>Ga0307372_10003537_pt1 | contig 24807 bp, 21 predicted proteins | sample OX1MG_FD_202533 | JGI IMG/M metagenome (GOLD analysis project Ga0307372, IMG submission 202533) | Soil microbial communities from Risofladan, Vaasa, Finland - OX-1 | ecosystem: Environmental > Terrestrial > Soil > Coastal area > Acid sulfate soil | place: Finland: Risofladan, Vaasa | collected...
ACGACCAGGTCGCGCGCACTGGTCGCGCCGTTCGGGCCCGAGGTCGAGATGGACGCACGAGTCGCAGCCAGGAGGGGCCGTGGTCTATGAGGCCGCCGCGCCGCCGTGGGCGCGTCGCGGCCCGCGCGACGCTTCGGGGAGCGACGCGCTGCGGGCAATCCTCGGCGCCGCACGGCGGATCGCGACCGCGCGCTCTCGCCACGAGATCGCGACCGAGATCGTGGCGACCGTGCGCGAGACGCTCGCGTTCGACGCCGTCGCCGTGAACCTCGTCGAGCGCGACGGCGACCTCTCGATCGCGGCCGCCGACGGCCCCGCGCAGGTCGAGACGTTGCGCGGTGGGATCGTCCCACGCGCCGCGGTCGACGCGCTCCTCGTGGCCTCGGAGCCGTGGGGCTCGCTGCGCTTCGTCGAGCACGCCGCCGGCCGGGAGGCGAGGGAGGCCTCGCCGCTCGTCGACGACGCCTGGCAGCCGGGCGACGTGCTACTCGCGCCGTTGCGCGCGCCGGGCGGCGAGCTCCTCGGGGTCGTGTCGGTCGACCGGCCGCTCGACGGGCTGCTCCCGAGCCCGGAGCGCTGCGTCATGCTCGAGATCGTGGCCGCCGACGCCGCGGGCGCGCTCCACCGCCTCGCGCGGTCGGCCGACGACGCGAGCAGCTCCGCCGCGTACCGCGAGGCGTTCGAGCGGGTCCCCGTCGGCCTCGCGGTGCTCGACGCGACCTTCTCGCTCGTGACCGTCAACGACGCGTTCGCCCACACCGTCGGTGCGACCGCGGGCGACCTCGTCGGCGTCGCGCTCGCCGACCTCCTCGACGACGCCGACGCGTACGAGCTGCTCGAGGCGTGCCGCGCGGCGTGCGCGCGACCGGGGGCGACCGCGGCGGTCGAGCACCGCTTCGCGAGCCACGGCGGCCCGTCGCGCTGGGCGCGCTCGAGCGTGAGCGCCGTCCGCGGCGACGGCTCCGGTGCCGACTCGGACCAGCGGATCGTGCTCACGTCGTGCGACGTGACCGAGGCGCGCCGGACGCGCGCGGAGCAGGGCGCGCGTGCCGCACGCGACACGCTCACGGGTCTCGGCAACCGGCGTGCGGCGCTCGCGCGCCTCGAGCACGCGCTCGCGCGCCGGCGCGACAACGAGCTCGTCGCGCTCGTCGTCGTCGACGTCGACGATCTCGCCGGGGTGAACGACGCCCACGGACGCAACGCCGGCGACGCCGTGTTGGTCCACGCCGCCGAGATGCTCGCGTCGATGCTCCGCTCGGGAGAGGACCTCTACCGCATCGGCGGCGACGAGCTCGCGGTCGTGTGCGAGCACCTGCGCGACCGCCGGAGCGCCGAGGCGCTCGCCGGGCGGCTCGCGTCGGTGCGGCCCACCGCGAGCGGCGTTCGGGGCCAGGTCTCGTGCACGCTGCGCGCGGGCGTCGCCGCAGCGGACGCGTCGAGCCCGTCGTCGACCGCGGAGCTGGTCGCCGCCGCGTACGACGCGCTCGACCACGGGAGGCGGTCGTCGTACGGAGCGCGCAGCCGGGCGGGCGACGGCGAGCGCCGCGCCGGGCCGCGCCGCTGATCCCGACCTCGGGCCGGTAACGTGGCCGCCGCATGACCGGCGGCCGCGTCTACGTGGGGCTTGACCTCGGATCATCGGCGATGAAGGGCGTCCTCCTCGACCGCCACGGGGTCACCGCAGCGCGCGCGACGCGCCGGTACGCGACCCAGCGCCCGGAACCCGGCGCCTCCGAGCAGGACCCGGGCTCCTGGCTCCTCGCTGTGCGCGAGATCCTCGCCGAGCTTTCGGCGTCGGTCCCGAGCGCCGAGTGGGCCGGCATCGGGCTCTCGGGGATGATCCCCACGCTCGTCGTGCTCGACGAGCGCCTCGCGCCAGTGCGACATGCGATCACCTGGGAGGACCGCCGCGCGGAGCACCACGGCCGATCGGTCCGCGAGATCGTCGGCGACACCGCGCTCTACCGCGCGACCGGGCAACGGGTCGACGGGCGCTACCTGCTCCCGATGTACCTCGGCCTCGCCGAGCGCGAGCCGTCGGTCGTGTCGCGTGCGATTTCGATCTGCTCGGCGAAGGACTACCTGCTCGCGTGGTTGACCGGCGAGCTCGTGACGGACCCGAGCACGGCGACGGGCTACGGCTGCTTCGCGCTCGCGACCGGCACGTGGCACGACGCGACCCTCGCCGCCGCGGCGCAGATCGCGCCCGGCCCGCTTCCGGCGCTGCCGCCGGTCCGCCCCTCGACGGACCAGCTCCCGATCGCGGCGGACACCGCGCTCGCCCTCGGGCTGCCGGCCTCGATCCGCGTGTGCGTCGGCGGCGCCGACTCGGTGCTCGGTGCCGCGGGCCTCGGCGTGCGCGGCCCCGGCGAGGTCGCGTACATCGCCGGATCGAGCACCGTGATCATCGCGGTCACGCCGGAGCTCCGGCTCGACGACGGCCTCCCGTACCTCGTGACGCCGCTCGCGACCGCGGCGGGCTGGGGTCTCGAGACCGACCAGCTGACGACCGGAAGCGCGCTCACCTGGCTCGCGAAGGTGCTCCTCGACTCGGGATCGGTCGCCCGGTGCGCGGAGCTCGCCGAGTCCGTCGCACCGGAGGACGCTCCGGTATTCCTCCCCTTCCTCGGCGGGGGCGAGCAGGGCGCGCTCTGGGACCCGGCGCTGAGCGGCGCGGTCGTCGGCCTGGACCTCCGCCACGACCGGCGCCATCTCGCGCGCGCCCTGCTCAACGGCATCCTCATGGAGTCCCGCCGCTGCCTCGCCGTCCTCGACCGCGCCGGCGCCGCGGGCCCGACGATCCAGGTCGCCGGCGCGAGCGCGACGATGCCCGCGTTCCGCGTCGACCTCGCCGACGCGACGCGACGCAGCGTCTCGATGCCGGCCGGGGGTGAGGCCGACTGCTCGGCCGCCGGGGCCGCGCTCCTCGCCGCCCAGTCGATCGACGGCCGCGTGATCGTGCGCGCCCCGCAGGCGTCGGGACCGGCGCTCTCGCCCGCGCGCGTCGACCCCGACGAGTCACGGTCGCGGCGCTGGGACGCGATCGCGGCCCGTCACGACGAGGTGCTCGCAGCGCTCGGCCCGTACTTCGCCGCCGACCGTCCCGTCGGCGGCTCGAGCCGATAGGCGCACCGGGCGGCGCGGGCGCCGGGCGGCCGGACGGGCAGGCGCACGGGCGTGTCCCCTACGCTGGTGGCAGGTCGCGGGCGTTCGCCCCGCGAGCGCGTGCGAGGAGGTCGAAGTGGACGACAAGGACATCGTCGCCGAGATCGGCCGGCTGACCGCTGAGGAGCACCGCATCGAGCGAGCGCACCTCGGCGTGGGGCTATCCGCCGAGGAGCTGGCGCGCCGTGAGGAGCTCGAGGTGATGCTCGACCAGTGCTGGGATCTTCTCGCGCAGCGGCGTGCCCGACGCCGTGCGGGCATGGACCCCGACCAGGCGCACGTGCGCCCCGCGTCGGTCGTCGAGCACTTCCAGCAGTAGCGGGCCGAGGGGTGCGGCCGAGCGCCGCGGAGCTCGCGCCCGGGATCAGTGGCAGACGCGCCGGATCGCGGCGGCGAAGTCGTCGACGTCCGCGGGCTCGGTGTCGAACGAGGTCATCCACCGCACCTCGCCCGTGCGGTCGTCCCAGACGTAGAAGGCGTAGTCCTTCTGGAGCGCCTCGGCCGCGGCCGGGTCGACGAGCGCGAAGACCGCGTTGGCCTCGACCGGGCGGGTGACGACCACGCCGGGGACGTCGCGCACCGCCTGCTCCAGGCGGAGGGCCATCGCATTCGCGTGCGCGGCGTTCCGCCGCCACAGGTCGTCGGTCAGCAGCGCCTCGAACTGCGCCGCCGTGAAGCGCATCTTCGACGCGAGCTGCATCGCCTGCTTGCGGATGAACGGGAAACGCGCCGCGAGCTCCGGCCGGAACAGCACGACGGCCTCGCCTCCGAGCAGGCCGTTCTTCGTGCCGCCGAACGAGAGCACGTCGACGCCCGCCTCGCCGCTCGTCGCCGCGAGGCCGACGCCGAGCCCGGCTGCCGCGTTCGCCAGTCGCGAGCCGTCCATGTGCAAATACATGTCGCGACGGTGCGCCCACTCGGCGAGCGCCGCGATCTCCTCGACCCGGTAGCGGGTGCCGAGCTCGGTCGACTGGGTCACCGACACGACGCGCGGCTGCACGTGGTGCTGGTCGCCCCAGCCGCGCGCGACGGACGCGACGAGGTCGGGCGTGAGCTTGCCGTCGTGCGTCGCGACGTCGACGAGCTTGCTCCCGAGGAAGCGTTCGGGGGCTCCACACTCGTCGGTGTTCACGTGCGCGCTCTCGGCGCAGATGACGTGCTCGTAGGGCGCGAGGAGCGCCTGCAGTCCGGTCACGTTGGCGCCCGTGCCGTTGAAGGTGAAGAACACCTCGACGCCGCGACCGAAGTGCTCGCGGAACAGCGCGACGGCGCGGGCGGTCACCTCGTCCGCGCCGTACGCGGGGGCGTGCCCGGCGTTCACGGCCGCGATGCGCGCGAGGACCTCGGGATGGATGCCCGAGTAGTTGTCGCTCGCGAACCCGCGCGGCGCGCTCATGCCGGTCCGGCCGGGGCCGTCACGAGCGCCCGTGGCGCGCCCTCGCCGGTCGACGGGAGCCGGCGCCGGAGGCGCTCGTAGAAGGTGCCGAGCGGGAACTCGTCCTCGTGGACCGCTGCGACCCACGCCTTCGGGTCCGCCTCGCCGCCGAGCGACGCGCGCTCGCTCGCCCAGCGCGACGCGACGTTCGGACGGACGTAGCGCGCGACGAGCGCGTACGCCTCGACCCAGTACGCGACGAGGCTCGAGTTCACCCCTGCGCGGTAGAGCGCGTCGACCTCCACGCGCAGCGCGGCGACCGCCGGGACGAGCGCGTCCCAGTCGACGGACAGCCGGTTGTCCGTGAAGCGGAGGACGCCAGCGCCGTGAAGGCAGCCGAACAGGACCTGCCCGGCGAGCGCGTCGTAGTTGCGCACGCGCGTGCCCGTGACCGGGAAGCGGAGAAGCCGGTCGAGCACGATCGCGTGCTGGACGTGGCGAGCGGACGGCGCGCCGTCGCGGGCGAGTGCGTCCGCCTCGCCGAACGCCGTGAGGTCGCAGCGGAGCTCCTCGAGCGCGTACATGAAGTACGGGAGGCGCCGGCGGACCATGAACGGGTCGAACGGCAGGTCGCCGTGGCTGTGCGCGCGGTCGTGGATGAGGTCCCACAGGAGGTACGTCTCGCGCATGAGCGGCTCGGACGCGAGAAGCGCGTCGACGTCGGGCGGGAGCTCGAGCCCGAGCAGCGGCGTCGCGGCGCGCACGGCTCGCCTCAGGCGGGCGGCTTCGCGGTCGCAGAAGATCCCGCCGAACGCGTTCGGCGCGGGACCCGCGACGCTCACGGTCTCGGGGAACAGGACCGCGCACTCGCCGTCGTAGCCGCTCGTCGCGTCGAGCAGGTGGAGCGGGACGAACTTCGCGTTGTCGAACCTCGTCGCCTCGAGCTCGGCGATCCACGCGGGCCACGGGATCTCGACGCGCAGCGCCTCGAAGCGGGTCGCGGTCGACGAGTTTGGCGTGTACATCGGGAACACGACGAGCAGCTCGGTCCCGTCCGCGCGTAGCCGCTCGGGATGGAAGCGCTCGAGCGAGCGGGAGAAGTCGGGCTTCGCGAACCCACCGTCCGACCAGGCCGTGAGGTCGTCGACGACGGCCGCCAGGTACTCCTCCTCGTGCGCGTAGGCGGGCGCGATCCCGGCGACGGCGCGCCGCACCGCGTCGACGAGGCCCGGCGCCGAGCCGGCGCCGGGCGCCTCGGGGTCGACGGAGCCGTCGGGCGCCTCGATCGAGCGGAGCGCCTCGGTCGCGTCGCGCAGCTCCCGCCAGCCCGGGGGCGCACCTGCACGGGTCCGCGCCGGGAAGCGGTCGCGCGCGAAGGCCGCGTGGCCCACCCAGTAGCACGTGTCGAGCCAGAGCGCGACGTGGTCGAAGTCGTCGATGCAGTCGTCGCCGAACAGGTCCGAGTCGGCGAAGACCGCGACCCGGCCGCGGCCGTACTCGGCGATCCCGGCGAGACCCGCTCCGGGCGGGTCCGCGCTCGGCGACGTGAAGCCGACGAGCGCCGCGTCCGCGCCCGTCGCGACGACGACACCCGCACGGTAGAAGCACGCGCGCCGCGCCCGGGGCGAGAACCCGAGCCGGGCGCACCCCTCGATCGAGCCGATCACCCACGACGGCGTCGAGCTGCACGCCTCGTAGTCGTAGACCGTCGCGTGGCCGATGCCGAGCCCGAACGGCTCGAGCAGCACGTTCAGGTTGTTCCCGTACTTGTCCTGCTCGGTCTCGCCGAGCACGACGAGCCCGCCGCCGCGCTCGACGAAGCGACGGATCGCGTCGAGCTCGGTCGCGTCGAGCACGGGCGATCCGACGCCCGTCGTCCGCTCCCACTTCGGGTCAGAAGGGTGCGCGACGACGAGCACGTCGCACGCCTCGAGCCGGGCGTCGTCGAGCGGACCGTCGGTGTTCACGACCACCGACGCGTCCCGCCCGCCGACGAGCGCCGCCGCCGCGTACGACGCGTCGGCCGGGTGCTCGGGCCGCATCGCGGCGCTGAGGTCGGGGCGGACGGTCCAGGCCTCCTGGTGCGCCTCGTCGACGAGCAGACGCACCGAGCGCCGGCGCGCCGCGCCCGCCGCGCCCGATCCCCCGGTCCCGTCACCTGCGTGCACCGGACGAGCGTACCGGAGCGGATCAGCGAGCTTCCTGCGCCTCCTCGACGGTCAGCTCGGCCGCGGGATCCGCCTCGAGGCGCTCGTCGGGGATCGGCACCCCGCTGCGCACCGAGCGCCCGAAGGTGCCCGCTGCGATCCGCTGCTCCGCGCGCTCGATGGCGGCGAGCCTGCCGGCGAGGCCGGCCGCGACCGCGTCGTCGCCAGCCTCCGCGGCCAGCCAGCCGGCCGGATCGACGATGTCGCCGCGCTCGTTCACCGCGTCCCGGTCCTCGCCGGCGGCCGCGCGGGCGGCGCTCAACAGGCCGACAACGCGCTCGCGCTCGGACCGGAGCAGCGCGGCAGCTCGCTCGTCCTCCATGGGCCTCCCGTCGTCGCAAGCCGGCCGGCCAACGCCGCCGGGCCCCGCCCGCGGCGCGCCCGGCGACTCCCGAGACTACCCGTCAGGACGGGATCTTCCGCCAGAGCGCCCGGGGAAGGTGCCGCGCGAAGGCGAGGAGCACCTGGAACACGGCCGGCACCCATACGACGTCTGCGCCGCGCTCGAGGCCCCGGACGACCGCGTCGGCGACGTCGTCGGCGTCGACCGCGAGCGGTGCCGCGGCGAGGCCCGCCGTCATCCGCGTCCGCACGAATCCGGGCCGCACGATCGTCACGCGCACGCCGGTGCCTTCGAGCGCGTCCGCGAGGCCCTGGCAGAACCCGTCGAGGCCGGCCTTCGCCGCTCCGTAGACGAAGTTCGACCGGCGCACGCGCACGCCCGCGACCGACGACAGCACGACGATCCGCCCGGAACCCTGGTCGCGCATCGCCCGGGCGAACGCGGCCGTCGCGGCCGCCGGCCCCGTGAAGTTCGTGCCGACGAGCTGCGCGACGACCTCGGGCGTGAGTGCGTCGAGCTCCGCGGTCCCGAGCGAGCCGGCGGCGACGAGGAGGAGGTCGACGGTGCCGATGCGCTCGAGGACACGGTGCACGAGGGCCTCGTGGTCCGCGACGTCGTTCGCCTCGAAGCGCGTGCGCTCGACCTGCGGCACCCCGAGCGCTTCGAGCTCCCGGGCGGCCGCCTCGAGCGACGCGTCGTCGCGCCCCGCGAGCACGACCGCCCGGAGCCGGTGCGCGGCGAGCCGCACGACGAGGGCGCGCGCGATCTCGGAGCCGCCGCCGAGCACGACGACGCGCTGCGGCATCCCGGTCACGTCGTTCACCGGTCCGCTCCCGCCCCGGGGCGGCGCGGCCGGGCCGTCGAGGGCCCTCGGCCGGAGTCGGCCGGGCGCCGCGCGCCCCGCCCGTCGCGTTCGCTCATCGCTGGTCCGCCCTTCCGGCTCCGGACGCGAGCTCGGGGGCGAGCGCCGCCGAGGCCGAGTCCCTGCGCACCGACCGTACGCGACGCGCGAGGTACGCGACCGCCGCGACCGCGACGACGCCCGCGACCACATATCCGCCGACGGACAGGTCGTGCGCGACCGTGCGCCACGCCGGCCCGACCGCGTACCCGATCGAGGAGAGCGCGGACACGTACGCGAGCGTGCCGAGGAAGCTGAGCAGGAGGAACTTCGGTCGCGGCATCTCGGTGATCCCCGCGACGACCGACACGAGGGCGCGCACGACCGGGAGCGCCCTGCCGATCGCGATCGAGGCCTCGCCGCGGCCGGCGAGCCATCGCTCGGCCCGGTCCAGGTCCGCGGTGCCCACGAGCACGTACCGACCGAACCTCGCGACGAGCGGCCGGCCGCCGACGCGCCCGACCGTGTAGGCGACGTACGAGCCGACGAGCTCCGAGGACGTGCCGAACACGACGACCGCCGCGAGGTTCAGATGACCCTCGCCCGCGAGCACCCCGGCGAAGCCGAGCGTGACCTCCGACGGGATCGGAAGGCAGGCCGCCTGGAGAAGTGCGAGCACCGCGAGCGCGACGTACCCGTGGTGCACGAGCAGGCTCTGCATCGCCCGGTCGCCCCCTCGTCACGCGACCGCGGCGACGCGGCGCCACAGGTCGGAGACGAACAGCCGCTCGGGGTCGTGACGCTCGCACACGGCGCGCCACTCGGCGACGCGCGGGTACATGGTCGACAGCAGCTCCGGCCGGAGCCGTCCGTCCTTCGCGAGGTACACGCGGCCGCCCGCACCGGCGACGACGCCGTCGATCTCGTCGAGGACTCCCGCGAGCGCGGGCGACCCGAGCGGCAGGTCCGCCGCGAGCGTCCAGCCCGGCATCGGGAACGACATGGGGGCTTCGCTCGCGCTGCCGAACGACTTGAGCACGCAGAGCGCGGGGAGCACGTGGGCGCGCTGGAGCAGCTCGAGGGTGCGGCGCACGACATCCGCGCCCGAGAACGGCACGACGAGCTGGTACTGGGTGAAGCCCCTCGGCCCGTACAGCCGGTTCCAGTCGCGGACCGCGTCGAGCGGGTGGAAGAACTGCGCGATCGACTGGATCTCGCCGACCCGCCGGCGCGGGGCCCTTCGGTACCAGGCCTCGTTGAACGCGCGCAGCGTCGCGCGGCCGACGAGGCTCACGGGCGGGGCCACGGGCACCGACAGCGGCGTGCGCGGGTCGTACGCGAGCGGGTCGGCCCGCATCGCCGCGGGCAGGTCGTCGAGCGCGGCGTGGTCGCCCGCGGTGATGACCGAGCGCCCGAGACGGCCGCCGCCCGCGAGGCCGTCCACCCAGGCAACCGTGTACCCGTGGTCGGCGTCGAGCTCGGTGAGCCTCGCCATGCACGCGTCGAGATCGGGCGCCCGCTCGGTCGTCACCGCGAGCCGCGACGTCGCGATCGGGCGGAGCTTCACGGACACCTCGGTCACGACACCCGTGAGGCCCATGCCGCCGGCGGTCGCCCAGTACCGCTCGGGGTCGAGCCCCGGACCGACCCGGACCGACCCGGAAGCGCCGACCACCTCGAGCCCGACGACGTGGCCACCGAAGGAGCCGTCGCGGTGGTGGTTCTTGCCGTGCACGTCGGCCGCGACGGCGCCGCCCAGGGTCACGTGGCGGGTCCCGGGCGTCACCGGCACGAACCAGCCGCGCGGGACGCACGTCCGGAGCAGCGAGGCGATCGAGTAGCCCCCCTCGGCGCGCGCGACCCCGTGCTCGGAGTCGAGCTCGAGCAGGCGCGCCATCGGCGTGCAGTCGACCAGTTCGCCGCCCGCGCACTGCGCCGCGTCGCCGTACGCGCGCCCGAGCCCGCGGGCGAGCACGCGGCCACCGGCGGCCCGCGCGTCCGCGACGACGCGCTCGACGTCGCGCGCCGTGCGCGCCTCGTGGAGCGTCGCGACGGACCCCGCGGCGCGTCCGAAGCCCGTGACGAGCCGTCTCGCCGGCGGGGCCGCGCTCCCGGCGACGGGAGCCGGCGCCCGTGTCGGCGTCACGCGTAGATCCCGAACGCGACGAACGCGACGCAGGCGAGCGCGAGGAGCTGGAGGCCGCGATTGCGCAGCGCGAGCTCCTCCGGCGCGCCGCCTTCCCCGGCCTCGATCGCCAGCTCGACCGTGAGCACACCGAGCACGAAGGGCACGATCGAGAGCTGGAACACGATCGCGTCCGCGCCCGAGCGCCCGAGGTCGAGGTGCCCCGCGCGCTCGAATGCCCAGAGCGCGTAGCCGACGACCGCGACCGTGCCCGCGAGGACGCGGACCGAGCGCAGGAACGGCACCGGGTACCGGTCGAGCACCGGCCGGTGCGCGCCGCTGCTCGAGCCGAGCGCCGACAGCTCGGCGCTCCGCTTGCCCGCGACGACGAGGAGCGACCCCGCCGACGCGACGATGACGAACCAGTGAGAGATCGGGATGCTCACCGCCGCGCCTCCGGCCACCGCCCGGAGCACGAACCCGGAGGAGACGCACGCGAGCTCGACGACAGGGACCCGCTTCAGCCAGAGCGTGTAGGTGAGGCTGATCGCGACGTACGCGCCCGCGACCGCGATCAGCCGGACGCCTCCGACGAACTGGGCCGCCACGAGGGCCGCGGCGAGCAGAACCGCACCCGCGCCGAGCGCGACGCGCGCGGGGAGGTCACCGGAGGCGACGGGCCGGTGCCGCTTGTCCGGGTGGACGCGGTCGCTCGCCGCGTCGAGCGCGTCGTTCACGAGGTAGGTGCCCGCGGAGGCGAGCACGAACATCCCCGCTGCCGCGCTCGTGCGCCCGAGGATCGACGGGTGGCCGAGGAGGCCCGCGGCCCCCGGCGCGGCGAAGACGAGCACGTTCTTCAGCCACTGGCGCGGCCGCGTCGCGACGAGGAGCGCGCGCGGCACGCTTCGCCTCGGCCGGGCCGCGGGCGACGCCTGCCCGCCGCCGCTCGCCCGGGTGGGTGCCGCGGCGAGCACGGGAGCGCCCGGGCCCCGCAGCGTGCCGGCCGCGCGCAGCGGCGCAACGGCGGGTGCCGACGAGCGGCGCGCCCGGGAACTGTTCACAATGCCAGTGTAGGGACCCTCCCTGACGGCGAGGTGAACGCGGCGGGTCCCGCACGACCGCGCGCGCCGCCGCCGCGCGCCGGCCGGCGCCGCCGGGGAGGACCGCGGCGCGCGGGCACGGCCACGGTCGCGAGCTGGCACACTTCTCGCGTGCGCGTGCTCGTGGCCGAGGACGACGGCGGCCTGAGGGACGTGCTCGTCCGGGGGCTGCGCGAGGCGGGCTACGTCGTCGACGCCGCCGTGACCGGCGACGACGCGATCGCGTACCTCGCCGTGAACGAGTACGGCGTGTGCGTCCTCGACTGGCGGCTGCCCGGGCCGTCGGGCGTCGAGATCGTCGGCTGGGCGCGAGCCCGGGGCATCTCGACGCCGATCCTGATGCTCACGGCGCGCGACGCGCCCGGCGACCGCGTGTCCGCGCTCGACTCCGGCGCGGACGACTACCTCGTGAAGCCGTTCGACTACGGCGAGCTGCTCGCCCGGCTCCGCGCGCTGCTCCGGCGCCCCGCCGGGGACCGGAGCCCGCAGCTCGTGTGCGGCTCGCTCGTCGTCGACCCGACCACCCGGGAGGTGCGCGCCGGCGGCGTCGCGGTCGAGCTCACGGCGCGGGAGTTCGCCGTCGTCGAGATCCTCGCGAGGCGGTCCCCCGCCGTCGTGCTGCGACGGTCCATCGCGCTCCACGCGTGGCCCGAGGAGGCCGACGCCGTCGGATCGAACACGATCGACGTCCACATCGCCCGGATCCGGGGCAAGATCGCGCACTGCGACGCGCGGATCGAGACCGTGCGCGGCGCCGGCTACCGACTGGTCGGCTCGTGACGGCGGCCCGCTCGTGAACGGGGCGCGCCGGACGCGCCCGAGCGACGAGCCCGCCGGGTCCGCGCGACGGGTCCGCCGCCACGCGCGCGACGTCGCGATCAGCGCGACGCTCATCGCGCTCGTGATCTACCTCGCGAGCGCGATGATCGCGGACCTCGCGGTGCTCCGCCACCTCCAGGACGGCGTCGACGAGCGGCTCGCCGCGAGGCTCGACATCGCGGCGCACACGATCTCGAGCCACGGCCCGCCGCTGCCCACGCCGAGCCCGGCGACGGCGATCACCTCGGCGCAGCGAAGTGGCGGCGACCTCGACGACGCGCCGATCTTCTTGTTCCTGGTACCGACGCACACGCGCACCGCGACCCTGCTCAACGGCCCCGGCCCGTCGCTGCCCACGGCCGATTTGGACGCGCGCGGTCCCGAGGGCACGACGATCGCGGGCCGGCGCTTCACGGTCGCGGGCACCGTGACGCCGCGCGGCCGGCTGGTCGCCGCGACGAGCGTCGAGCAGATCGTGGACGTCCGCACGACGCTGCTCGTGATCGAGGGGGCACTCCTGCCGGTCATGCTCCTCACGTTCTTCCTCGTCGCGAACGTCATCGGTCGCCGGGCGGCGGCGCCGATCGAACGGGCGCGCCAGCAGCAGCTCGACTTCACGGCGGACGCGTCCCACGAGCTGCGGACCCCGCTCAGCGTCATCGAGGCCGAAGTCGGCCTGGCGCTGTCCACCGACCGGGAGGCGCCCGCCTACCGCGACGCGCTCGAGCGCATCGCGCAGGAGTCCGGCAGGCTGCGCGGCATCGTGGACGACCTCATCTGGCTCGCCCGGCTCGACGCGATCCCAAGCCCTCCGAGGAGCACGCCGGTCGACCTCGGCCCGGTCGTCGAGCAGTGCGCGTCGCGCTTCGCGTCAATCGCCGCGGTGCGCGGCGTCGAGCTCGCCGTGGAGGTCGACGGCTCGCCGGCCGTCGTCGCGGCACCTGCCGAGTGGCTCGACCGGCTCGTCTCGGTCCTCGTCGACAACGCGTGCCGGTACACGAGCGACGCCGGCCGGGTCTCGGTCGCGGCGCGCGTCGTCGACGGCCGCCCGACGCTCACGGTCAGCGACACCGGACCGGGAATCGCGCGTGAGGAGCACGACGAGATCTTCGAGCGGTTCCGGCGCGCGAGCACGGTCCCCGGCGGCGCGGGGCTCGGGCTCGCGATCGCGGACACGATCGTGCGCGCGACCTCGGGCCGCTGGCATCTCGGCTCACCGCACGGGGGCGGCACGGCCGTGCAGGTCTCCTGGCCCGAAGCGCCCGCCTGACGCGCCGCTGCGCCCCGTCACCGGGCCCGGACGCCCGCGAGCGCTACGAGTCGAGGAGCGACCCGACCGTGAACGCGACCACGCGCTCGGCCGCGAGCGGCCCCCGGGCGCGGACGGTGCGGAGGAACTCCCACGCGTGCCACGAGGTCGCGGCGTCGAGCGCGTCGACGAGCCGGGCCTTGTCGGCCCGGCCGGCGAGCTCGCGCGCGAACGTCGACTCGAGGTGCCGGCGGCGGATCGCGGGCAGCTCCCCGAGACGGCCCGCCGCCTCGACCGACGCCCGCTCGTCGAGGATCGCGGTCCGCCGGATCGGTGTGATCGCCTCGAACAGCGTGCGCAGCTGACGGGCGAAGAGCGCCACCCGCTCGTGCAGCTCGAGCCCGTCGGGGATCGGCTGGAGCAGCTCCTTGTGGCGACCGAGCTGGAGCTCGAACGCGACGCCGCGCAGCGACTCGACGTCCTCGAAGTGGTGGTACACGGTGCGGAGCGCGACGCCCGCACGGTCCGCGACCTGCCGGGCCGTGGGGTGCGACACGTCGTCCGCCACGAGCGCGAGGAGCGCCTCGATGACCGCGAGCCGCGTCCGCTCCCCCCGTGCCCGCCTGCCGTCCGCCGTCGCCGTTTCCTGCACGTCTTCTTGCACGGCGTCACAGTAGCGGCTGCGCAGCGGGGCATTCGGGCGAAGGCGCCGCACGTGCGCCGCCGGGGACTCCGCCCATCGCGCCGAGCGCAGGGGTGCATCTCATTTGAAGATAGATATCGGGTGCAACACTGTTTTCTCGATGGCCCGGTAGACTGTCGGCATGACGCACATGATCTGCAAGCTCATCGGGCACCGCGAGTTCGACGACGAGGTCCTCGAGGTCCGCCCGTGGGAGGACCGGGACTTCACCGGCTACTCGAAGGACGACTTCCGCGCCGAGGCGTGCCTGCGCTGCGGCGACACGCTCACGCCGATCGCCGCGTAGCGGGCGGGCGCGCCGCCGTCCGCAGGGCGCGTCAGCCCCGGGCGAGCGGCTTGTACTTGACGCGGTGCGGCTGGTCGGCGTCCGCGCCGAGCCGCTTGTGGCGGTCCGCCTCGTAGTCCGAGAAGTTCCCCTCGAACCAGCGCACCTCCGAGTCCCCCTCGAACGCGAGGATGTGGGTCGACACCCGGTCGAGGAACCAGCGGTCGTGGCTGATCACGACCGCACATCCCGGGAAGCCGAGGAGCGCCTCCTCGAGCGCCCGCAGCGTGTCGACGTCGAGATCGTTCGTGGGCTCGTCGAGGAGAAGGACGTTGCCACCGCTCTTCAGCACCTTCGCGAGCTGGACGCGGTTGCGCTCCCCGCCGGACAGCTCGCCGACCTTCTTCTGCTGGTCGCTCCCCTTGAAGCCGAAGCTCGCGACGTAGGCGCGGCCGTGCAGCTCGCGGCTCCCGACGACGATACGGTCCGAGCCGCCCGTGATCTCGTCGTAGACCGACGCCTCCGCCGCGAGACCGTCGCGCGACTGGTCGACGTACGCGAGCACCACGGTCGCGCCGAGCGCGACCGTGCCCGAGTCCGGCTTGTCGTCCCCGACGATCATCTTGAACAACGTCGTCTTGCCCGCGCCGTTCGGCCCGATGACGCCGACGATCCCACCCGGTGGGAGCAGGAACGACAGGCCGTCGACGAGGAGCCGGTCGCCGAAGCCCTTGACCACGTCCTCCGCGACGACGACCGAGTCCCCGAGGCGCGGACCCGGCGGGATCGTGATCTCGAGGCGGTCCGCCCGCCGCTCGGCGGCCTCCGCGGCGGCGACGAGGTCGTTGTACGCGTTCACGCGCGCCTTGCCCTTGCTCTGGCGGGCGCGCGGCGACATGCGGATCCACTCGAGCTCGCGCTGCAGCGCGAGCTCGCGGGCCGTGTCCGCCCGCTCCTCGGCGGCGAGGCGCGCCTGCTTCTGGTCGAGCCAGGACGAGTAGTTGCCCTGCCACGGGATGCCCGCGCCGCGGTCGAGCTCGAGGATCCACCCGGCGACGTTGTCGAGGAAGTAGCGGTCGTGGGTGACCGCGACGACCGTGCCGGGGTACTCCTGGAGCGTGCGCTCGAGCCACGCGACGGACTCCGCGTCGAGGTGGTTCGTCGGCTCGTCGAGCAGGAGCAGGTCGGGCTTCGACAGCAGCAGCCGGCAGAGCGCGACCCGCCGGCGCTCGCCCCCCGACAGCGTGCCCACGGCCGCGTCGCCGGGCGGCAGGCGGAGCGCGTCCATCGCGATCTCGAGGCTGCGCTGCAGGTCCCACGCCCCGGCCGCGTCGATCCGGTCCTGGAGGTCGGCCTGCTCCGCGATGAGCCGGTCGAAGTCCGCGTCGGGCGCGCCAAAAGCGGCGCACACCTGCTCGAAGCGGTCGAGCAGCGCGACCGTGGAGGCGACGCCGTCCGCGACGTTTCCGGCGACGTCCTTCGCGGGGTCGAGGTGCGGCTCCTGGGCGAGGTAGCCGACCGTGAACCCGGGCGTGAGGCGCGCCTCGCCCGTGAAGCCGTCGTCCTCCCCCGCCATGATGCGCAGCAGCGAGGACTTGCCCGAACCGTTGGCGCCGATGACGCCGATCTTCGCCCCGGGGAAGAACGAGAGGTTGATCCCGCGCAGGACCTCGCGGTCGGGCGGGTAGAAGCGCCGGAGGTCGCGCATCGTGTAGATGAACTGTGCGGTCATGGGTCCAGTGTGGCGCGCCCGAGCGCCGTGCCGCGCCGCGTGGCCGTCAGCGGGACGACAGCCGCGCCGTGTACATGGAGTAGCCGTCGACGTGACGCGTCACGGCCGTCGCGACGACCGACGCGACGGCCATCGGCACGAGCAGCTGGAAGCCGCTGTTCGTGAGCTCGAGGACCAGCGCGAGCCCGACGAGCGGCGCCTGCATCGACGCGCCGATCATCGCCGCGGCGCCGACCATCGCGAACGCGCCGACCGGCGCCCCGGGCCAGGCGTGCACCCACGCGAGGCCGAGGAACCCGCCGAGGACCGCCCCGGTGCTGAGGAACGGCGTGAACAGCCCACCCGACGCGCCGCTGCCGAGGCAGAGCGCGGTCACGAAGGGCTTGAGGGCGAACAGCGCGAACAGCAGCACGAGGCCGCCCTGGCCGAGGAAGACCGAGTGGGCCATGTCCTTGCCGTTGCCGAAGAGCTGCGGGTACTCGAGGCCCACGAGCCCGAGGATCCCGAACGCGCCGAGCGGAGCGACGAACGCGATCCTGCCGCGCGCCGCGTGGTGCGACACCCAGCCGATCATGCGGATGTAGAACGCGGCGAGCAGGCCGACGACCGGGCCGACGAGCACGGACCACACGAGGAGCGACGCGCTCGAGTGGTACGAAGGCATGTCGAGGTAGGTCGCGTGCGCCGGGAGGTAGAGCCACGCGGTCGCAGTCGCGACGGTCGAGCACGCGAGCGCGGCGAGGACGACCGGCAGCGCCATGCTCCCGAGCAGGACCTCGGCGGTGAACAGGGCCCCGCCGAGCGGGACGTTGTAGACAGCGGCGAAGCCCGCACCGCCTCCGCACGCGACGAGCAGGCGCCGCTGCGCGGGCGACAGCCGCATGAACTTCGCGAAGACGCTTCCCGCGACGCCGCCCATCAACTTCGGCGCGGCCTCGCGCCCGATCGACGCGCCCATGCCGATGACGATCTCGGAGATCACCGAGGTGCCGAGGCTCCGGCGAGGGGACAAGGTGCCGTCGCCCGTCCAGATCGCGTCGTCGATCTCGGCGTTCTCGCCGGGCGTCGCGCGCCGCAGCAGCGTCCACGCGACGCCGCCGAACGCGCCCGCGACGAGCAGCGAGGCGACGCGGCGCGTCCCGCTCGCGTGCTCGACGGCCGCCTGCAGGCTTCCCGTGTGGTAGCCGAAGGCGAGGTGCTGCACCGTGAAGAGCAGCGCCATCAGCGCGTCGCCCAGCAGGCCGGCCGCGACCCCCGTCGCCACGACCGCGAGCCAGAACGTCGGGCTGAGCGCGGCCTCCCCGTCGCCCGTGACGTTCGGCTGCTCCATCGCGCCGCGGCCGGACGGGAGCCGGCGGCGGATCAGCGGCTGGGGCAACCGCTGGCGCTCGCTCGTGACGGGGCGCTCACGCCGGCGCACCGGCCTCATCGGCGCGTCACCCGAGCCCCGCCTGCGGCACCCGAGGCGCGGCACGCCCTGCGCCGGGCGCCGAGAACCTCGTGACGACGTCGAACCGGTCCCCGCGCGCGAGCGTCGTCCGCCACTCGACACGGTCCGGTCCGACGCACGCGACGCGCTCGATGCGGAACGCCGCGACGCCGGCCGGCACGCCGAGCAGCGCCCGCTCGCCGCGCTCCGGGACGACGGCGCGCAGGCGCTCGAAGCCCCCGGTCAGCCGGATCCCCGTGCGGCTCGCGAGCTCGTCGTAGAAGCCGACGCTCGTGAAGTCGACGTCCAGCAGCGGCCCGGCCAGCTCCGCGGGGAACCACACGCGGTCGACCGCGAGCGGCTCGTGGTCGACGAGCCGCAACCGCTCGAGGTGGAGCAGTGGAAGGTCCGGGTCGCGCCCGAGCTCGGCCGCGGCGCGCCCGTCGACGCGGACGTCGAGCGCGCGAACGACGCTCCGGTGCTCCATCCCCGCGGCCTCGACCGAGCCGAACAGGCTGTAGAGGGCGCCGAGCGGCTGCTCGATCGAGACCGCCCGGCCGACGCGCGGACGGCGGCCGCGCCCCGCGATCACGAGACCCTGCCTGCGCAGCTCGCGCGTGGCCTCACGCACCGTGTTGCGGCTCACCCCGTACTGCGCGACGAGCTCCATCTCCCCGGGGAAGCCGTCGGCCAGCTCGCCGGAGTCGAGCCGGCTCCGCAGGTCGTCGCGCAGCTGCGCCCAGAGCGGCACGGGGCCCGACCGGTCGAGGCGCGCGGGTCCGCAGGTCACGGGTCGGCGCGCGTGCCGACGGTACGGTGGGAGCGGCGCACGAGCACGACTCGAATGTACCAACATTTCGTCGCCCGCGACACCCGTCCGGCGTGCGCCCGGCGCGGGCCCTAGCGTTGGGCGCGGCGGAGGGCGGACGCGTGGTCGAGGTCGAGACGATCGTCACGGAGGAGCTCGGGGACCGGAGCTACGTGGTCCACGACGGGGCGGTCGCCGCGGTCGTCGACCCGCAACGGGACATCGACCGGGTCGAGGACGTGCTCGCGCGCTCCGGCCTCGAGTGCGCGGCCGTGCTCGAGACCCACCTCCACAACGACTACGTGACCGGCGGGTGCGCGCTCGCACGCGCTCGGTCCGTCCCGTACGTCGTCGCGGCGAGCGACGACGTCGCCTTCGAGCGCCGCGCGGTCGCGGACGGCGACGTGCTCGTTTTCGGTTCGCTCCGCATCGCCGTCGTCGCGACCCCGGGCCACACCGACGGCCACCTCGCGTACGTCGTCGCGGACGGCTCGGGCCCCCCGGCGGTGTTCACGGGCGGCTCGCTGCTCTACGGGAGCGTCGGGCGCACGGACCTCGTCGACCGGGCGCGCACCGACGAGCTCACGCGCGCGCAGTTCCGGTCGGTGCGCCGGCTCTCGGGGCTGCTGCCGCCCGACAGCGCGCTCTACCCGACCCACGGCTTCGGGAGCTTCTGCAGCTCCGGCGCGACTTCCGGTGCGACGGCGAGCACGATCGGCGACGAGCGGGCCCGCAACGACGCGCTGGTGACCGACGACGAGGACGCGTTCGTCGCCGCGCTCGTCGCCGGGCTCACGGCCTATCCCGCGTACTACGCGCGCATGGGGCCGCGGAACCGGTCGGGTCCGGGCGCCGCAGACCTATCGCCGGTCACGCCCGTCGACCGCGTCGAGCTCGCACGCCGGCTCGCCGCCGGGGAGTGGGTCGTCGACCTCCGGTCGCGCACCGCGTACGCGAAGGAGCACCTCGGCGGCACGGTCGGCATCGCCGTCGGCGACCAGTTCTCGACCTACGTCGGCTGGCTGCTGCCCGACGGGGCCGCGCTCACGCTGCTCGCCGAGTCGGACGCCGACGTGCGCTCCGCCCAGCGCCAGCTCACGCGCATCGGCATCGACCGACCCGACGGCGCGGCAGTCGGCCCCCCGGGCGACCTCGCCGCGGGCGGGCCGCTCCGGAGCTACCCGACGACGACGTTCGCTGCGCTCGCCGCCGTCCCGGACGCGTACGTCCTCGACGTCCGCCGCGACGACGAGCGCTCCGCAGGCGCGATCGCCGGGTCCCTCCACGTCCCGCTCCACGAGCTGCCGGGCCGGATCGGCGAGCTCGACGAGCGCACGGTGTTCGTCCACTGCGCGATGGGGACGCGGGCGGCGATCGCCGCGAGCCTGCTCGACCGCGCGGGCCGGAGCGTCGTGCTCGTCGACGACGACTTCACACGCGCCGACGCGGCGCTCGAGGTCGAGCGCCCGCGCCGCTGAGACGTTCCGGACGGTCGTCGCGGCGGGCGCACCCGCACGCTCGTCGACGCGGCCGGCCGTTCAGCCGTCGTGGCCGTGGCCGTGGCCGTGGCCGTGGCCGGGCCCGGTGACGGGCCCTGCGCCGGGCCCTGCCACGGGCCCTGCGGGGACGAACTGTGGCTCGCTCGTGCCGAGCGCGGTGCCGAGCGCGGCGAGCGCGGCGCCGAGCGACGACTCGGTCGCCGTCCCGGCGACGGATCCGTACGCGAGCGCGGCGTCGTAGGTCTGGACGAGCCGGTCGAAGGACCCGACCTGGCCGGCGCCTCCGGGGCCCGGGCCTGCGAGCACGGCCGCGAGCTCCGACTCGAGGGCGCTCCCCACCTGTGGCGCGACGTCGCCCTGCTCGACTCCCGCGCGCAGCGCGCCGTCGAACGCGCCAGCAGCGGTCTCGAGCGGCGACGGCGGCGAGCTCGCCGGGGGTGCGGGTGTCGTCGCCGCGGGTGCCGCTCCCGCGGGGGAGGTGGTCGCGGGCGCCACCGTGGTCGTAGTCGACGCCGCCGTTTCGCGCGGCGACCGCGACGTGTGCGCGCCCGCGAGCCGCGCGCCGGACGCGGACGCGTGCGACCGGCCGGACGGCGAGGTGGGGGGCGTCGAACGGGAGAGGCCGACGCCGAGGCCGACGCCGAAGCCGGCCAGCGCGAGCGCGCCGAGCACGGCGCCGACGACCCGGCGGCGCGGTGCCCGGGCGCCCGGCACTCCTCGCACCCGGGTCGGCCGCGTCGCGTCGAGCGCGGCCGTGACGTCGCCGGGATCTCCCGCCGTCGCATCGGCCTGCGCCGCCGTCGCGAGCGCGGCGGTCGTGACCGCGAAGGCCGGCGTGCCGGTCCCGAGGACCGCGTCCGGTGCAGCGCCGGCATCGTCGAGCGCGGCGAGGAGCCCGGCGACCGCAGCGGCCGGTGGCCGGGTGGCGGGGTCGCGCGCGGTGAGCGCCGCGAGGACCTCGTGCCACGGCGCCCCGAAGTCGTGCGGGACGACCGGGTCGCGTTGGAGCCGGGCCGCGGCCATCTCGGCGGCCGTACCGTCGAACGCGCGCTGGCCCGTGAGGCACTCGATCAGCACGAGCCCGAGCGAGTAGACGTCCGCCGCGCTCGTGACCGCGTCCCCGGCCACCTGCTCTGGCGCGAGGTACGCGGGCGTGCCGAGCGCGACGCCCGTCGCGGTCATGCCCGTCGCGTCGACGAGGCGCGCGATCCCGAAGTCGGCGAGCCGCGGCACCCCCACGTTGTCGACCAGGATGTTCGCGGGCTTCACGTCGCGGTGCACGACACCGGCGCGGTGCACGTACGCGAGCGCGGACGCGACGGCGGCACCGGTGTGCGCGACCCAGGACGGCCGGAGCGCTCCCGAGGCGAGCATGCCCGCGAGCGTCGGGCCCTCGACGAGCTCCATCACGAGGCACGGCCGGCCGTGGAGCTCGCCCGCGTCGAGGAGCCGCACGAGATGTGGGTGGGCCAGCACGGCGAGCGTGCGGACCTCGGCCGCGAAGCGCGCTTCGTCGTCCGGATCGGCGCCGCGCAGCACCTTCACCGCGACCTGTCGCCCGAGGCGTGTGTCGAACGCACGGTGCACGACGCCCGTCGCGCCGCGCCCGAGCACCTCGCCGACGAGGTACCGATCGTCGAGGAGCGCCGACACCGCTCCGTCGGGACCGGCGGACGCGCCGATCCCGCCGGTCGTCGCCTGGTCTCCGGCCGAGCGCGACATCCCGCCAGTATCGCCGCCGGACGGGTCCCGGTGATGGTCGCCCCGGGGCGCACCGCGGGACGATCGGCAGGGCCGATCGGCTCTACCGCGGCCGGGCGCCCACGGCGACACTCGGTCGTGCGGGGCGGTGCCCGGGTGGCTCGCCGGCACCTGGCGGACCGGCCGCCAAGGCTCGGACGGGGAGGAAGCAGATGGTCGACAGCCTGCAGGGCGCGAGCACGTGGGAGCAGGAGGTGTACGACCAGATCCGTTCGCACATCGCAGCGGAGGCCGGATTCGTGGACACCTACGGCGCGCTCGCCGACGACGTCGGGTCGCCGGACATCACGTACCTCGCGCGGCTGATCATGGAGGACGAGCAGCGCCACCACCGCGTGTTCGAGGAACTCGCGAGCTCCATGCGCGCCGAGGTGGAGCTGCGCTCCGCCGAGGACGGCGTTCCGGACGTCGCCGTCGTGCGGAGGAACTCGACGGACCTCGTCGAGCGGACCGAGAGGCTCCTCGAGCTCGAGCGCGAGGACCTGAAGAGCCTCAAGCACCTGCGCCGGTCGCTCGACCCGGTCTCGGAGACGACGCTGTGGGCGCTGCTCGTCGAGACGATGGAGCTCGACACGCGAAAGCACATCGCGATCCTGCGCCACATCCGCAAGATCGCGAGAGGGATGACGTTCTGACGGTGCGCGGGCGGGCGACGTGACTGCGGGCGAGCGATCCGGCCCCCGCCCCGCGCGGCGCGCGGCCGACGGCACGGAGCCGCCCGCGGCCGGCGGGCCGAACGGAACGGCCGAGACGGCGGCCCGATCCGAGATCCTGTTCGTCGGCGACACCGCGTCCGACACCTACGTGACGCTGGACGAGCGCGGCACGCGGCTGATCGGCGACGGGCGCGACGTGCTGCTCGCGGTCCCGTTCGGTGCGAAGGTCCCCTACGAGTCGACCGTGACGATCGAGGCCGGCGGCAACGCCGCGAACGCCGCGGTCGCGTGCGCACGCCTCGGCCTCCACGTCGCGCTCGCGACGTACGTGGGCGCCGACCAGCTCGGGCGCGACGTGGTCGCGGCCCTCCAGCGCGAGAGAGTCGACACCTCGCTCGTGGTTCTCGACCGCGGCGCGCCGACGAACCGGCACTTCGTGCTCCGACTCGGCGACGAGCGGACGATCCTCGTCCACCACGAGCGCTACGCCTACCACTGGCCGCACCTCCGTCCGAGCGAGATCCCGCAGTGGCTGTACCTCTCCTCGGTCGGGAGCGACGCGGCCGCGTACGAGGACCAGATCGTCGACTGGCTCGACGAGAACCCTTCGGTGTCCCTCGCGTTCCAGCCCGGCACCTACCAGATCGCACGCGGCGCCCGGCGGCTCGAGCGCCTGTACCGGCGGGCTGCGCTCCTCGTGTGCAACCGGGAGGAGGCCGCGGCCATCGGTGGCGGCGACCCGGCGGACGACGTCGCCGACCTCCTCGACCGGCTGCACGCGCTCGGGGCGGGCGCGGTCGTCGTCACCGACGCCTCCGCGGGAGCGTTCGGCTCGGACCGCACGGGCCGCTACGAGGTCCCGATCTACCCGGACGCCGACGCGGTCGTCGACCGGACCGGTGCGGGCGACGCGTTTGCCGCGACCGTGCTCGCGCACCTCGCGCTCGGCCACTCGCTGTCCGAGGCGCTGCTGCGCGCACCGGTGAACGCGATGAGCGTCGTGCACGACATCGGCACGCAGGCCGGGCTCCTCGGCCGGGACGAGATCGCCGAGATCCTCGATCGCGCGCCTGCCGGCTTCGCGGTCCGCCCGCTCCGTCACGAGCAGCGAGCGGCCCGCGCCTGAGCTCAGATCGTCTCGGGCACCATCACGATCGCACCGCACGGGCACTCCGAGACGCAGATCCCGCAGCCCTTGCAGTAGTCGTAGTCGAACGCGTACCGCTCGCCGGACCCGAGCTTCACGACCGCGTTGTCCGGGCAGACGCCGAAGCAGTTGTCGCACTCGAAGCAGTTCCCGCACGAAAGGCAGCGACGCGCCTCGAACAGCGCCCGCTCGCCGTCGAGCCCGGCGACGACCTCCTCGAAGCCGGTCTGGCGCCGGACGACCTCGAGCTCGTGCTGGACCGTGCGCGGCGCGTCGTCGTAGTACCAGGTGTTCAGCTTGTCGAACGAGGCGAGCTCGTGGCGCGGCGGCCGCACGACCTCCTCCCCGCGGAGCATCGCGTCGATCGACCGGGCGGCCTTCTTGCCGTGACCGATCGCGACGGTCGCGGTGCGTTCCGCCGGAACCATGTCCCCGCCGGCGAAGACGCCCGGCGAGCCGGTCGTCATGTCCGGCGCCACCTCGAGCATGCCCTCCCGGGTCGCGACCCCGGCGAGGTGCTCGACGGCCGACAGGTCGGCCTCCTGGCCGAGCGCGAGCACGACGGTGTCCGCGCCGAGCGTCTCGTACTCGCCGGTCGGCTGCGGGAAGCCGTGCTCGTCGAGCACCATCTTCTCGATCACGACGGCGCCGTCCTCGACGCTCGCGAGCGTCGAGAGCCACGTCATCTGGATGCCCTCGGCGAGCGCCTCCTCGACCTCCGACGCGTGCGCCGGCATCTGGTCGCGAGTCCGCCGGTAGACGACGACGGCCTCGGTCGCGCCGAGGCGACGCGCGGTGCGCGCGCTGTCCATCGCCGTGTCACCGCCGCCGTAGACGATGACCCGGCGGCCGACCCGTGCCGGCTCGGCACCGCCCGCGCTCGCGAGGAACGAGAGCGCGTCGAGGATGTGCGCGCTGTCGGCGGCCGGGATGTACGCGCGCCGCGCGAGCTGTGCGCCGAGCGCGAGGAACACCGCGTCGTAGCCCCCGTCGCGCTGCGCGGCCGCGACGTCGTCGATCCGGCGCCCGGTCTCGACCTCGACGCCGAGCGCGCGGATCGCGGCGATCTCCGCGTCGAGCACGTCGCGCGGCAGCCGGTACTTCGGGATGCCGTAGCGCATCATCCCACCCAGCTCCGGGGAGGCCTCCACGATCGTCACGGCGTGCCCGAGGAGCGCGAGATGGTACGCCGCGGACAGCCCCGACGGGCCGGAGCCGACGACGAGCACGCGCTTGCCCGACGGTGGCGCCTCGACCTCCACGCTCCAACCGCTCGAACGCGCGAGGTCGCCGAGGAAGCGCTCGACACCGTGGATCCCGACGGCCTCGTCGACGTGCGCGCGGTTGCACGCGGTCTCGCACGGGTGGTAACAGATGCGGCCGCACACGGCCGGCAGGGGGTTCTCGGCGACGAGCGCCCGCCACGCGGCCTCGTACGCGCCCTCCTCGGCGTGGTAGAGCCACGACTGGACGTTCTCCCCCGCCGGGCACGCGTCGTTGCAGGGGGGCATCCGGTCGACGTAGACGGGGCGCTCGACGCGCCACGAGCCCGTGCGGTTCGCAAGGCTCGACCCAACGTC
>Ga0307372_10003539_pt1 | contig 24794 bp, 17 predicted proteins | sample OX1MG_FD_202533 | JGI IMG/M metagenome (GOLD analysis project Ga0307372, IMG submission 202533) | Soil microbial communities from Risofladan, Vaasa, Finland - OX-1 | ecosystem: Environmental > Terrestrial > Soil > Coastal area > Acid sulfate soil | place: Finland: Risofladan, Vaasa | collected...
CGCGGGAGCTCATCCCGGCGCCGAGCGCACGGAACGCCCAGTAGCCGCCGTACATGCCGTAGCCCGCGCCGTACCCGAACATCCCGCCCGGCCCGCCAAGACCGCCCGGCCCGCCAAGACCGCCCGGGCCCCCGAACCCGCCGGGCCCGCCGAACGCGCCTGGTCCCGCGAACCCGCCCGGCCCCATCGGCGGGCCGCCGGACATCACCCCGGCCGCCATCATGCCCATCAGCCCGGGCTGGAACGCGCCGCCGGGGCTCTCGTGCTCACCGATGTGCGGGGCGGCGGCGTGGTCCTGCCACGGCGTCACCCCGGTCGCCTCCTGGCGCACCGACACCAGCTGCTTGAACCCGATCGCGATGTCGGTCCGCCGGGCCAGCTCGGCGACCGCGTCCCGGCGGCCGGGCAGGACCGCGATCTCCAGCAGGGTGCTGGTGAGGTCGGGGTGGATGCCGTCCAGCGTGCTCGCTGGCACCGCCACCCCGTCCCGCAGCAGCCCGGCGGCCTGGCGCAGCGCCATCGGGTCCAGGCCGGGCAGCAGCGAGGCCAGGAACGCCGCGGTCCGGCCGCGCGCCTCACGCAGCCGGTCGGTGAGCAGCCGGGCCAGCTCGTCGGTGCGGGAGCCGAGCCGCTCCAGCGTCACCGGCTCCCGGCCGGCCACCTCCACGGTGAGGACATGCCCGGCGGCCTGGACCGGGCCGGCGAACGAGAAGCTGATGCGCTCGCTGCCAGCGGCACCGATGATCAGCAGGGCGTCGTCGTAGACCCGCACCTGCACCGGCTCGCCCCCGCTGGTACCGGAGAAGACCGCGGCGTCTCCGACCGCCGCCGCGGCCGACGCGGCGTCGTCACCGCGCCCGTCGCGCAGCTCGGCGAGTAGCTGGGTGCGCATCACGCCGAGCTGGGTCAGGTCGATCAGATTCCCGTCGGCGAGGGTGATCCGCACCGCGAAAGGTTCAGGTTCGGTGACCGCCGAGATGTGGCTGAACGGGATCCGCAGCACGGCGCCGTCTGATGGCGCGACAACCAGCGCACCGTCGGCAACTTCGACGTCGGCGCGGCCGTCCTCGCGTTCGTCACCGGCGGCGGACAGTATCCGGTACTGGGCTGCGCTCACGGTGGCGGCCGGCTATCCGGCGGGTGTCCCGCACTCGCCGCAGAACTTCGCGCCGGTCAGGGCGGTCCCGCAGCTCCCGCAGAACTTCTTCGCCGACTCCGCCGCGGCCAGCACGCCGCCGCAGTGCTGGCAGAACTTCCCGCCGCCGCTCTCCTGCCCGCAGGACGCGCACATGCCCGTGCCCTGGTCGCGGTAGTTGATGTCGCCGGTCCAGTCCTGGCTCTGGATCTTCTTGTTCAGCTGGTCGATCTGCGCCGCGGCCTGCATGCCGGCGATCTCCTGGTCCAGCTTGGGGGCACAGGTCACGCACATGCCCCGTTCGGCGTTCCAGCACACCTGCCCGCACACCCACTGCCCGCAGCGGTGACACTGGTGGAAGTGCGGCTTCATCTCGTCGACGGCCTTGGCGAGCGCCTTGTCGCGGGTCGACCCGCGGGCACCGTCGCGCATCCATTCGGCGTCCCAGCCCAGCTGCTGGGCCTTCGCGCCGACATCACCACCCACCAGGTCGCCGCCCAGCCGGAGCAGCCGGCCGCCGAACCCGGTGGCCGAATGCTGGAACGACGAGGTGTACCCGTTGCCACAACGCCGGCAGTAGAACTCGAACTGGTATCCGTCGTTGGTGCTGCGGTCCTGGTAGTTGTCGGTAAAGAAGATCATCCCGGCCACGGGGCCTCCCCTTTCAGCTGGCACGGGCACGTTAGCAGGGCGGCTAAGCGCATATCAGAACAATGGGCCACGAACGGCCCGAAGGCACTAGATCCGGAGGCTAGCGGTGTCTCACCCCGGGCGGCCGGTGTCTCACCCCTGGCGCTCAGGCAACCGTCCAGGCCTCGCTGCGCTCCCACAGTGCCCGGCCGAGTCCGGGGGTGGCGACCGCGCTCGCGTCCCGTTCCCGGCAGTTGTCGTAGAAGCGGCCGGTGACCCCGGCCAGTTCGGGGGCGGTGGCGCAGTAGACAGACGTGCGCGCCCCCTGCTCAGTGGAGAGCATCCGCATCGTGACCAGCGGGCGCAGCGGCCACGGGACCCGCCGCCAGATGTCGGAGGCGACCACGCCCGGGTGCAGCGCGCAGGTGGTGACCCCGCTGCCTTCGGTGCGGCGGGCGAGCTCCTGGCTGAACAGCACGTTGCACAGCTTGGACACGGCGTACTCGGGCAGCCCGGTGCGGCTGCGGGTAGGCCGGCGCAGCGCCTCGAAATCGACCCCCTTCGCCTGGTAGTGGGAGTCGCTGGCCACGGTCACCACCCGGGCCGGGGCGCTGGCCACCAGGTGGTCCAGCAGGGCGGCGGTCAGCGCGAAGTGCCCCAGGTGGTTGATGCCGAAGGCCAGCTCGAACCCGTCGGCGGTCAGGCCCCGCACCCCGCCCACCCCCGCGTTGTTGACCAGCACGTGCAGCGGTTCGCCGAGGGCGAGGAAGGCGCTGGCACAGGCGCGGACCGAGGCCAGGTCGGCGAGGTCGAGCGGCAGGAAGCCGGCCGCGTCACCGCCGGTCTGCGCCGCGATGGCGGCGACGGCCGCCCGGCCTTTCTCTTGCGACCGGCAGGCGATGTGCACCCGGCCGCCCCGGCGGGCCAGTTCCTTCGCCGTGGCCAGCCCGATCCCGGTGTTGCCACCGGTCACCAGGAACGTCCGTCCCGTCAGATCGCCCATTTCCGCCCTCCTCGGCAGGTTCCCATCCTCCCCCACGGCCGCACGGGGACCGGCGGTTCAGGCGGCGTGCCGGGAACGGCGGTCCCGGGAACGGCGGCGCGGGGAAACGGCGGTGCGGGGAAACGGCGGTGCGGGGAAACGGCGGTGCGGGGAAACGGCGGTGCGGGGAAACGGCGGTGCGGGGAAACGGCGGTGCGGGGAAACGGCGACGGCGGGCCGGGGCCTGTGGGCCCGGCCCGCCGTCGCGCTAGCGGGTGCCGGTGGGTCAGTGACCGGGCACCGCGAGCATCCCGTCGGTGTTGCCCTTGGCGTCGGTGTAGAACCCGACCAGGTCACCGGCGTTGTTCACGCCGTTGAGGAGGGTGGTGCCCACGCCGTGCGGGTCGTCCACGGTGGTGAGCCCGTGCCCGGCCTGCCAGGTGAACCCGTGCGACTTGGCCTTGTTGCCGGTGCCGACGGTGTAGGCACCCACGACCTCGCCCTTGTCGTTGATCCCGAACGCCTGGGTCATCGCGGCCCCGGGGTAGGCGATCTGGCTGAACTTGCCGCCGGCCAGCCGCAGGAAGGCGACGGTGACGCCCTTGGAGTTGGTGTAGAAGCCGGTCACGTCGCCGTGGTTGTTGATCGCCGCAGCGGTCAGGCTGGGGCCCTTGGCGCCGCCATGCGGCGCGCTGCGCCAGCAGTTCGGTCAGCTCCTCGTAGTGCCGGACGGCACGCGCCGTCTCACCGAGGTGCGCCCAGGAGTTCATCAGCTCCCGGTGCGCCGTCTCGTTCAGCGGCTCGTGCGCGACCGCGCGCCGGAAGGCCGCCACGGCCGGCTGATGGCGGCCGGCGGCGGCGTGCAGCCGGCCCGTCGCCAGCAGCGCGGACTCGAAGCTGCGGCGGAGCTCGTCCCGGCGGACCTGCGCCCATTCGCCGGCGGCGAGGCCCGCCAGGAAGTCGCCGCCGTAGGCAGCGATGGCACGCTGCAGGTCAGGCAGTGCCGCTGCCGCCGGGCGCGCCCGGCTCGCCGTCGCCAGTGCCTGCTCGAAGGTGGTCACGTCGCAGTCGTGCTCGCGCGCGCTGTTGAAGGCATAACGGCCGTCGGAGTACAGCACCCAGCCGGGATCGCCAAGTGCCCGGCGCAGTCCACGCAGCGCGGTGTGCAGCGAGTTGCCCAGCTGCTGGGCGGGCTGGTCCGGCCACAGAGCGGCGCCGACCTGCTCCCGGGTCATCGGCGGCGACGTGGCGAGCAGGAACAGCAGCTCACGCGGCTTGGCGTAACCCCAGTCCGCCGCCGTCACCGGGACGTCACCGCGGTGGACGGCCGCCTCGCCCAGCGCCCTGATCCGCAGCAGGCCGCCGGCCGGGACAGCGCCGGCCGGGACCACGCCGGCCCCGGCCTGCGCCGGGTCGGCTTCGGGAGCGGGTGCCCGCCGCCGGGATGCCGCCCGCCCGGGCGGCGTGGGCTGCTCGGGCGCAGCCGTGCCGGGGGCCGGGGCCGCCGGCCCGGCTGCCGCCGCCGGGCCTGGCCCGGATATGGGCAGCTCCGCCTCCAGGTCATCGATGGAGGCCAGCAATCCCTGCTGCCAGGCCGCCGCGAACGCGTCGTCGCCGAGCGCGGCCCGCACGCTGGCCAGCGTCCGGGTGTGCTGCGCGCTCTCGCACGGCGCGATCACCGTGCCGATCGCGTCACGCATGGCCTGCGCGGCGGCGAGCAGCCGGGCGGCCGGCCCGGCTGCGTCCGTGGCCAGCGCCAGTGCCGCCAGGTCCTCAAGCACGCTGCTGGTCCGCCACCGGTCCTGGAGCTCGCGGTGGATCTCCAGGCTCTGCCGCAAGAGCCCGGCGGCCGCGGGGTCACCGCGGTCGGCCGCCAGCAGCCCCAGCTGTTCCAGCGCCCACGCGATGCCTTCCCGGAACCCGATCCCCTCGGCCAGCGACCTGCTCTCGGCCAGCAGCGCCGCCGCCCGCTCCGGCTCTGACTGATACCGGGCGATGGCGCCCAGGCTGAGCAGGGACCAGCGATCCCCTCCACGTCGCCCAGCTCACGGGATGCGCCCAGGGCAGCCGTGCAGTGCACGGTGGCCTGCTCGAAGTCACCTTGCAGCCACAAGGCGAAGCCGAGGTAGCCGTGCGCGCTCGCCACCGCCCAGCGGTCACCGGCTGCGGCGAGGGCCAGGCTTTCGGCGTGCAGCTCCATCGAGCGGGCGTAGCGGCCCTGCTCACGGGCCACGCTGCCGAGCACCTGCAGCGTGTTCCCGATGCCCTGGGAGTCGTCAAGCTCGCGGTGCAGCCGCAGGGCCGCCTCGAGCCGGCGCACGGCCGCCGCGTAGTCGCACTGGAGCAGCGCCAGCCGGCCGCTGCCCAGCAGCGCCTTGGCCCGCAGCGCGGCGGGGGCATCCGGGTCGGCGGTGACTGCCGCGTCCATCCACTGCCGCACCTCGTGGTAGTGGCCGCGCAGATAGGCATACCGCCCCAGGGGCCCGGCGATCCGCAGCGCCGCGACCGCGTCACCGGACTCGCGGGCATACTCCAGCGCCGCCCTGAGGTTCGCCATCTCGGCGTCCAGGCGGTCCAGCGCCCGTTCAAGGCGGCCGGTGCCGAAGCCCCCACCCAGGCTCAGGCTGCCCGCGTCGTGGCTGCCCGGCTGGACCACCTCCCGGTACTCGATCCGCGACTCCGCCCGCTGCACGAGGTCGGCAAAGCACCGCAGGTGCGCTTGCCGGGTGGGCGCGTCCTCCGCGGCTTGGGCCAGCCGCTCCCGCGCGTAGTCGCGAACGGTGGCCAGCAGGTGGTAACGGGCATCGATGCCGGTGTGGTCCACACGCAGCAGGGACTTGTCGGCCAGCCGGGTCAGCAGTTCCAGCATCCGTCCTGGCTGGATGCCGTCGCCCGCCGCGACCTGCCCGGCCGCCGTCAGCGTGAACCCGCCGGCGAAGACCGCGAGCCGCCGGAACACCGCCCGCTCGTCGGCGTCGAGCAGGTCATGGCTCCAGTCCAGGGTCGCCCGCAGTGCCTGATGCCGGGCAGGCGCCGTCCGCGAGCCGCCGACCAGCACGGTGAACAGGTCGTCGAGGCGGTCGGCGAGCTGGCCGACCGACAGCACCCGCATCCGCGCCGCGGCCAGCTCGATCGCCAGCGGCAGGCCATCGAGCCGCCGGCAGACCTGCAGGACCGCGGCGGCGTTGTCGTCGGCGAGCCGGAATGATGGCAGGACCAGCTGTGCGCGCTGCTCGAAGAACCTGACCACGTCGAACCCGGCCAGGGCGGACACGGCCGGGATCACGCCGTCCCCGGGCAGCGACAGCGGCGGGACCGGCCAGCTGCGCTCCCCGTCCACACCGAGAAGTTCCCGGCTGGTGGTGAGGATGGACAGCGCCGGGCAGGCCGCGAGCAGGCTGTCGGCGAGGCCGGCCACGGCGGCCGCCACGTGCTCGCAGTTGTCCAGGACGATCAGCATGTACCGGTCGCCCACCTGCTCGGCGATGGTCGCGGTAGCGTCCTGCCCGGGAATCTCCGGCACCCCGAGCGCGTCGGCGACCGCCTGCGGGACGATCGCGGGGTCGCCGATCGGCGCGAGTTCCACCCAGCAGACGCCGCCAGGGAAATGCGGCCGCGCGGCGTGCCGATGTGAGCCAGGATCGCGCCCCCATGGGTGGCGGGGGTTCGCCTCAGCACCATTCTGTGGCAATTGCCGGCTAACCGTGACTCATGGACCGGCCCGGTTCATACCCTCGCCGGTCCGCGTCAACAATCAGTGGCCGCTGATATCACCCGCGCTACCGGGCCGGCAAGCGGAGTGCTTCGGGATGGGCGCGGCGGTAGTGCTCAGTCAGGACTTCGCTGGCCTTGCCGGGCCGGTAGGCGACGGTCCGCTGGCAGATCTGGCAGCGCATGACCGGCAGATGGGTGACGGTCACAGGGAAACGGCGGGAACCCGAGGTGCTCATTATCCCTATCATGCCAGTTCCGCTGCGGCCTGGCACGCCTGAGCCGGCGGCGGGCACCGCAGCGGTGTTTGCGGCCCGCGCGCAGGGCCGCCCACGACAGCCGCGCTGTACTCCCCGGCCCGGTTTCCGGATTTACCGCGGCCGTTAGGGAAATGGCAGCGCCAGGGGAACGAGTGGCTAAAGGGCACCTGCTGCGCCGTACAGTAAGCCGGCGTCGCATGCCAGGACCGGGTTCACGATACGGGCCCGGACTATCGTCCCCGGCGAGCCTGGGCCACGACCGCCGCCATCTGCGGCGTGCTGTTCAGCCTCCTGATCGGCTTGCCCACCGGCTGACCGCCGGCCGCGTCAGCCCGGCTTCCCGGCCCCGGTCAGCTGCCCGTGAGTGACGCCGTCTGGCTGGACTGGCTGCAGTAGAAGAGGCCGGAGGAGGTGTACGGGGAGGACACGCCCATGGTGCCCGCCCAGGAACTGGCCACCCACGCCCCGCTGCCCACGTTGGCCGCGCTGACCTTGATCCGGAACCTCAGCGCGGAGTGGATGGGAAACGAATTCGCGCCGGTCCCGCAGGGGAAGACGTTGGCCGTGGTCTTCCCCTTGTAGACGGCGCCACTGCGGGCCAGCCTGGCCCGGAACGAGTGCCCGTTGATCATCCCGGTGAGCACCACGTCGCAGGGCCCGGCGGCGCACTTGGGGCGCGCTGTCCAGTTCTCCGTCCACCGCTTGGCGCCATGCAGGGACGACCCACCACGGATGATCTTGACCTGGATGGTCCACGGTCCCTGCAGCCGGGCCGCTGACACGGGCGGGGTCACGGTCCGCACCACCAGGACGGCCGATTGCCTGGAGCGCTTACCGCCTCGCTCGGCCACCACCCGGTACTGGAGGGCGGTCGCGGGCGGGAGCCCCGCCCGGCGGTAGGAGGTGACCGCGCCGCGGACCGAGCCGATCACCACACCGTCGCGCATGATCAGGTACCGGTCGGGCAGCGGGCCGGTCGCCGGGCCAGCCCAGTGGAACGTGATGGAACTCGTGGTCGACGGGCCGGCCACGAGCCCGGTCGGCCGCAGCAGCGGAGGGGGGCGCCATGGAGCCAGCACCAGCAGCCCGCCGATGAGGCCGAGCACCACCACGACCGCGATGGCGATCACCAGGCCGGCCCGCCTGCGCCGTGCGGGCGGCGGTGCGGCCGGGGCGCCTGGCATGGCGGGTGCCCCCGGCATGGCGGGTCCGCCCGGCATGGCGGGGCTCCCTGGCGGGACGGGTCCGCCCGGCAAGGTGACGGGCGCCGTGCCGGCGCCGGACAGCTGCGCGGCGGGCAGCGGGGGCACCTGGGCGGCCGCGGACGCGGGAACCGGGGGCGCTGGTCCCAGCGGGTCGGTCGTCATGACGCCGGCGTCGGCCACCGACGCCGTCCAGGCCGCACCCTCCCAGTACCGGTACTGGTGCCGGCCCGCCGGATCGGCGTACCAGCCCGGGGGTATGGCCGCAGGCGTTACCATCGCGTCCCTCTCCGCCCACCGGCCGGCCTGACACAGGTCACAAGCCGTGTGGGGAGATTCCCACCGGCTGGCGCCGGTCCCGCCCGCCGCACCCAGGGCCGGAGACCATCCGGCCGATGCCAGTATCCCCCTCCATATCGGAAAATACGCCCATCTGGCACGGCTGACCAGGGCCGGCTCGGCCCGGCGCCGGGTGGCCTGCACGCATCGGGCATGGCCTGCTGACGCCCGGCCACCGGGGTCCCAACCAGGGCATTCTTCCCACTAGGGTGGCAGTCACCAGTGGCTCGACGCTGCGCGGCAGATGTACGGGGGCAGCGCCGCTGGCAAGAGTCGCCGGGAAGGTGGTCGGGGAGCGGCTATCTGGTCACGAACACAGATCGCGCTGGGGGCGCTGCCCTTCATCGTCCTGGCGGCGGTGACGCTGATCGACCTGGGGATCGGGCACAGCATCGGCCTGCTGGCGCTGCTGTCGCTGGGCCCGGCGTTCGCCGCCGTCGTCGGCGGCATTGTCCGCATGATCATCGTCAGCTGCACCGCCCTGGTCCTGTGCCTGTTCCTCGCCACCTACCAGGACTTCTTCACCGCCGTTGACGACCAGCTCGCCTTCCTGACCGTCCTGGGCGTCAGCGCGGCCGGCGTGGTCGCCAACACCCTGCGCCAGCGGCAGGAACAGGAGCTCGCGGATGTGCGCACCGTGGCGGAGGTCGCCCAGCAGGTCCTGCTGCGGCCGCTGCCCGCGCAGCCCGGCCCGGTCCGGATAGCCGTCCGGTACATCTCCGCCACCTCGCGGGCCACCATCGGCGGTGATCTCTACGAGGTCATCGCCACCACCGACGCCACCAGGCTCATCATCGGGGATGTGCAGGGGAAGGGCCTGGAGGCGGTGAAGATGGCCTCGACGGTCCTGGGAGCCTTCCGCGAGGTCGCGCCGGACACCTCCGACCTGTCCGTCATCGCCGCCCGGATCGAGGCGACCCTGGCCAGGGAACTGTCCGACGAGCAGTTCGTGACCGCCATCATCGCCCAGATCAGCCCGGACGGGGCCAAGGTCGAGCTGCTCAACCGCGGGCATCCCCCGCCGCTGCTGATGGGCGGAGCCGGGCCACGGCTCGTGCAGACCGCTGCTGGCGGCCTGCCGCTGGGTCTCGCCCAGTTCGCGGCCAGCCCCGGCCAGCCTGCCGTGATCGAGGTCGCCCCTGGCGACGGGATCCTGTTCTACACCGACGGCATCAGCGAGGCGCGCAACCGGGCCGGCGAGTTCTTCCCGCTCACCCGGTGCCGGGCTGTCCAGGACACCAGCGAACCCGACCAGGTGCTGGAGGTGCTGAGCGGCGAGGTCCGCCGCCACGTCGGCCACGCCCTGGAGGATGACGCGGCGATGCTCCTCATCCGCCGCGAGCAAGCCTGACGGGCCCCGTCTCATCCGCCGCGAGCCGGCGACCGGGCGCTCGTCGAGTGGTGAGATCCGGCCCGGCCGGGCCTCGTGCGGGGCGGATGACCGGCTGGCCGGTGCGGCTATGCTCGTGACCCAGGCAGGCCTGGTCTTCCCCGTGGCCAGGCAGGAAAGAGCACCGCGATGACCCCGAAATCCGCGCCAGGCCAGCAGGCGGCCGACGCCGCGCCAGCAGCCGCCCCCGGCCGGCCCGGGCGCGGTAAGCCCGGGTCGCGGGTGCTGACGTTCGGCATGATCGCGGTTGTCCTGGCCGCCGCCATCGTGGTGGCCGCCTACGTCGTCGTCCGGCACCGCGACGCGGCCGGGCCGCGGCCCTCTGGCATCCCGGCCGACATCTCGACCAGCCTGGCCAACATGATGCTGCTGTCGCCCCTGGAGCGCCAGGCCGCGCCCGGCTTCACCCTGACCGACCAGTCGGGCCGGACGATGGCGCTGTCCAGCCTGCGCGGCAAGGTGGTGGTGCTGGAGTTCATGGACCCGCACTGCGTCGATATCTGCCCGATCGTGTCGCAGGAGTTCGTGGACGCCTACCACGACCTCGGGGCGGCGGCCAGCAAAGTGGTCTTCGTCGCGATCAACGTGAACCAGTACCACGCGTCCGTCGCCGACATGGCCGCCTACTCCCGCCAGCACGCACTGACCACCATTCCCGGCTGGCATTTCTTCACCGGCCCGCTGCCGGCGCTGCAGGCCACCTGGCGGGCGTACAACATCGAGGTGGAAGCGCCCAACCCGAACGCCGACATCATCCACACGTCGGCGGTCTACTTCATCGACCCCCAGGGCCGGGAGGCCTTCCTGGCCTCGCCCATGGTCGGCCACACCTCGAAGGGGACCGCGTTCCTGCCGGCCGGCCAGCTCGGCGCCTGGGGCAAGGGCATCGCGCTGATCGCCCGGCACCTGGCCGGCTGACCCCGCGCTGGCCGCGGATCAGCCCAGCACGCTGACGGTGGCCGTCAGGTCATGGGCACGCTCGTTCCCGCCCACATACAGCGGCCTGCTGCCGGTGGCGGTCACCCAGCCGCGCGCGTCGTCCCAGTACTGCAACTGCCGCAGCGGCACCTGGAGCGTCACCGTCCGGCTCTGCCCCGGCCGCAGGCTGATCCGGGTGTAGGCGGCGAGCGCCCTGACCGCGAACGCTGCCCCTGGCGCCAGGCTGGCGGGCGCGCCGAGATAGACCTGCGGCACGTCCTGGCCCGCGACCGGGCCGGTGTTGGTGACGGTGAAGGTCACCGCAAGCCCTCCCCCGGGCCGGGCCGACCAGCGCAGGCCCGAGTAGCCGAAGGTGGTGAAAGACAGCCCATAGCCGAACGGGAACAGCGGGGTCAGCCGCTGCTCGTCATACCAGCGGTAGCCAGCGAAAATCCCTTCGGAGTAGGTCGTCGTGCACACCGGCGGGCGCCCGGCCGGGCTGCCCAGGCCAGCTGGGCTGCTCAGGGCTGCTGGGCTGCTCAGGGCTGCTGGGCCGGCGGGCCGTGGGCAGGGACGGCCCGCCGGGTCCACGCCGCGGGTGGCCCGCTCGGGGTGGATCCCCTGCTCGTCCGCGACCGCCTGGGCCGGGGAGGCCGGCCAGGTGAGCGGGAGCCGGCCCGCCGGGTCCGCCCGGCCGAGCAGGACGTTCGCGGTGGCGGCGCTGGTGCCCGCGCCCGGGGACCACATCTGAAGCACGGCCTTGACCCGGGTGAGCCAGGGCAGCATGACCGGGCCGGGAGTGTCCAGCACCACGATCGTGTCCGGGTTGACCGCCGCCACGTCCTCGATCAGCTGATCCTGCTGGTCCGGCAGCGAGCCGTCCACAGTGCCCGCGCTCTGCGCGAACACCACCGCCGACGCCGCGTTCCTGGCGGCGGTGACGGCAGCGGCGAGGTTGGCCTGCTGCTGGAACGGCGTGACCCAGTCCAGCCTGACCTGGACGGGCTCGCCGGAGGTGTCCGGCAGGGCGGTGACCGTGAGCGTGTGGCTGCCTGCGCGCAGGGCGACGCGGGTGGCCAGGCTGGCGGGGCCGCCGGCGGCGGGCGGCAGCGGCCCCGTGCTCTGCGGGCCGGTGCCCTGCGGGCCCGCGCCGCCGATGGCGGCCTGGCCGGGCACGCTCCGGGCGATCGTCCTGCCGTCCAGGCTGATGATCCCTTCCGCGCCCGCCAGCCCGAGGCTGAGCCAGTATGTCCCGCTGGCCGGCACGGTCAGCTCGCCCGACCAGCGGTATCCCGAACCGGCCGGGAGAGCGGTGCCACCCGTCACGGTGCTGTCCAGGTCGCGGACCGGATACGCCGTGCCGGATCCGCTGCTGACGCGCAGCAGGCCTGGCTGGCCGCCGTGGGAGAACGCCGACGGCGGGACGAGGGTGCCGGTCAGGTCGTCGCCGACCGCGTAGCTGAGGTGTGCGCCGGGGCCGCGCAGGGCCTGCCAGAGCGCCGGGGCGGTGCCGGGCCCCGCCCCGGTACCGATCAGGGCCAGCGAACTGCGTGCCGCGGGTGACAACGGCAGCGCGTTCCCCTGGTTCTTCAGCAGCGTGGCGGCGTCCTGGACGCTGCGGGCCAGCACCCGGCCAGCGGTGGCAGCCGGCTCGGGACTGGCAGCCGGCGCCGGTGCGCCGAGCAGGCCGAACCGGTCCATCTCCACCAGGATCCGGCCGGCTGCCTGGTTGACGGTGGACAGCTGGATGCTGCCGCTGGCAATCGCGGCCTGGATCGCGGCCGGGCTGAAGCCAGGCACGGCGGCGGTCCCCGGTGCCCGGCCGGGCAGGTCGGCGTCCAGGCCCGCGTCAAGGGCGACCGTGCCCGGGTTCGCGCCGGGGCCGGACACGGTGAAGCCGCGGAACCCCAGCTCATTGCGGAGGATGCCGGTCAGTGTGACGGCGTTGGCGCAGGCGGGCGTGCCCGGGTTCGCCGGGCCGGACGGGGTGGCGCTGACGACCCGCACGGTGGCGGCGGAGCACATGATCGCCGCCACCCCGGCCCGCACCGCGTCGGCGAACGGCTGCAGGTAGATCTCGTGCAGGGTCTGGTCGTCCAGGACGACGTTGGCAGCACCGGTGTCGGCGACGTAGCCGCTGGCCATCGCCAGGGCGCCCGCGCCCTGGATGCCGGTGATCTCCGCGGCGGCGGTCTGGCCCGCCAGCAGCGGGTCCTCCCCGAAGCTCAGCGCGGCGCCGCCGGCGGCCGGATCGCGGGCGATGTTCCCGGCCGGCACGGGCACCACGTCCTGGCCGGCCGCGCGCGCGTCCCGCCCGATCACCGCGCCGCTGGTCAGGGCGTCCCGCTGGCTGAAGGTGGCGGCGAGACCGAGCGGCGTGAGCACCGGTGGCGTGGCCGGGCCGCTGGCCGGGCCGGCGAGAGAGCCGGCGAGCGGCCCGCCCGCCAGCGCCGGCGGGCCGCTGGGGAACGTCAGCGCGGGGATACCGAGCCCCCCGGCTGCGGCGAGCCGGTTACCGGCCGCCCCTTCCAGCAGGCTGAGCTTGTCTGCCAGCGTCATCCGTGCCAGCAGGCTGTCGGCCCGCAGGTCGCCGGTCACCGGTGCCACACCGGGGACCGCCGCGCGGGCCCGGCCGCCCCGCATGTCACCCGCCGAGGCGACAGCCGCCGTCATGGTCACCAGGCAGGCGGTTCCCACCGCCACCGCGAGCCTGGCTGATGCCCGGCCCGGTCCCCGCGGCCCTCGCCTTCCCGACATCCAGACCCGCCCCCCCGCGCTCTGAGCTGCCGCCAGCCGGACGAATCAGTCCCGAACCACCAATTAACAACAATGGCAGATCACATTCGCCGCCAGCACATTAGAGCGAGAAAGTCATCAGGTCAACGACCGCGTCTTTCCGGCACCCTCATGTCATTAACATCGCTGGTTTGAATTGCTGTACATCGGGAAAAAGCAATATATCGGGGGACGGCCGGGGATTTCGCCTGACGGGGCTGGCCGGCCGCGGGCTTGGCGTGCGCGCCGGCGGGGCGGGGGGCTGCCCGGCCACGGGGGCCAATGTCCCGTCCTGGTGGGACCTCCGCCAGGTTCGCCAGTCCTCACCGGTGTCGCATGCTGGAAGGAGGGCACACCGAGGAGGACGTGATGAAAGCTAAGGTCGGAGACCGGCTGGTCATCGATGGAACCAACCTGGGTGACCGGCGGCGGGTCGGCATCGTGACCGGCGTGGGGCACCCCGACGGGTCCCCGCCCTACACCGTGCGCTGGCTGGAGGACAACCATGAGTCGCTGGTCTTCCCGGGGCCGGCGGCACGGGTGGAAAGCAAACTGACTACGGGAAGCGCATCGTGATCGACACCGACAGCGTCGCCAAGCTGCTGGCGATCCAGGCGCCCGAACCCGGAATTGTTTCCATCTATCTCACCGTGCCCCTGGATCCGGCACAGCGGCGCGGAATGCACGCCCGGCTCGACGACGTGCTTGCCCAAAGCGCTGACAGCCAGACGTGGGCGCGTGCCCGCCGGGCAGAGCTGCCCGCGATCCGGGAGGCGGTCACCATCGGCGCCCCCGCGTGGCTCGGCCACAGCGTGGCGATCTTCGGGTGCGCCGGGCTCGGCCTGCTGGAGACGATCCCGCTGCGCGGCGAGGTCCGGGAGCGGGCCGTGGTCGGGCGCCGGCCATATGTCCGCCCGCTGCTGGCCGAGCTGCAGCGGTCCCCCAGCTATGTGGCGGTGGTCGTGGACCGGCGTCACGCCTGGCTGTACCGGATCTCGGCCGAGGGCACCGACCCGCTGGGGCATGTGCAGGGGGAGACCGTGGCCAGCAGGCGGTTCGGCGGCTGGCACGGCTTCCAGGACTACCGCAACGCCCAGCGGGCCCGCGAGCTGGCCCACCAGCACTACGCGGCCACGGTGACGGCCCTGGCCGAGGCGGTTTCCGACGGCTCCGGGCCGGTCGTCGTGGGCGGCCACGAGTCGGAGACCGGGGAGTTCACCAGTGTGCTGCCGCCGCTGCTGCGGGACCGGGTGGCGGGGACCTTCGTGATCGACCCGCACACCATGACCCCGGCCAGGGTCCGGCAGCTCGCGGACGACGTCCTGGCGCGGTGGGAGGACGAACGCGAGCGGCGGCTCGCCACCGAGCTGGCCGACCAGCCGCCGGGCACCATCGCCGCGGTCGGGCTCGATGCCTGCGTCACCGCAGCCAACGAGCACGCTGTCAAGCTGCTGATGGTGCCCGATGATGAGGTCCGGCCGGGGTTCACCTGCGAGGCCTGCGGGGCGCTGGCTGTCGCCGGCGGGTCCTGCCAGATCTGCGGCGGCCCCACCGAGCCGGTGCCCGATGTCATCGAGGAACTGGCGGTCAAGGTGTCGCAGGACGGCGGCAGCGTGGAGCCGGTGCGCGACACCGCCGTGCTGGCCGACGTCGCCGCGCAGCGCCGCTTCCCGCCCTCGGCTCCGGCCAGCTAGATCCAGCCCCTGGGGGGGGCCAGGAGGTGCCGGATGGACCCCGCACTGCCACCCGGCACCCCGCTTGTGTCCCAGCAGGTGCCGGGCGGGCCCACGTTCCACCCGGCACCTGCTGGACGATCGCGTACACAGGTAGGAGGCCCCGGGTGCGGGCACGCCAACACAAAGTGGGAAAGTTTTTTTTCCGGCCTCCGGGCACCGGCCGGCCCGGGCGGTGCGGCCTGGGACACTACTGACCATGCAGACTCTGGTCGTCGATCATCCGCTGGTCGCGCACAAGCTCACGGTGCTCCGCGAGGAGGCCACCCCGGCCCCCATCTTCCGGCGGCTTGCCGATGAACTCGTCACCCTGCTCGCCTACGAGGCCATGCGCGAGATGCGGGTCCGGCCGGTCCGGGTGACCACGCCGCTCGGCCCTGCGGACGGCGTGAAGCTGGCCGGGCCAGACCCGCTGGTGGTGCCGGTACTGCGGGCGGGCATCGGGATGCTCGACGGCATGACCCGGCTGCTGCCCACCGCGGACGTGGGGTTCGTCGGCATGGTCCGGGACGAGGAGTCGCTGGTCGCCTCGACCTATGCCAACCGGCTGCCCGCTGACCTGGCCGGCCGTGAGGTCTTCGTGCTGGACCCGATGCTGGCCACCGGCGGCACGCTGGAAACCGTCATCGGGATGGTGGCCAGCCGGGGCGCCGCCGCGGTCACCGCGGTGTGCCTGCTCGCCGCGCCGGAGGGGGTCGCACGGCTGGAGGCCGCATTCCCGGCCGACGAGCCGGTCCGGGTCCGGGTGGTCGCCGCGGCCATGGACGAGCGGCTGAACGACAAGGGCTTCATCCTGCCCGGCCTCGGCGACGCCGGCGACCGGCTGTTCGGCACGATCTGAGCCGCCTCACCAGCGGTTCGCAGCCCCCGGCGGAGTCCGGTTGCGCACAGGGATTGCTTGTGCGCATGGGTGGCCTACTCTGGCTGAGTGGATGGCGAGGCGCCAGGCGCAGACGCCGCTGGTACTGCCGCCATACGCCTGCGCCGCTTGCGCACCACGCTGGACCTGAGCCAGGAGCAGCTGGCGCGGCAGCTCGGCGTCTCCTTCGCGACTGTCAACCGGTGGGAAACCGGGCGGACCCGGATGTCGGCCCGCGCGGAGCGTGCGCTGTCCGAGTTCGAGACCCGGGCCGGCGCCACCAGCCTGCCCCCCGGACCGCTGCCCATACCGCACACGACTTTTGTCGGGCGGGAGAACGAGCTGGCCGAGCTGTCCTCGGTCCTGCGCGGGAAGTCGCGGCTGATCAGCATCACCGGGCCGGGCGGGATGGGCAAGACCAGGCTCGCGCTGGAGGCCATCCGGCGCTTCGCCCCGCCTGGCCAGACGGTGGTCATCCCGCTCGAGCCGGTGCGCCACCCGCAGTCGCTCACCCCGGCGGTGGCGTCCGCCCTCCGGCTGCGTGACCAGCCGGGGGTGGAAGTGCTCGCCTCGGTCGAGGCGGCGCTGACGGCGACCCCGCGCCTGCTCGTCCTGGACGGCGCCGAGCACCTGCGCGAGGAGGTGGGGTCGCTGGTCAGCGGGCTGCTCAGCACGGTGCCAGGGCTGCGCATCGTGGTGACCAGCCGGACGGTGCTGGGCGTCCCGGGCGAGCTGTGCTGGCCGGTGCCGCCGATGGCGTGTCCCACCTCGGCCGCGCCCGTCAGCGATATCGCGGCGGCGGATGCCGTCCGGCTGTTCATGGCCCGGGCGCAGGAGCGGCTGCCCGGCTTCCCCAGCGCCGACGTCGCGCCCCGGGTCATCGCCGAGCTGTGCCGCAGGCTGGACTGCCTCCCGCTGGCGATCGAGCTGATCGCGGGCTGGGTCGGCACCTTGTCGCTGCGCGAGATCGTCGATCAGGGGGCGGCCCTGCTCTCGGCCGAGCCGGACGGCATGGCCGACCCCGGCGGCGGCACGCTCGTGGACGTCGTGCGCCGCAGCTACGACCTGCTCCGGCCCGAGCAGCAGCGGCTGCTGCCGTCGCTGAGTGTCTTCGCCGGCCCGTTCACGGCCGCCGACGCCGCCGCTGTCGGCGGAAGTGACGGGCCAGCGCTCGCCCACGCCATCCGGGGCCTGGTCGACTCCTCCTGGCTGCTGGTCGACCGTGGTGAGCCCAACCGGTTCAGCATGCTGGCGACGATGCGGGGGTTCGCGACCGCCCGGCTGGACGAGCAGGACGGCGGGCAGGCCGTGCGCCGCCGGCACGCCGAGCATTTCGCCGAGCTGGCAGCCGCCAGCGAGGCCGGCCTGGCCGGGCCCGGTGCCGCCACCTGGACGGCCCGGCTGGAGGCGGCGGGGGCCGATCTCGACGTGGCGCTGCGATGGGCGGAAGACAACGACGCCAACCTGGGCCTGGCGATGAGCGCGGCCCTCTGGCGCTGGTGGCTGACCAGCGGCCGGCTCGGCGCCGGGCGCGGCTGGCTGGGCCGTCTGCTGGCACGCGCGCCGCAGCGGCGCGACGAGCGGACCGGCCGTGCGTTCTGCTCGGCGGCCGTCCTGGCCGCGGAGAACGGGGACTACCACGAGGCGGTCCGGCTCGCCCGGATCGCGCTGGGCATCTTCGAGACGCACGGCCTGCGGGAGCGGAGCGCCTTCGCGGCCACCGTGCTCGGCTCGGCGCACCGTTACCTGGGCGAGCGGGATGCCGCCCGGCGGTGCTTCCAGACCGCGATGGATCTGCGGGAGCAGCTCGGTGACCGGCGTGGCGTGTCCGTCGCGATGAACAACCTGGCCCTGATGGCGCTGGACGACGGCGATCTGGCCGGGGCGCGTGAGAACCTGGAGCGGGCGCTGGTGATCAAGCGCCAGCTCGGTGACCGCCACTCGCTGGCGATCGGCCTGGCCAACCTGTCCGACGTCCTGATCAGCACCGGCGAGCTGGACGCCGCCCGGCGCGCGCTCGACGAGGCCGCCGAAGTCACCCAGGGACCGGGCAATCCGCAGCTGGCGGGCTTGCTGGCGGCCAACCGCGGCTATCTGTCGGCCGCGCAGGGGCAGTGGGCGGCGGCGGCCGGGCACTACCACGCCGCTGTGCTCGCCCATACCGAAGGCGCTCACGCGCACGACGTGGTGGTGGCCCTGACCGGCCTGGGCCGGGCGGTCTACCGGCTCGGCCGCCCCGACGAGGCGGCCAGGCAACTGCGGGCCGCCGAGGCCATGGCCGCCGGGATCGCCAACCCGCAGCGGCTAGCCGACGTGCGGGCCGCGCTGGCGGAGATCGGCGAGAACGCCGACGCGGCCGCGCTGCCCGACGGTCTCACCGCCCGCCAGGTCGAGGTCCTGCGGCTGCTGGCCGGCGGGATGAGCAACAAGCAGATCGCGGCGGAGCTGCGGCTGAGCCCGGTGACGGTCGAGCGGCACCTGGCCACCGTGTACCGGAAGCTGGGCCTGGGCGGGCGGGTCGATGCCACCCGCTACGCCGTGGCGCACGGGCTGGCCGCACCCGCCCGCTGAGCCCGCCGCACCCGCCCGGCGCCCTCCCCGCCGGGCGACTCCCGCTCGCAGGGCGGCCTGATGTTATAACGGCAGCACCCACAGTCACCGCGCCTGCACGCCGCGTGGGAGGACCAGTCTCACGACCTGCCCCGGCGGCCGGGCGCGCTACATGGTTTCAGGGATTCGCGGGCACCCGCGGGGGGCGTACACATAAGGCAGTCATCATCCCGTGTGCGCTGGGCACGTCATCCGGGCCGTGCGGGCGTGCGGCCTGTTCCGGCATCGCGGCGCGCTACAGGGGCCGCCGCGAGGACACCGGAACCCCAGACACCGCCCAGCCGACTGGAGCATGGATGCAGGAAGAGATCCACGGAACCACGACGCCCGTGCTCTCGGTGCACCTGAGCCCGGGCGAGAGCGTGGTGGCCGAGGTCGGCGAGTTCTCGTGGATGACCGACTCGATCCAGATGTCCACCAGCATGGGTGGCGGCGTCGGCGGCAAGGGCCTGATGGGCGCGCTCAAGCGCGTCGCGGGTGGCGCATCGTTCCTCATGAGCACCTACACCGCGCAGGGAGCGGCGGGGACGATCTCATTCGCGTCGAAGGTGCCCGGCAGCATCCTGCCGGTGCAGGTCGGCCAGGGCAGCGAGTACATGGTGCACCGCCGTGGGTTCCTGGCCGGGACACCAGGCATCGAAGTCTCGGCCGGGTTCCAGCAATCGTTCAGGGCGGGAATTTTCGCCGGTGAGGGCTTTGTCCTGCAGCGTGTCGGCGGCCAGGGCCGCGCCTGGACGGAACTGTCCGGCGAGGTCGTCCCGTATGAGCTGGCACCGGGCCAGTCGCTGCGGGTTCACCCCGGGCACGTGGGCATGTTCCAGACCTCGGTCTCGTTCCAGGTGGTCCGGGTCCCGGGCATCGCGAACCGCTACTTCGGCGGCGATGCCCACCACTTCGCGGTGCTGTCCGGGCCGGGCACCGTCTGGCTGCAGTCGATGCCGCTGCCACAGCTTGCGGCCTCGCTTGTCCCCTACATGCCCGGTGGGGAACGGCGCGAGGCCGCCGAAGGCGGGCTGGCCGGTGGAGTCATCGGCGACCTGCTGAGCTAAGCCCGGGGCGGCACCCCGGTGGGGAGGTGCCGTACCCGCGAAGCGAAGGCCGCTCCCGGCGGGGGGAGCGGCCTTCCTTCGATTCCGGCCCGGATCACCGGCCGGGCTCGGCGGCCGGGCACTGGCTGGCCGCGGTCCTGCCCGGCCGGACCTGGTGTGCCGCTCAGCCCAGGCCGAGCCGCGACTCGGCGGTCATCCAGTCGGTGGCGATCGCCCGCTGCGCCGCCGCCAGTGACACCCGCCCGTCGCAGACCGCCCGGTTCAGCGCGTTCTCGACCTTGTCCTTCGGGTTGGGCAGCGATCCCACCTCTGGCCAGAGGTTGGTGATGTCGTTGCTCCCGCCCAGCTCCAGCGAGACCAGGTGATCGAGCTCGCTGGTCGCGCCGCCGGGGATGTGGTAGGCGGGATAGGAGACGTCGTACTTGGCGCGGGTGGTCTCCGACGACGGCGGGCGGACCGTCGTGGTGTAGCCGGACCGGCAGATCGTCGAGCCGATGTCGGCCTGTGTCACCGCCGGGTCCACGCTCCCGGGTGTGCACCGGGGGTCGGGCAGCTGGCCGCCCGCGCGCGCGTGGCAGTGCGTGAGCGTGATCGAGAAGGTGACCCGCCCCTCGTCCGAGATCTTGGCCAGCCGGTGCCCGTGCCGGGCCGGCGCCTGCCCCGCCGGCCCGGACGGGGCCGGGGCCGTGACCACGGCCGAGGGCGCGGGACTGGGACCTGCCGACACCACGACCTTGCAGCCGGTGATGGCGGTCACCCCGGCCATGACTGCGACCAGCGGGATGCGAAGGGCACGGCTACCCATGGCGCCACCTCGGGGGGCTGCGGAGCGTCAGCTGCGTTTTCCGCCCAGGCGGCGGGAGCCGGGCGTGATCACCGTACCGGCGAGCGGCCCCCAGATCCCGCCGGCGCGCCCATGCCGACGGGGATAAATATGACCTTCATGCCCGTCCGTCCATCCAGGCCGGCCCAGCCGATTGTGATGGTTGGCGCGACCATGACCCTCTTAGCGCTTAGCGCGTGGTTGGCGCAACCACCGCAATCTGAGCCCACCTCCAGTCAAGAAGGTGGATTCAAGATCCTGTTGGTATGGGTTGCACGCTGTCGCTGATGAACCGGATCACCGTTTCGGTGTCGTAGACGTAGAAGGTCTGGTCCACGCTGATCGCTTCCATGAGCATGGCCAGCGTGGAGTTCTCGCCAACGGCTGCCTCATAGGACTCATCCAGGTCACCGATCGGCCTATCTTCGCACTCGGTAACGCGGAGCACCTGCACCCGTCCGGCGCCGGGCGTGCGGGTGGGGGTCATGACGATGAGATGTGCATCTCCCCCCAGGGCTGCGACGCGCGTGGTGATCTCACCCATGGTGTCTTCGGGCAGGCCGATGATGAAGGGGCGTTCCCCGTCCTCGGTCAACGGCGGCAGCATGTCGCGGAAGCTGCGGTGGAGCAGGAGTTTGCCCACCTCGCGCGTCAGTCGGAGCCGCTCCTGCTCACGCTCATCCATGACGCCACCTCCTCTTGTATTCTGCCCTGTTTTCTGTAATACGATCGAGCGCCTCGGTGTATGCCGCCTGGACCTCTGCCAGCGTCGTCACTGGCGAGATCTCCTGACGCCGCAGCTCCGTCCCATCCTGGTAGAACCAGTGCACGTGCAGCCCGGTATGGCAGATATCCGCGCGGGCAACCATGCTCAGAGCGCCAGGGGCACCGGTCATCAGTATGAAGGCGAAGTCCACCAGGTTGTCTCGCAGGTCATGAAGGTCTACCGGGTCAGGCGGCCCCGGTCAGCAGCGGCAGCCGGACGGTGGCCACCGTGCCGACGTCCTGCTGGGACTTCAGCTCCACCTGGCCCCCGTGGCCGGCGACGATGGTGTGCACGATGGTCAGCCCGAGCCCGGTGCCAGGGATGGACTGATCCCGGACGTTGGAGGCGCGGAAGAACCGGCCGAACAGCTCGTCCTGTTCCGCCGCTGGGATGCCGATGCCGGTGTCCAGGACCTGGACGACCACCGACCCGTTCTCGGCTGCCGCCGTCACCTGCACCTTGCCGTGCGGCGGTGTGAACTTCACCGCGTTGGACAGCAGGTTGACCAGGACCCGGTCCAGCTGCCCGGCGTCGCCCTCGACCATCAGCCCCCCGGCGGGACAGTCGGCGGTGAAGTCGAGTCCCCTGGCAGCCACCGACGGCTGCACCTCCTGCGCGGCCTCGGCGATGACCTGCGTCATGTCGACCGGCCGCAGCACCGTCGCGGAGGTCCCCGATTCCAGCTTGGACAGGGTGAACACGTCGTCGATCAGGCCACGCAGCTGGACCGCACTGCAGTCCACCGCCTCCAGTATCGTGGTCTGCTCGGCGGTGACCGGCCCGCCTTCCTCATCCCCGAGCATCTCGACGTATCCCTCGATGCTGGTCAGCGGCGCGCGCAGTTCGTGGGACACAGTGGCGAAGAAGTCCGACTTGGCCTGGTCGAGTGACTTGAGATCTTCGACCAGGCGGTTCTCCGCCTCGTACAGCCGGGCATGATGCAAGCCCCGGCCGATGTCGGCCGCGATCGACTCCACCGCTTCCACCTCAGCCACCGTCCAGGGATACCTGGCCTGAAGGCGGTGCGCGATGACGAACCCGAGCATCTGCTCGCCAACACCGAACGGCGTGACCAGATGTGACCTGACGCCCGCCTCGCTCAGTTCCTCCCGCATCCAGCGCGGCAGCCGCTCCCCGCCCGGCCCGGCTACATCCTCGATCAGCTCGCTGGCCTGGCGAGCGAACAGCTCGTTCAGCGCTGCCAGGGAGCCAGTGGGCAGCGCCATGTTGAGCCTGTCCGCGAGCAGCCAGGCGTTCTCGTGACCCGCCGCCGGGACCGCCCGGCCGTCGTGCACCAGCATCAGGTAGATCGAGTCGGCCTCGATGCCCTCGGCCAGGACAGCGTGCGCTTCGTGGATGACATCGTCGGCGGCCAGGTGCTCGCGGATACGGATCCCCCCGGCCCGGGCCATCGCCCGCAGCCGGTTGCTCTCGGCCTCCTGCTGCCGCAACCGGTCACTCTCATCGGCCTGCGTGTTCACCGCCCGCGCCACCTCACGCACCTCAGCCGACCCCGTCACCACCGCCCGCGCCCCATGATCACCCGAAGTCAGCCTGCGCACCGTCGCCGTCAGCCCCCGCAACGGCCTGGTGATCGTCCGCAACGTGCTCAGCGACCCCGCCAGCACCAGCAACAGCGCAACCCCCACCGCAGCCGCACTCCAGGCAAGGCCCGTGGACAGCGCCCTGAGCCCGCTGCTGGACAGCAGCCGGACCCGGGCTGTCAGGCTCACCTGCATCCGGACGTTGGCGGCAAAGAACATCTGGGTCAGGCCCGCTGACCTGCCCAGCAGGGCCTTGGCCGCCGGGGTGCCCGGCCGCACCGCCATGATCCTGGGAACAAGAGCGAACCACGCACCCCCCGCCCGCGCCTGGTCCCGCACCAGGCCACGCAGGCCACGCGGCGTCCGCCGCTCCAGCGTGGCCAGCCGCCGCTCATACTGCACCCGCGCCGCACCCAGCGGCAGCAAGAACCCCCGCTCACCCGTCAGCGAATAGCTCTGCACAGAGAGCTGGGCGGTGGTGAAGGCCCCGCTCAGGTCGCCGTCGGCCAGCTGCAAGATGGTGTAGTGGCCGGTGAGCCGCCTGGCCGTCTGATGCTGATGGACGACAGCGATATAGCCGACCACCGCCGCGGCCCCGATGACGACAGCGAACACCGAGAACGCGATCAGCAGCTGGCTCAGCAGCGAACCCCGGCGCCTCATGACGGCCCGCCTCGTGGACGGACCGGGGAATCCGCCACCGCCCGGTTCCATTCGGCGCCAGGGCCTTCCGCGGTGAGCGGTGCCGCCGGCCCGGCGTGCGCCATCTCGGGCGGCCCGCGGCCCGCGTCCCCCCCGGGCAGCAGTGGCAGCCTGACGGTGACGGTGGTTCCCTTGTTCTCCTGCGATCGCAGGCCAACGTCCCCGCCATGGTTGTCCACGATGGTGCGGACGATGGCCAGGCCCAGGCCGGTGCCAGGGATGGAGCGCTCCCGGGCGTTCGACGCGCGGAAGAACCGGGCGAACAGCTCCTGCTGGTCGCTGGCGGGGATGCCGATGCCGGTGTCGCTGACCGCGACCACCGCCGAGCCGTCTTTGACGGCGCCGGTCACCGCGATGCGGCCGCCGCCAGGGGTGAACTTCACCGCGTTGGACAGCAGGTTGACCAGGACCCGGTCCAGCTGCCCGGCGTCGCCCTCGACCATCAGCCCCCCGGCGGGACAGTCGGCGGTGAAGTCGAGTCCCCTGGCAGCCACCGACGGCTGCACCGCCTCGGCGGCCTCGGCGATGACCTGCGTCATGTCGACCGGCCGCAGCACCGTCGTGAACGCCCCCGATTCCAGCTTGGACAGGGTGAACACGTCGTCGATCAGGCCCCGCAGCCGGACCGCACCGCGGTCCACCGCCTCCAGCATCCGGCGCTGACCGTCGGTGACCGGCCCCGCCTTCGCGGCCGCGAACGTCTCGACGTATCCCTCGATGCTGGTCAGCGGCGCGCGCAGTTCGTGGGACACGGTGGCGAAGAAGTCCGACTTGGCCCGGTCGAGTGACTTGAGTTCTTCGACCAGGCGGTTCTCCGCCTCATACAGCCGGGCGTGATACAGCCCCCGGCCGACATCGGCCGCGATCGACTCCACCGCGTCCACCTCAGCCGCCGGCCACGGGCGGCCAGAACCCAGCCGGTCCACGACCACGAACCCGAGCATCTGCTCACCCACCCCGAACGGGGTGAGCACATAGGAGCCAATGCCGGCCGCACGCAGCTGGTCCCGGACCCACGGCGGAAGGTGCTCGCCCTCCTCACCCGCAACGTCCTGCATCACGTCGCTGACATGCTTGCGGAAGAGGCCATGCAGCCGCTTCATGCCGTCCGGCGGCAGCTCGGTGTAGAAGATCTCCGGGAGCCGCCAGGCGTTCTCGTGGCCGACCGACGGGGTGAGCTGCCCGTCGTTCTCCAGGATCACGTACGTCAGGTCGGCCTCGACGCATTCGGCGAGGGCGGCGTGCGCTTCGTGGATGACATCGTCGGCGGCCAGGTGCTCGCGGATACGGATCCCCCCGGCCCGGGCCATCGCCCGCAGCCGGTTGCTCTCGGCCTCCTGCTGCCGCAACCGGTCACTCTCATCGG
>Ga0307372_10003540_pt1 | contig 24788 bp, 20 predicted proteins | sample OX1MG_FD_202533 | JGI IMG/M metagenome (GOLD analysis project Ga0307372, IMG submission 202533) | Soil microbial communities from Risofladan, Vaasa, Finland - OX-1 | ecosystem: Environmental > Terrestrial > Soil > Coastal area > Acid sulfate soil | place: Finland: Risofladan, Vaasa | collected...
ATTTTCGCGTATGGGCGTGCAGATAACACGCGATGAGCATACTATAACCGCGCGGATCGTGGAACCACTGCGCGGCGTCAGCTTCAATGGCGACCTGGTCATTGATAGCGTTCCCGTGATTGCCGCCGCTGCCTGCTTTGCCAGCAGTCCCACTCGCATTTACAATGTGGCGAACCTGCGCTACAAGGAGAGCGATCGCATCAACGACCTGGCGGCGGAACTGAACAAATTGGGATGCCGGGTAATGCCGTCCGCCGATGCTCTCGACATATACCCCGCCGGTGCAGGCGGCATGCAAGGTGGAGCGAGTGTCGCCGCGCACGCGGATCATCGCCTGATCCAGGCGCTGGCTATCGCTGGACTGGCAGGCAGACAACCTGTTATGATAGAACACGCGGAGCATATATCCAAAAGCTATCCGCGCTTTTTTTCTGATCTTAGTTCACTGGGCGTAAGGATTGAGTAGGTAATAAGCATGCAGCGCATATTTCTCACCGGGCTGTCAGGCTCCGGCAAATCGAGCGTTGGAAACGCCATCGCCAGCTTGCTGGGCTGGCAATTTGTAGATACCGATGATCTTCTCTCTGAACACAGCGCTATGCCTGTCGGCCAGGCATTGGTGCAACTTGGAGAGGAACGTTTTCGCCAGCTTGAAAGCGACATGTTGAGGACTGCTGCCTATCAGGACAAGGTTGTGGTTGCTACCGGAGGCGGCGCGATTATCTCAGCGAGCAATCGCGAATTTATGCGCGAACATGGCTTGACGGTCTATTTACAGGTTCCAGTTGAGACGGCATGGCTGCGCATCCAGGAACACTTGCAACTAAGTGGCGAGCGGGCAGTTCGTCCGCTGGTTGACGGCAATGATGGGATGCAGCGCCTGCAACGGTTGTACGAAACACGCAAATGCTGGTATGAAGAGGCGGAGGTGCATCTTGATAGCGGGCAATACGCGCCTGAAATGCTTGCGCGGCGTCTGGTAGCATACGCGCTCGTGTCTGGTTTTCTCGCGTCTCCAGCGGTGCCGCGCGAAGTCATGACGCAACAATTGCTGACCTCGACCTCGCAGGCCATCGTGGAATGGAGCGGTTTGAGCCATTTGCCGCTCACGCTGCGCTCGTATGAATTACCTCGACGCCTGTTTATCGTGACTGATAGCGCGGTGGGCGCGTTGTATGCTCAACCGCTGCTGACCTTGCTTGAAGAGGCAGACTTTGCTCCGCAGTTATTGAGCATACCGGCGGGCGAATCGAGCAAGTCGTTGGCCTGTTTCCAGCAGATCATAGACTGGCTGGTGGAACACAAAGCCGAGCATAACGAGGCGATCATCGCGCTCGGCGGCGGAGTCGTCGGCGATTTGACGGGCTTTGTGGCGTCGTGCTACCAGCGCGGAGTGCCGCTCATCCAGATACCGACCACGCTGCTCGCGCAGGTGGATTCCGCTATCGGCGGGAAGACGGGCATCAATCACGCGCTGGGGAAGAACCTGATCGGGGCATACTACCAACCAGAGTTGATATATGCCGATCCCGCCCTGCTACTGACATTACCGGAGCGTGTCTATCGCGAGGGCTGGGCAGAGATCATCAAATATGCCATGATTCTGGACGCCGAACTGTTCAGCAACCTTGAAGAACAGGTGGCAGCTCTGCGGGCGCGCGATGCCGGTTTGCTTACGGCGATCATCGCTCGTTGTATTCGTATGAAAATGGACATCGTGCAGCGTGACGAGCGCGATGGCGGCCTGCGCAACATTCTCAACTACGGGCATACCTTCGGGCACGCGCTGGAGGCCATCACCGAGTATGGAACGTGGCTGCACGGCGAAGCGGTGGCTATCGGTATGGAGGTCGCGGCCAATATCGCGGTTGCCTGTGGCCTGCTGTCGCAAGAGGAGGCGGAGAGGCAGCGAAAACTGCTGCAAGCCTTTGGCCTGCCGGTGCAATGCGCGGGAATAGATATCGATGCAGTGATGCGGGCCATGCAGCGCGATAAGAAGGTGCGAGCGGGGCGCATGCGCTGGGTGCTGGTGACGAGTACCGGCCACGCCGAGGTATTCAGCGATATCGACACGCAGGTAGCGCGCGAGGCAATCGCGGCAGTTTGCGGTTGATAATCCAGATAATCCACACCTCTCCAGGGCGGGGGCAAGCCCACGCCCGTACCCTGTACGGGCAGTACGGAGCAGGGAGCGGTTGAGGAGCAGTCTAGTGAAGCAGGTTGGTTTGATCGGTAATCCCGTGGCGCACTCGCGATCGCCGCAGATGCATAATGCCGCTTTCCGCGAGACGGGTTTCGAGGCTGCATATGAGTTGTGGGAAACGTTGCCCGGTGAACTGGGCGAGCGTGTTGCGTCATTGCGCGCTCCTGGTATGCTGGGGGCCAATGTGACAATCCCCTACAAAGAGCGCGTTGTACCGATGCTCGATGAATGCGATGCGCTGGCTGACCACATTGGCGCGGTCAATACCATCGTCAATCGCAATGGGAAACTTGTGGGATACAACACTGATGCGCCGGGCATGCTGCGCGCGCTGGCGGAATGTCCCGGCTCGCCATTTGATAGTCGCGGCAAGGAAACGGTGATCCTGGGAACGGGCGGCGCGGCTCGCGCTGCCGCCATTGCGCTTATCGATAATGGGGCGCAATCTGTCAGCATACTCGGGCGCGATAAGGCGCGTATCGATGCGCTGCTGCATCATTTGAGCTTACTGGCTGTAGAAACGCAAATAAGTGGAGCGTTATTTGATAGCTCTGAAGCAAAAACATCTCTGCAAAAAGCTAACTTAGTAGTCAATGCTACATCTGTTGGTCTCAAAAGCAACGATGATCCCCTGTTAATCGATATAAACCTGTTGCCAGTGGGGTCGCTGGTGATGGATATGGTCTTTAACGCGGGACTCACGCCACTCTTGCAAGCGGCGCAAGCGCACGGCTGTTTTGTCATGAATGGACTCTCTATGTTATTGTATCAGGGAACACTGGCCTTTGAACTGTGGACGGGCATAGATGCGCCCGTCGAGGTGATGCGTGACGCGCTGGGATTAAAAAACAACGATTTGTAGGGACGCGATTTATCGCGTCCTCAAGGGCCAGGCGATCCGGGATAGTCTCAAGGGCCAGGCGATCCGGGATAGTCTCAAGGGCCAGGCGATCCGGGATAGTGGACGCGATAAATCGCGTCCCTACAAATTATTCGATGGAATAGGGAAGCGTATATGTTCAGATTTCTTACTTCGGGTGAATCACATGGGCCGGGACTCACCGCCATTATTGAGGGCATACCAGCCGGGTTGAAGCTGGCGGCTGAGGATATCGATGCGCATTTGCAGAGGCGCCAGGGTGGGTATGGACGCGGCGGTAGGATGAAGATCGAGCGCGACCGGGTCACGTTCCGCTCAGGTGTGCGACATGGTCTGACGCTTGGTTCGCCCATTACCCTTGAGGTCGAGAATCGTGACTGGCAAAACTGGCAGGTCAAGATGAGCGTCACGCCGGTCGAGGAGGAACTTGAGCCTGTGACGCTGGCGCGGCCAGGGCACGCTGATTTTGCCGGTTCTATCAAATACGGGCATAATGATATTCGCAACGTGATCGAACGTTCCAGCGCGCGCGAAACCGCCACGCGTGTCGCGGTGGGCGCGTTGTGCATGGCGTTCTTGCGACAATTTGGCGTCGAGATACACAGTCACGTGCTGTCGATTGGGCCTGCCGGTGACGCCACGAACAGCGCCATAGAGCATCGCTTTGACGAGGCTTACTGGCAGCGGGTCGAAGAATCGCTCGTGCGCTGTGGCGACGCGGCGCTCGCGGAGCAGATGATTGCCTACATCCAGGATTCCAAGACGCGGGCGGATACCTGCGGCGGCATATTTGAGGTGGTCGCGACGGGGGTGCCGATTGGCCTTGGCAGCTATAGCCAGTGGGACCGGCGCTTGAGCACCAGAATCTCTGCCGCGCTGATGAGCATTCCATCGATCAAGGGTGTCGAAATAGGCAATGGTTTTGAGCAGAGCCGGTTGCCAGGTTCGCAAGTGCATGATGTCATTCGATGGAATGATGCGGCGGATGCGGCGGATGCACAGAATACACAGGGCTGGCAACACCAGACCAATCATGCCGGGGGCATCGAAGGCGGCATCAGCAATGGCGAACCGATTGTGGCGAGAGCGGCGGTCAAGCCCATTTCCACGCTGGCGCACCCGCTGCCCACTGTCGATATTCGCACGCGTGAAAACGTCAGTGAGGGCCGCTACGAACGCAGCGATGTGTGTGTGGTGCCTGCCGCCGGAGTCGTGGGCGAAGCTATGCTGGCCATCGCGCTGACCGAGGCATGGTTGGAGAAATTCGGTGGGGATAGTATGCAGGAAACGCTGGCGAATTTCAAGTCGTATGTGGATCATATACAATGATGTATTAGCAGGAGCGACCGCCCTGGAAGTTGTGCCAGAAAGAAAATACGAGAGCCATCCCAGACGGCGGGATGGCTCTCGTACTTCCGACAATGAAGAGGGACGAAGGAGGATCGAGTAAATCTGCTCAACTGTAGCGGAAGGTTCTCATCAGGCTCAGCACGTTGTTCACGTAGCGCCAGTTGAAGATACCCCGGTGGATGACGGCCCAGCCGCCCTCGTTATAACCACTAATGAGGTCCGCCAGGTTGCCGTGAAAGCCGTTCCATAACGAGCGCAAGTAGGTGGTACCGAGCAAGATGTTGTCCCATAAGAGATAGGGGTCGCGTCGAATGCCAGTCTGGTTATTGAGACCCATGGCGGTGAGTGGCATAAGCTGCATGACGCCGATGCCGCCGTCCCAGGCGATGACGTGCTGGGTCCAACCGCTTTCCTCCCAGGCGATGGCCAGCAGCAGGTTCGCGGGCAATCCGTACATAGCTGCTGCGCGGTGCAATAATGTTGATACCTGGCTGCGTGTAGACCATTGCAAAGCGTCGTAGGCGTACCAGCGTACCGTGCCATTTGCCAGCACACCGCTTGAACTGCGCCCGTTTCCACTTTGATTGCCACTGCTCAGACGATAAGGAATACACAACTGCTGGTTGACGAAAATCAGATTGACATTGCGGATTGCGTTAACCTGTGCCAGCGTCCAGTAACTGGTGTGGTATCTTCCGCCGATCAAGCTCAGGGTATCGCCCTGGTGAACTGTATACCAGATACAGCCGTTGCCCGTGCCTGGATTGGCAGCCTGCGCACTGTGTTGGTTTTGAGAAAACACAAAGGAACTGAATAAGAGTACCGCACTACAAACGAGTAAGACGATATTTTTTGAAAGGCGGAGTCGCGGGACGAACCATCGCCTGTTTTGCTTGCCGCTGTCCGTAGTTTTTTGTGTCAAAGTTGGTTTTGTGCCTTGGACTGGTACATATTCCATTCGCTTGCTTACTCCTCTCTTTTCTCATGATATAGGCCCGTAAAATATATAGATGCGCATATATAAATCCAATAGGGAGTAGATGTGCTGATACCCTTGTTCCTACGCGTGCCAGGTGTTACAATCCAATTGACACGAACACACGAGGTAACAGGCGAGGAGAATCGGCTTGAAGACGGAAGAATCCCTGAGCGCAACGGTAGAAGAATACCTGGAAACCATCTATAATATGAGCGCGGAGGACGAAGTAGTGATCGGGGCGCGGCTGGCCGAAAAATTCCGCGTGTCTGCTCCCACGGTAACTGAGATGTTGAAACGCCTTGTCAGGGATGGCTACATTAGCATGGATAATAAGCGCGTGGTGCGGCTGACTGAAGCAGGCTATGAGGCGGCTGAAGCGGTGCTGCGCAGGCACAGGCTCACCGAACGCTTTCTGGTGGATATGCTGGGCATGCAGTGGCACCAGGTACACGAAGAAGCCTGTCGCCTGGAACACTTTATATCCGGCGCGGTAGAAGCGCGTGTTGTCGATAGCCTGCATTACCCGACCACCTGCCCACACGGCAACCCAATTCCCGGACTGGTGCCGGGCGCGCGTACCTATCTCAAAGACCAGGGCGCATTGCGCCTGGCCGCCATAGAGGTTGGTCAGCAGGCTACGATCCTGTGCATTTCAGAGGTGGTAGAAGATGAGGAAGCTCTGCTCCTCTATTTGCACGAGAAGGGTCTGACACCTGAAATGCGCCTGACCGTGCTTGCACACGATGCTCCGGTCGAGGCTAAAGAAGAGAGTTTTCGCCTGGAAGTCGATGGGCGTGATGTGTGTATCAGCAAAGCTGTTGCCGCGAAAATTTGGGTCACGAAATTTTAACAGATTCTTGAGAAAATCTTGAATGACTGCTCTTGACTTTCCATATTAGGCCATGCTAATATCTGAGTGAGCAACTATGAATTAAATCTAACGCATATAAATTACAGATAATAGGGAAGGTTAGTTATGTTAGCAGCATTCGTACTTTTCCTGCGCGAGGGCCTGGAAGCCAGTTTGATCGTCAGTATCCTCTTCGCAGCACTGCGCCAGCTTGGCCAAATGGAAAAGACGCGCGCCGTATGGATTGGGGTAGGGCTGGCGATTTTAGTCTCGTTGATCGGCGGCGTTGCCATTTATATCACCATTCGCAGTTACGATGGCTCAACCTTCCAGACCGTTTTCGAGACAATCACCTACCTGGTTGCTGTTGTGTTACTTACTACTATGACCTTCTGGATGCAAAAGCACAGTCGCACTTTGAAACGCGAGATTATCACGAAGGCAGGGCTGGCCGGTTCTGGTCTCGCGCTTGGTTTGCTGGCCTTTTCAACTGTTGGGCGTGAAGGGCTTGAGACGGCAGTCTTCACGCTGGCATTTGCTTTCCAAACCAGCGGCCCTTTGCTCTTACTTGGCGCGAGCCTGGGTTTGCTCGCTTCTATAAGTCTGAGCTTCCTGGTGTATAAACTTGGTTACAGGCTTGACTTCCGAGTCTTCTTCCGTGTGATGGGTATTCTCCTGCTGTTCTTCGCCGCCGGATTGCTAGGCGATGCTATCCAGAACATGCAGCATCTCGGCTGGTTGGCCTTTGGCAACGCGCCGATGTGGAATACTGCTCGTATTCTCTCCGAAAATAGTACGCTTGGTGATATCCTGCATACCTTCCTGGGCTATGCTGAGGCGCCCACCATTCTACAGGGTCTTTTCTACGTGGCTTACCTGCTGATAGTCGGCGGTTTCTTCGCCTGGTTGACGCGCAAACCGGTGCTTCCGCCACCTGCATCATCCATTAAGACCTCTAAGAGCTTATTCGGAAACCTGCCTGAAGCCGCTTCAATCCAGGGCCAAAACCCGATTTCCGAATAAGCTCTAAGGAGCAGATGCAGAGCCGGGCTTGAACTACAAACTATGCAGGAAACAAGGGGATATAAGGGCGACCGCAAGGGTCTCCACCCCGCATCAACACCACCCCCGCCCTTACAATGACGGCGTAATAATGCGAAATTCGTATCAAAATTGGCGAATTTACAAATTATTCGTACTAAAAATCCCTAAATACCAAAAATAACATTGCCAAATGCATGGGTTATAGGGTACAATACTACGGTAGACCTGACCCTATTTTAGTGTTCGATTCTCCCACGAAAGGTTGCTTTTATGCTCAGGGAACCAATCACGCTTAACCGTACCCATGTACAGGAGATTGTGGAGCGCGAAGAAGCGCAATTCCGCAAACGAACTCCGCGCTCGCATGAGATTCATGAGCGCGCGAAGGCGTCGCTGCCGATGGGTGTTTCAAGCTCATTTCAGGCCGTTCCCCCCTATCCGTTGTTTATCAGTCGCGCCGAGGGCAGCCAGATCTGGGACCTCGACGGCAACCAGTACACCGATTTCCACCTGGCCTTTGGTAGTTTGCTGGTCGGCCATTCACACCCCGTACTGGTAGAGGCGCTGCGCGACCAACTCGGCAAGGGCAGCCTGTACTCGCTTCCTTGCGCCGACGTGGTGTACCTGGCGGAAGAACTGGTGCGCCGTTTCGAGCCTATCGAGCAGGTACGTTTCTGTAATTCGGGGACTGAAGCTACGATGGACGCGTTGCGCCTGGCGCGCGCGCACAAGGGACGCGACAAGATCGTCAAGATCGAGGGCGGCTATCATGGGCACCACGATACCGTCATGATGAGTACGAAACCTTCTCTTGAGGATGCCGGTCCCATCGATCATCCTAATACCGTACCAGCATCGAAGGGCATTCCGTCCAATCTCAAGAATAACACCATTATTGTTCCTTACAATGATGCTGAGGCGCTTGATCGCATCCTGGGCGAACATGAAGGCGAGGTCGCGGCTGTCATCATGGAAGCGGTCATTATGAACGTGGGCGTGATCCTGCCGCTTGAGGATTATCTCAAGAGCGTGCGCGAGGTGACGCGCAGGCATGATGTGCTGCTGATCTTCGACGAAGTGAAAACGGGCGTTACCGTTGCTCCTGGTGGCATCACCGAACTCTACCCGGTGGACCCAGACTTGATCTGTCTGGCTAAATCCATTGGTGGCGGCATGCCCATCGGCGCGTTTGGCGGGCGCGAAGAGATCATGCGCCATATCAATCACAGTGAAGTGCTGCACCTCGGCACCTTCAACGGCAATCCGATGTCGATGCGCGCCGGCCTTGTCACGCTGACACAAATCTTCACGCCGGAAGCGCACGCGCACGCCAACGCGCTCTCCAGCCAGCTCGGTAAAGAGTACGAGGCAGTCATCGAAGAGTTTGATCTACCCATGCACGTGGCCCAGATCGGCGCGAAGGGCTGCGCGATGTTCCGCTTCGAACGTGCGCGTAATTACCGCGCCTGGTTTGATATCGACATGGACGTGTCGTATGCTTACTGGCTCTTCCTGGCCAATCGCGGCATCCTCTTCCCGCCGGGGTTTGACGATCAGTGGACGGTTTCTATCCAGCACACGCAGGATAATATTGATCAGCACGCGCACGTCTTCCAGCAGTTTGTGAGAGAACTGGTCAGATAAGCCAGGGCTGTTGCAAGGTCGCCATGTTTAGGCGCGCATTTTAATTTTATTCCCAATCTTGCAACAGCCCTGATATGCTGAGTTGGTTCTCCGTCCTTGCGGGTGATTTGTAGGGACGCGATTGATCGCGTCCGCCCACGCCGACGCGATCAATCGCGTCCCTACAAAGTGCGTCCTTTTTCACCCGCAAGGATGCAGACCCGCTGAGCTTATTTACTGGACAAGCTGGTAATATTTTGCTATAGTTACTGCGAAATCTATGTCTATAGCGTTGTATTTGCTATAACTAAGCAGGAAATATCACTCATGTTAGCAATTGCGCGCAGTGGCGCAGAATAGTGAACAATAGTATGAGTAGTCAGGACCTTATTTCCACATCTGACGACCAGCAGGACTCAGAAGAACAGGTTGATAGCGCCTTACAGGTATCAAATCACCCCCCAGAAGAGCGCAGACGCGGCTTGCAAAAGGTCTCACCGTTCTGGCAGAATCGTTTGATCGAAGCTGGCATGATTCTGTCGATAGGTTGCTATTATGTGGTTGGAAACTACAATCTGGGTACAAACAGGCTCTTAACGCTCAATCCGCTCCTCTCCCTGCCGTTTCTTTTCATTTTTGCTTTGCTCACGTGGTATCGCCTGCCTTTCGCGGTGGCGTTGTTGCCAGTGACGATACCTTACTATTTTCTGGCTAAACCCGTCTTCAGCCATTATCAATTCAGTCTTGCCGAAATCACGCTTGGAGTATGCGTAGCCGTTGCCATAATCCAGGTTTTCTTGCAGCAAAACACGTGGGAGTACCGTCTTTCGTGGCGCGAAGTGCGCGACCGGCTCGGTCCATTTGCAATTCCCATACTTATTTTTGTGCTGGCTGCCGCCATTTCGGTGGTGATTGCTTATGCGCGTAAAGATGCGCTGCGGGCATTTCGCGAAGAAGTATTCGATCCTATCCTTTACCTGCTGCTGGCTTTTTACTGCCTGCGCACGAGGCAGGATGTAGCGCGTTTGCTGCTAGCGTTGTTCGGTTCGGCCCTGATCGTCGCTTTGCAGGGGTTGGTGCAATATTATCTGTTTAGAAACACGATTGCGCCCGACCCGGACGGCGTGCGGCGCGTGCATGCTCTGTATGGCAGTGCAAACAATATTGGCCTGTTCTTTGACTACTCTCTGCCTATCGGTCTTGCACTGTTAATTTCGGGGCATCGCGAAGTATTTGGCTTCTTGCGCGCCTGGGGCATACGTATTCTGATAGCTCTCTTATTGCTGCCTATGCTGCTTGTGCTTTATCTGAGCCAGTCTGACGGAGCCTGGGTTGCGATTGCGTGCGCGACAGTGTTTATCGTGATGTTTTCTATGCAAAGCCGCAAATTGTTTTTGTTAAGCTGTCTTGGATTGCTGGTGGTGATGGCAGCGGGTGGGTTTGTGTTCCGCCATGCCATTATCGCTTTTTTGAACCGGCACCAGAGTATCACCGGCATCAGCACGCTGACAAAGCGCCTGTATTTGTGGGAGAGCGCGCTCAAGATGATTCACGATCGCCCCCTGTTTGGTTTTGGCATGGATAACTGGCTGTGTTATTACAGCGCCAACACGGTTTGCAATAATCCTCTTATGACCAACCATCACTACTGGGTACTGTTTGTTCCAGGGACGCATACGCCCACCGGCCTTGCCGACGAGCCGACCCTCTCGCATCCGCACAACATCTTTTTGCATGTGTGGGTCAGTATGGGCATCTTTGGCCTGCTGGCATTCATAGCAGTTATCGCCTTCTTTGCCTGGCTCTTCGCGCGCATTCTCAACACTTTGCACGCGATTGGAGATGAGACGCGGGATCACCTGCGCTGGATGACGATTGGCGTGGGCGCGGCCATGCTGGCAGGTTTGATCCAGGGGCAGGTTGATAGCTCTTTTCTGGCGGAGGATATGGCTTTCTGCTTCTGGACGCTTGTGACGGCTCTACTGCTGCTGCGCGTGCTAGCGGGAACCACCTGGCGAGCGCGCTCTGGAAAATCGTAAAACAGAGAATGTGCGCTAACTCACAATAGCAGGGCGAATTATCTCATTGTTGAATTAGCTCTACCGGGCTATACTCCTTGTGTGTGTTAACACTTCGAGGGAGGATGCCTATGCTATTCACGATCAACCCGACTACGTTGTTGATCTGGTTGGCCTGTCATTTTGTGGGGGATTTTGCCTTTCAAAGCACCTGGATGAGCCTTGAGAAAGGTAAAAGCTGGGAGGTCAACTTTTATCATTGCGCTACCTACACGGCGGTCTTCGTGCTCTTCGCGCACCCCTCGTTGCTGGCGACGGCTATTTTGTTTGGTACGCACTTCGTGATCGATCCACTCAAAGCGCGTTACAAAGTCATCGGCCCCATCTGGGTCGATCAACTCCTGCACATTGTGACCATTCTCCTGATCCTGGTTCTGCACCTGTGATGTAGTACTTCCGGTTTACAGATCATCTCTATTCCCCTCATACGATGGTATCCCTCCGAAATATGGCGTGAATCGCGTTTAGTTTCGATGAACTGAATACTAATCACGACGTATTGTGGGGTGTCGAATGTCTGATCTTCTTGAAGGTGTGCAGCTGAGCGATTTCCTTCTCATCGAGTGTATCAGCCGAGGAGGCGTGGCGGATGTGTATCGTGGTCGCCAGATTGGTGAGGGCAACTACGAGGTCGCGGTGAAGGTGTTTCGCCCTGGCTACGCGCAACGTGAATCTTTCCGTGACTATTTTATGGCCGAAGCAGAAAAAATCGGCCAGTTTGAGCATCCAAATATTTTGCCATTTCTGGAATTTGGTGAGGGCGAAGGGCTGCTCTATACCGTTACGCCGTTTATCGCGAGCGGCACGCTGGACGACCTGCTGCAACAGGTGGGAGGCAAGTTTTCCGCTATGCAGGCGCTGCCGATTATGCAGCAGCTATGCAACGCCATCCAGTACGCGCACGATCGCGATGTTATTCATGGAAATATCAAACCCTCGAATGTTTTTGTGGCTGCTGATGGGCGCATGCTGCTGGCCGATTTCGGCATTGTGCGCGGTTATGACGATAGCCAGCAATCACTGACGCGAGTCGGCTGGGGTTCGGCGGAATACGCGGCCCCGGAACAGTCTCTGGGTGTATTAAGACGCGCCAGCGATGTGTACGCGCTGGGCGTGTTGCTCTTTCGTATCATTACGGGTACTCCGCCATTTACCGGAAAAACTCCTGTTGAGGTGCTGCTCAAACATGTGCGCCAGCAAGCGCCACCGGCGCGTTCGATTGACGCGGGCATCTCGGATGCCGTTGACGAGGTGGTGCAGATGGCAATGCGCAAACGCTCGGATGACCGTTTTGCCTCGGCGGAAGAGATGCGCAGTGCGCTGGTGGCGGCTGTCACGTTCTCGCCTGTGGCTTCACCTGTTGCCAGATCTGTGCCAGCCTTCACGCGCCCATTGACGAAGAGCGGAGTTTTCGCGGCGAGAGATCCCTATACACCCGCTCCTGTGACTGTGACCATGACGACACCTCCGGTTGATATTCCTGAACTGCCTGTTCAGGCCGCATCGTCAGCGAGCGACGCAGCCCCTTTACAGCCGGTATTTCCTGCTGTGGACCAGGATGCAACTATGCCCGGTATAGGCAAGAAACATTTTTTACAGAACGACGACGATGATGATACAGACACGAAATTATTCTGGTCGGCTGACCCCGTTGAATGGTCCCCCATTGGAAACGAGCAAACGGCTTCGGTTCCTTTGACGGCCACTGACTACCTGCGCAGCAAGCCTGATGCGCCGCATGAGAGTGACGAAACGGTTGGCACATCCGACTCCGCGCAGGTAGCGCCTGCTGAAACAAAGTTGCCTGAACCTCTCGTAGAAGCACGCGAGCCGCAAAAAGATGGGGGTAAGCAAAAAAAGTCGTGGCAAAAAAAGGCCCTGCCCATACTTGTGGTTATTCTGCTCTTAATCGGGCTTGCGGGCGCGCTGCTCTCATCGTTTCTCTTTCCAGGCCTATCCACGAAACCGGCCACGGCACCGCAGAGTTCGCCGGGTGTTACCGCGACGGTTGGAACGACCGCGACGGTAGCAGCTACTCCTACAGGTCAGAGCAAGCTGACGCCGACGCCGACTCAATCTAAGGCAACGGCTACAGCAGTGCCTCAGCCGACGCTGAGTCCGACGCCTGTGCCGATTCCGGCTAATCCGGCCATCCCTGCCTTCTCCTGTGCGACAGGATCGGTTAGTATGGATGGCTCGTCGAATTTCATACCAGCCGTGCAGCAACTTACCACCGATTATAACAGCCAGTGTGCCAGCAATGTGAATTTTTCGTTTAATGCCGATGATAGCCTGAGCGGGCTGAACGCCTTGCAGAGTGGAAGTGTCGATTTGGCTTATTCCGATCTACCATCAAGCGGGCGTGCCGGACTGGTTGACTACCAGGTAGCGGCCTTGATGTTCGCGGTGGTGGTCAATAGCGATACACAGGTGACGAAGCTGACGACCGCGCAGTTGCAGGCTATCTATAGCGGGCGTATCACGAACTGGTCGCAGGTGGGTGGTTCAAATGAGTCGATTGTCATTCTCTCTCAACCGCAGGGTTCGACGGTGCGCACCATTTTCGAGACGTTTGTGCTGCATGGAGCGCAGACAGTCAGTGGCAATGCTACGCAAACAGGTGTGCAGAATGTGACCGGCGGTATTACCTATATGCCGCTGGCAAGCGTGCCGGGCAGTGGCGCTGGCGCGCAGAGCGTTGCTATCAACGGTGTAGCTCCCGGCGCGTCTTCGGCAGCCAGTGGCGCGTATCCATTCTGGACCATCGAACACCTGTATAGCAGGAACGCCGCGCAAGGAGTTGCACTTTCATTTATCAGCTTTTGCATGACGAACCTGGGAGCGAGCGATCTTGCCAGTAGTGGCGCGGTTCCCTACAAGAATATGTCCACGTTGGCGCTAAGAAGTCACATTCCGGGACCGACGATTTAGTACACGGAGAGAGGGGAGACATGGCAGAACTCGCCGGGGTGATGGTGGGTAATTATTTCCTGCTGGAATGCCTGGGACGCGCAGGCATGATGGAGACCTATCGCGCTCGTCCCACCATGCGCGGCGGGTTTGATGTCGTTTTGCGCATTTACCGGCCAGGATTCCCCGACCCGACCAACTTTCAGGAGCACTTTGCCGCCGAGGTAGAGAAGGTCTGGCGTTGTCATCACGAGCATATCCAGCCATTAATCGAGTATGGCGCGGGCGACGACCTGCTGTATAGCGTAACGCAACTAACGGAAGCGGAGACGTTGGAGCAGTACCTGAAGCGTTGGGAGGAGGAGCAGTATGGCTCGCCTCTCCCATTGCCGTTAGTCGCGCACTTTTTCGCACAGCTCGGTGCGGCTTTGCAGTACACGCATGAACAACATATCGTGCATGGTAATATACAGCTCTCAAGCATAATTGTGGAGAATGAAGCGCATATCCTCCTCACGAACTTCAGTATGAAGCATATACACCAGGATAATGATGGTGTGGTGGCTCAGGTGCAGGAGGGGAACGCTGCTTATATCGCGCCTGAGCAGGTCGTTGGCATGCTCTCGCCCGCCTGTGATATCTACGCGCTGGGTGTGTTGCTCTTTCGCCTGCTGACCGACCATCTGCCCTATGATGGAGAAAGCGCGGGTGAAATAGCCCTGAAGCATGCCAACGATGCTATTCCCTCTTTGCGGAACTGGCGTCCAGGCATATCTGAAGAAGTGGAGATGGTGGTACGGGTCGCCCTGGCGAAAAGTCCTGCCGCGCGTTTCCCAACCGTGGCGGCTTTCGCGGATGCGCTACTGGCAGCAATTGGGGGCGATAAGCCGCCCGTTGTGGTTGGCACATCTCCGACTCCCACCAGGCGCATACCTGTGCGCACGCGGCGCGTAATGACAAGCTGGTCGCGTGTATTTACCCTGTTGTCCGTGCTGGTGATGCTGTCTGGTCTGGTGGGAATTATGCTCTTCTTTGCTGCTTCTCCTTTTCATCTTGATAACCTGTCGTTTATGCCATTACAAAACCTGGGTCGCTCCGGTGTACTGCATGTGAATCCATTCACTGCACCAACTCCTACTATCATACCGACGCCGCTGGCTACCGCGACACCCCGACATGCCACCGCTACGGGAAACCCGCCAGTTGCGCGCGGCCAGGTTACGCCAACCAGCGGAGTAACACCGTCCCCTACAGTATATGCGAATGGGCCTCCTGGCGCTAAGAATACAACTACGCCAACGCCGGTTGCCTGCGCTGCTGGTACATTGTCGATTGATGGCTCTCCCTACCTGGAAGCAGCCTTGCAGCAGATTAATGCTGATTATAACGCCCGGTGTAGCGGTTTGCGAATTGGCCTGCGCGGTGACGGCAGTCGCGCGCTGAATATGCTGCAACGTGGCCGCCTTGATATCGCGGATGCGGACCTTAGCGCGCAGGCTGCGCGCAATTTGACCGATCATCCCCTGACTGCTCAGCTTTACACGCTGATTGCCAGTCCTGATATTTCCCTCAACGGGTTGAGCAGCGCGCAAATTCGGGGCATTTTTCAGGGACAAATCACCAGTTGGGCGCAACTTGGAGGCCCAAATGAAGCTATACGCATCGTTCTTCCTCCCTCAAATGCAGCGATCTCCGCTATTTTTGATGCCTTTGTGCTGAATGGAGCGCCGGTGGATGTGAGGGCTTTCGTTTTGAAACGAGATATGCCGGATCAACTGGCGCAAATCGTCTCACAGATGCCCGGCGCGATCAGCTTTGTGCCGCTAGCGGTGGCTTCTGGCGCGGCTGCGCCAATTCAGATGTTGCCTATCGATGGAGCGCAGGCAAGCTCACAGGCGCTACTTAATGGGACCTATACATTCTGGAGTGTCGAACACCTGTATACGGTGGGAGATGGCACAGCGCAGGCGCAGGCTTATATCCAGTTTGCCAGCAGTAGCCAGGAGTTGAACGTGTTGTCTGGCTTTGGAGAAGTGCCGCTGAGTATGATTGATCCGGCGATTTTGCAAACCCACTTACCGGGGCCGCAAATTTAATCAAGAGTGAGACCTGTTTGCCTCTATTTACTCGTGCTCATGCTCCATGGAGTGTTCGGATTTATTCATCATCCTCAGCATGGGCAGGCCCCCTGTTCTGAAAAAGCGAATAACAAGTAACCAAGCGTAAAGAGCGACGAACCGCTGATCTTGAAAATGTTTAGCAGGGAAATATTCTGCACCGCCCAGTACATGCACATATAGCCCGCGAGACTCGCAGTCGTCTTCACAACTTTTTACTGCTGGTAATGCTCGACAATTTCTGGGTCGCGTATTTGCACATCATCGGGGCTAAACCCCGCGTGGCGGCGCGCCCGGCGCTGGCGCAACAAGTCCCAACATTGATCCAGGCTGACCTCGAGTTCTTTCATACGCTTATGCTTTTCGTCATCCAGGCCGATGCCTTCCGACTGCTGCATGAGTTCGTGTTCTTCGTCCACCAGCTGCGTAATGTGGTGCAAAAGTTCGGAATCAGTCATGATGATCTCCTTATTTTTCTCCCTTTGCAGGGAAGTTCGCGTCGTTACCACTGTTATTCTAACCAATAGTTGGCGCAATCGCAATGTTGAATGAGTATGCTGGTTCGATTCATGATAACAGGCTGGCGCTGCATATTATTTCCTGTCGCGGCTACTCAAATGGATGGGCAACCCCTCCATTTGCATGATCTTGAGGGCGTTGGTGGTCGGGCATGGCCCATCGCGCAGGGTATAATCGAATACCATGTGCCCGTCGAGCACATCTTCGCGGAAATGATAGTTCTTGATGGTGGGCAGCCTGTCCTCCAACTTCACCAGTTCTAAATCGTGCGTGGAGATTGCGCCCAGGCAGTTCCGTTCGGCCAGCGCGGAGATGTATGACTCGCTGCCGATAAGCCGTTCGCGGTTGTTGGTACCCTTGAAAATCTCGTCGATGAGGAAGAAAAGTGGCACCTGGCGCTGCTGTTCGCCCGTATCAACGGCTGTCAGCAAGGCTTTCAAACGCCTGACCTCGGCGTAGAAGTACGAATAGCCGTCAGTCACGGAGTCGCTGATTTTGATGCAGGTAAACAGGCGGAAGAGGCATGTATGGAATGTGCTGGCATTGACAGGGCCACCTGCGTAAGCCAGGCAGAGATTGATGCCCAGCGTGCGTAAAAAAGTGCTTTTGCCTGACATATTGGAGCCGGTGACAATGGTGATTTCGCCAGTTGCACGTATAGTGAAGTCATTCACCACCTTCTGTTGCAGCGGGATGAGCGGGTGTCCCAACCCGCTCGCGTGAAAGACTGGCTGTTCGTCTTGTGACTGGCATGCCTCCACTTCTGGCATGGTGTACTCCGGGTTGAGATAGGCAAAGGTTGCCAGTGAACTTAGAGCTTCAAGCTCGAACCAGGCGTCCAGCCAGAGAGGGAGCCGCGCGGCGATCTGCGCTTTATACTGGTTAAAGCGATGCGCGAAATAGAAATCCCAGGGGAGGAGCGTATTGACGACGATCCACAAGAGCAGATTTTTTTGCAACGTTGCTGCCGCAGCCACACGCGCAACCTTGCGCATCAGCGTCGAGGGTTTTTGCTCCTGAGTGGCGAAGAAAGGTTGACATAACTTTTTGAGGTGCGTGTGCGCGCCATAGTGGTAGGATTCGAGGTACTCGAAAATGGCGCTGAGTTGCGCGAAGCTATCGCTCACGAAGTAGGCATCTTCAAACACGTCGCCGCGCTGGTTTTTCGTCACGAAGAGGTATAGGATGGTCAGCAGCAGCGCGATCACCCAGTACTGGGGGATAAGGGCGAAGAGATTGAGCATGAGCAGCACAAAGGTGCTGATTGAGAGAAGCAGTGAGAGAATGAGCAGTGGCAGGAGGGACGGAGTTGACCGGCGTTCATTCAGCCAGTTCAGCAGCCTTTTCCCTTCCCACTGCTGGCCCTGTTTGTGCGCGGCCAGCATGGATTTCATCAGTAACCTGTCGCGAAAATTGGTCAGCGGGGTTAGTTCCTGGATGAGAGCCTGCCGTTTCTGGATGATTTGCAAATCTGGCGAAGTCGCCAGCAGCCAATCGCGCAGGCGTTGGCTTCCCTCGGACGAGATGGCGGTATCGAGTAAGCGATGCAGCGAATACCTGCCGCTTATATCGAGATCGATTTCAAAGGGATGCTCCTGGTTTGCCTCATTGAAGCGCGCCTCTGGAATATGATCCCAGTCGAGGCGTAAGCGCGCTAGCTGTGTCAATTTGATGCGTATCAAAATGGTATGTCGCGAGATGCTCCTGCCGATGCGCTGGTGAAAAAACACCGCAATGCTGAAAACTACAAGCGTCACGCCTACGCCAGCCAGGAATAAACCCCAGTCTAGCAGAAAATAGGCCAGGATGCTCAGGAGCGCGCCGCTAAAAAAAATGCCTACGCGCGTCCAGCCTAGCCGGTTGCTGCGGCTCTCCAGGACGCGCAACTGCCGTTGCAATCGTTCTATCTGTCGTTCAATTGCCTGTAAACGTGCCTGTTTATAGTTTATATCTATCAATGCTTAACCTGGTTCTCTCTATTTCATGCGATAAGAGAAGAACTTTAGACAGTTTTACCCTTGCGCACTAACTCCTCAATATATACGTTCATCACCGCTTTATGTTCGGGAGAGCGCAGGCAATCCTCCATATTGTCTACCATGTCATGCAGGAGCGTATCGAAATCCTGCCCGAAGGCATCGTCGATCTGGTGTTTCGTATACTTCAAGGCTGTAAATGGTATAGCCAGTAGTTCATCAGCCAGAGCTAGCGCGCGTTCTTCCAAACGTTCAGGCTCGCACACGTCGCCAATCAAACCCAGCGATTTTCCTTCTTCAGCCGAGAAGCGGTGGCCGAGCAAACAGAGTTGTTTGGCCGGGCCAGATCCGATGAGCCGGGCGAGGCGCATTGGTCCAAGCGCGGCGACCAGTCCTTCACGCACGGCGGGGATGCTGATTACGGCATCGGTTGCCGCGATGCGCAGATCGCAGGCCAGCGCGACCTGTAAGCCACCACCCAGACAATAGCCTTGAATTGCCGCGATGGTGATGGCATCCAGGGATGCCAGCGTGCTGACGCCCTTTTCCCAGGTGGCGAACCAGTCGCGGGTAAGATTGCCCTTTGCCAGTTCTTTGGTATCAAGCCCGCTGCAAAAGGCGCGGCCCTCGCCGCTGACAATGACCACGTGCGTTTCACTGCTCTGCGCCAGGTAGTTAGAGGCTGTCACAAGGTCCTTTACCCAGGCCCAGTTGGCGGCATTGAGCGCCTGTGGTCGATTGAGTCGCAGGCGCGCCAGGTGTCCATTCACTTCACAGCGCATCGTTTCAAGCTCAAGAGTTGCCATGCAGTCCCTCTCCTAATTATACTTGTCCGGGCTTCTCGCGCAGCCCGGAATCAATGTTATCAGACATGTCGCGTGACAACCGGGTGATTTGTAGGGACGCGGTTGATCGCGTCCGTGTGTGCGAGTGTCGGCGTGGGCGGACGCGATCAATCGCGTCCGTGTGTGCGAGTGCCGGCGTGGGCGGACGCGATCAATCGCGTCCCTACAGACATGTCGCGTGACTTCCGGGCTAGGGTGTGATCGCCAATACGCGCAGCGGGCTGCCAGAGCCATTGACAATCTTGAGCGGCGCGGCTATCACTAGCGCGCCGGTGGGAGGCAGCAGGTGCAGGTTTGTCAGGCTGGTCAGGCCAAACCTGCCCGCGCCGTGCATGAATGTATGGCTGGGGAAGGCAGGATCGAAAGCGCCTGCCTGTCCCGCGTCTGTCCCGACAGTCTCGACGCCGACGCCCAGGATATCACGTTCTTTTGCCAGGAATTGCGAGCAGGTTGGGTGGAAGCCGGGCGAATGCGATGTGCCATCGGCCTGGATGCCCAGAAATTCCTCGCGTCCCTGGCGTTTGCTCCAGCCAGTATGTACCAGCAGCCACGCGCCTGATGGCAGTCGGCCATGCTCGCTCTCCCACTGCTCGACGCGCTCGATGGTGAGCAAGAAATCTGGATTCTGTGCCACCTCGGCGGTTACATCGATCACACAGGCCGGTCCGATGAATTTGCGTACCACGATGGTATCGGTGGAATTGTTGGGCAAGTCTTTGCCAGTGATCCAGTGGATGGGTGCGTCGAAGTGCGTGCCTGTATGCTCACCGAGGTTCAACGTATTCCAGTACCAGGCCGGGCCGCGACTGTCGTAGCGCGATATCTCGCTAACCGTCAAACCCGGCGAAGGGGCAAATATGGGTGGAAGATCGATTACAGGCGTGTCTGGCCCCAGGCCTGAGGTCAGGTCAATTACTTTAAGCCGCCCTGAGTTTAGTTCCTCAACTAATTGTGATAATACACTGTTTAGGGTATCTGCCATACTCATTTCCTTTCAACCCTCGTTATGTCGTTTCATCGCCTCCAGCGCGCGTTTGAACTGGAAACGGTTCTCAAGCAGGAGCAAATCCATGTGGAATGTTTTAGGCCCGATAGCCTCCACTTTAGAGGTAATGGTGGTCAGGGTATTGCTTGCCAGGGCGTCGCGCACGCTCTTTGAGAGGCTTTCCAGCGTGTTGGCCTCTATGACCGTTGGGACTCCTGAGGCTCTGGCGATACCTGCCAGATCGGTGCCTGTTGCGGTCGCTGTTGGGAAGCCGCCCACGGAGAGCAGGCTTTCGTTATCGAAGACGATGTGCAGCAGGTTGCCGGGTTTGTAGCGTGCCATGGTGCTGAGGGTTCCCAGGTTCATGAGCAGCGAACCGTCACCGTCAAGCACGATCACTTTGTGCTGTGGCATGGCGAGGGCGATGCCTAGCCCCATTGAAGAGGCCAGCCCCATAGCGTGTTCGAGGTAAAAGAAGTTGGGTCGATGACCGACGGTGTAAAGTTCGGCGGCTACCGCGCCCATGATGGTGACGACGATATTGTTTTCCAGTTCGGGATAAATAGCTTGCAAAGCATCGATGCGCAGCATGTTCAGTCCTCCCACATCAGTTCGCGTGGCAGTAGGACTGCCACCGGGTGCAATGACGCCTGGGCGAGTGTCTGCGCGTCTTTGAGACGCCGCTGAACTTCACCCGCGTTGTTGAGGTGCCAGATAGGTATGTTCATGGCGCTCAGAATTGGCTCTGTGACCAGGCCACCCTGCGTTTGCCAGGAGTCTTTTTCGCCAAAATGCCCGCGATAGCTAATGAGCATCAGCAGGGGAATTTTGTAGAGTAAGGCCAGCGAGACGATAGGGTTGATGGCGGCGAGAAAACCATGATTTTGCATGAGCAGAGCAGAGTTGACTCCCGCCAGGTGCGCTCCCGCTGAAATACCAATGCCCTCTTCCTCTTTGGCAAGGCGGACCAGGGTCATAGCGGGGTCTTCTTCGGCCATGCGAATCAGGTGGACGAGCCATGTTTCGGGAAGGGCTGACATGATCTTGACATCGCAGGCTTTGAGCGCATCGTAGATCAGCCTGGAATTGGTGGCTGAGACTGGCATAACATCCTCCAATGAGCAGTTACAGGACGTTTGATACGGCTGATGATTATGATAGCGCTAGTATAACACAAGCCCTATGAAAAGAGTTTTTGGCGTCCCGTGACTGTTCAATAATTCAGGAAGCTTCAGTGGCCTTTTCGCTTTCGTCGAGGGCATGCTGTACGTCATTCTCGGTGTGTGAATGTGTATGATCGTGAAGGATGGGCGTCTTCTTCTTATGATCGACGACGATATGGGTGATTTCAGCGAGCTTTTCGGGGGACAGATCGGTGAAATGATCCCAGGCGCTGGTTTGCCAGTCATCGACGGGGCGTTCTGATGAAATCCAGGGGGGCAGGTCCACAAGTAAGTGATCTGCTAATGCATTGATGAAAGGCTCGTACATGCGCCGTAAATCGGAGAGGCGCTTTTCAGCGCTTTCTGCATGTGACAGGTGTAGTCCTACTTCGGCAAGGGAGTCGTGCATGTGCGCGAAATCAGCCGTTGTAAGGCGATTGAACTTCGGAGTTAGAGGTGGTGTGCCGTAAATCTGGGCAAGATCGACTGCGGCGTGTCGCGCTATAGCGAACGTGTTGCGTATGGTCGGCGTTGATATATCATCGAAACCGATGATCAGCAAGGCGCAGGTGTCCATAACGGTGGTAAGGGCTGCAAGCCAGGATTGGCGCTGGTGCTGAGAGCGGTAATAGGTGAGGACAGGATAAGAGAGATGGCTTTCCAGCAACTCGGCGCTCCATCTTTCCCATTCACGCATGAATTGAACCAGCTCATCAATACGCTGGGTACGGTATTGGCGGCGCAACATTTCAGTTGCGCTCGGTGGCGAACCGGCGCGCGCGTCGAGAAGGGAAATATTGATCTCTCGACGTGAAAATGCCTGGTAAATGATGGGAACATACCCGATAATGAGGGCGAGAAAACCAAATCCCATACCCGACTCGGCTACGGCGAGAAAGCGTCCTAAACCCGATGCCGGCGTAACATCACCTAAGCCGAGCGTGATAAATGTCGTTCCGCTCATATAGAGGTAAGTGCCGAACGATGTCACCTTTTCAGGCGGATTCATGGGCAAACTCAATCCCCATTGAATCATTGCCAGCGCCAGCATCAAGGAAACTGCCCAGATAATAAGCAGGAGAATCAGAGAGAGCGGGCCATAATAGCTCAAATAAAAATCGCGCCGGGTTCCAGCACGCATCTTGCGAGCTATTGATGCCCACAAACCCCATGTCACCAGGTAGAACATGCGCGAGAGTCTGAAACGCCGCGAAACCCTGCGCGGCAGAATGATTGACTCGAAACTATCTTGCAGGATGACGATAATTAAAATAATACCGACAATGACAGAGAGGACTCTTATGGTTGCAATCATCTAAACCCCTGTGCTACTGCTTCTGTAAACGGTCTACGTATGGTCTACGCGTATTAGAACACAAGCCTGATGTACATATATTCCTGCCTATTTTATCACATATGGATTTGTAAGCCAGGCACCCAGGATGCCTGGCACTAGACCTGATATACGTTCCATGTTATAGTAACACACATGAATTTCTGCGCCATACTTGAAGGTGAGACAGTTGACCCACATGCACATGCATAATTCGGAATTCGTAACGATAAGGTAGCGCCTGATGAAATTTGGACATTCGGTTCGCTGTCTGCTGTTTGATCTTGGCAGCACGCTCTGGACGCATAAAGATGAACGATTGATTGTCGTCTGCGAGAAAATCGCGAATTTGCAGGCTGTTCTAGAGTTGCGCCGCTATACCGGTTTCGATGTCTACCCGGATGCTGACGCGGTCGAACTTGGCCAGTTGCTGCGTAAAAGCTTTGAGAAGCAGATTCGCGTCAAAACGCGCCAGCATCCCGAATACGAGCCTGGTTTTATCCTGGCGGCGATGGAAGCCCTGCAACAAATGGGCGTGCCGGATGTCACGCGCGACTTAGGCGAGGCCATTTACGAGGCGTTGCGCGTGCGCATTCCCGACTCGCGTGTGCTGTTTGATGATACCCTTTCAACCCTGGCGGCTTTGAAAGAGCGTGGCTATATACTGGGCGTCGTAACGAATCGCCATTATGGAGGCGCGCCCTTTCACGAGGATCTCAAGACAATGGGCCTGCTCGATTATTTCGATCTGTCTTGCATGGCGATTTCCGCCGACCTGGGTATACGCAAGCCCCATTCTGACATGTTTATGCACGCCCTGAACTGCCTGAATGTACTGCCGGAAGAGGCTGCTATGATTGGCGACTCGCTCAGGGCTGATATCGCTGGCGCGAAAAGACTCAATATACTGGCTATCTGGATGGCCAAAAAGTCGCTGCGTGAAGAAGCGCTGGCAGCCCAACGCGCTTCTGATGACGAGTCTGAGCCTGTACTGACCGATGATTTCTTGCTGGCCTATACACGGCGGACAGAAAAGCGTGGACGCCAGACGCCCGAAGATGTGCGACCCGACGCGATAATTGAACGATTAAGCGATTTGCTCGATGTATTTTAAAAGGATTGTAGAATGTCAAAAGAAGCGGGTTCAAGCGTACAGAAAGTCCAGCATACTCTCAAAGCGCTGGGTTTTTCGGACGAGGTGGTAGTGTTTCCAGATTCGACGCGCACTGCTCTTGAAGCGGCGCAGGCGGTGGGCTGCCAGGTGGGGCAGATTGTGAAGTCGCTGGTTTTCAAAGGAGCGCAGTCACATGCGCCTGTGCTGGTGCTTGCCAGTGGCGCTAATCGCGTGAATGAGAAACAATTTGGTTTGCTGTTTGGTGAACGTATCGAGAAAGCTGACGCGGACTTCGTGCGGCAGCATACAGGTTTTGCCGTGGGTGGCGTGCCTCCGCTAGGTCATGTTGAACGCCTTGTGACCTTCATTGACGAAGACTTAATGCAGTATGATGAAGTCTGGGCTGCGGCTGGCAGTCCGCACGCGGTTTTTCGATTGGCAGCGAGTGACTTGCAAAAATTGACTGGTGGACAGGTTGTATCGATCAAATAATACCCCCAATATGGCCCATTTTGTTTCATCTTGTATATCGATATGTTACCATAGAAGAAGTAGAACATACGTCATATTGCTTTGAATAGAGCGGGTCAAAATACATGCGCGCGCCTGAACGGGTCTTTAGTAAAGCACGAGTAGTTATTCTGGTTGCTGTGGCCATCCCTGCCCTCTTTCTGGTTGGGTGGCTGAAGGTTAACGCGCCCCAGGCACCTCAGGTTGTTTTTATGAATCCTGTTCAAGCGCAGCCAACATCTGTACCTCAATCTCAATCGATGTCCCTGTTGCACGGCAAGGTGGCTTCTCTGGGCTGGATAGTTGGGC
>Ga0307372_10003544_pt1 | contig 24782 bp, 19 predicted proteins | sample OX1MG_FD_202533 | JGI IMG/M metagenome (GOLD analysis project Ga0307372, IMG submission 202533) | Soil microbial communities from Risofladan, Vaasa, Finland - OX-1 | ecosystem: Environmental > Terrestrial > Soil > Coastal area > Acid sulfate soil | place: Finland: Risofladan, Vaasa | collected...
GACTATCTGGGTTGAGCCTGCCACCGTCATTCGGACGTCAGAGGAGGTGCCCAGGAAGAAGAACGGGAGTGCGCTCTGGCAGTTGGTGGAGCAACCCATAGGGAGCTCGGCCGCCGGAACGATGCCGTTGACGTTGAAGGTGCCGCTCACGCTCACGTTAGCTCCGCCGGTAGTCGTTCCGGAGAAGTGCAGGGTTGCGTATCCCTTGGTAGTGAGGCTGTCCTGCGTCACCTTGAGGCTGTACTTGAGGTCTGCTGTGGTTGGGTTGATCATCTGGCCCGCGATCATCGCGAAGGCGGTCTGGCCGCCTTTCACGTGGTAGACCTGGGCGCCGAGGTTTGATACCCCGCCGATCACGGTGGTTGAGAGTGTCTGGGGGTTGCTCGCGAAGGCGGCGCTTGCGCCGCCTAGGAGGAACATGATGGCTATGGATGTCAGTGCTGTCTGCCGTATTATGGTCTTCATTGTCGCTTCATTGGCCGCGGTCGGCGTATATCGATTCTTGGCGTAATCCAGAGGCAGCGGGCCGGTTATTCAGGAAAAGCCGATATCGGGGGATTTCGCTCCAAAGAGAGCTAATTTCGTCCTTTTGGAGTAGGCGATTGAACCGTTTCTTTCGACCATCTTCTTCATGCCGATGCCTGTCACATACCCTCCCCAGATTTCGGCGAATCTCGCGGTCTCGAAGGCGAAGACTGAGACCGATGCGAGAGCATGGCGTCGCTGATGATCCTGGTCTGGGGTTTGAGGTCGCCCATGTGGTCGAAGCAGGTGCCCGCGACGATCCAGAGGGCGAAGAAGACGCCTGCCAGTCAAATCTCAATCCACTCTGACCTCAGCATGCTCAGCTCCTCGATATCGTAGATCTGGTGGAGCGTCCTCACGAGGTAGTGACCGGGAGTTAGGCAGGAGGTAGTGACCGGGAGTTAGGCAGGTCCCACCAGCATCACCTCAAAGAAAACATTGAGGTTCAACAGCTTTCGAAGCCTTCAGATTATTGAAGGGTCCGAACTCTGGGTTCATTCGACGGAGGTCTTTGGCTGGTTCGCGGGAGTCTTGAGTCTTTTCTCGCCGCCGGACCCTTGCTGCCGTGAGTCAGGGCGTATACGGCAGGATTTCCACTCCGTGGGGCGTGAAGAGCACGCTATGGAACTTCCTGCTGTGCTCTGTCCCGCGGAGCTTCCTGATGATGAACTGGGTCTTTATCTCCACGTCCCGTGAAATGTAATTTTTCAGCTCGAAGATGCCGTCCGCGACGAACTCCTCTACCCCTGCCTCTGCGAGCGGCACTCCCTGCGGCCTGCTCACCGTCATCAAGGTGGTCACCCCCTCCCTCTTCAGGGTCTTGTAGACCAGGTGCATGAGGAAGCTGTAATCGAACTTCTCCTCAGTCCCGCTCATGAACGCGGTCAAGGAGTCCACCACGAGCCGCCTAGCACCGAGGTCGTCCAGCGCCTTTAGCAGGGACTCGATGTTGGAGCCCATGCCTCTCCCTTCGAGGGCTTCGAGGTCGAGGACCTTGATCTTCCCCGCCTTCTCGAGGGCGTCGAAGTCCATCCCGAACCGAAGCAGGTTCCTCTTCAGGCTCTTTGTGTCTTCCTCAAAGGTCGCGAAGACGGCCTTTTCGTCGAAAAGTTTGGCCGAATTGTACACGAATTGCGAAGAGAATATCGTCTTTCCGGTTCCCAGGTCGCCCAGCAGGAGGATGAAGTCCCCCTTTTGGAGCCCTCCTTGTATCAGCGGGTCCAGGCCAGGGATGCCGGTCTTCAGCCTGATTTCGGGCTCTACAGTCGCCAAGATGCGTAGCACAGGAAGCCCCTCCTAAAATAGGTTAGCGAGCCGGGCTCCAAGAATCGTGCCATTGGGGTGCATTCTGTGCGTAAAATCGCCAAAAACGCGTGAATTTTTTCACTTTATTAGACATAGAGGAGAGATTCACATTGCTTTATTAGCAGAAGGCGCAAGTCAGGAGGTTGCGCGATGATGGAGTTCGAGCGGCTAAAGCGCCGCAATCAGGATTATCTCCTCATCGAGACCATCAAGCGCGTCGGGCCGTCAAACTATTCGCTTCTTGCTAGGCTGACGGGCCTTAATCCTGAGACGGTAAGGTACAAGATAAGCAAGCAGCTCCCCAAGTACGGCCTAGGGCTCTCCGTGAACATCAACTACGGCGAGCTCGGGTTTTCGACAGGCCTTCTGAGGGTCAAGGCCAACCCTGCTTCAGGCAAGTCCTGGTTCGACCACACGCACTACCTAATGTTGCTCTCAAAGATCGTAGGGACCGACAAGTACCTCTGCCTTTATGGCATCCCGTTTCGATTCAAGAAGAAGTACACGGATAGCTTCGAAGAGTTGAAGCAGAGGAAGTTGATCGACGAGTTCGAGATGACCGAGCTCTACTGGATGAGGTACCCTCCGTTCAGGTCCGAGCTCTACAACTTCGAGACAAAGTGCTGGAACGTCGATTGGAAACGGATAGAGAGCGCCACGCAGGAGGCTGGCGTCACCTCGTTCGCCGTCAACCACGACCCCAAGGTCGACGACGTCGACATCAAGATTCTGAAGTATCTGAAGGAGGACCCCACGGTCGGCCTGGCGAAGGTCGGCAAGGAGATCGGGGTGAACCCGAGGACGGTCAGGTACCACCACACGGAGCACGTCGTAAAGGGGAACCTGATCATCGGGAACAACGTCAGGTGGACCTGGCCGCTCCAGCAGGGGAAGGGCGGCGAGATAATGCAGGTGATGGCGGGGTTCAAGGGCCTTGAGCAAGACGAGGTCACCATCGTAAGGAAGCTCTTCAACAAGCTGCCCTTCACCTGGGTCGAGGGCGGGACGGAGGGGCGGGACTACTTCGCGTTCATGGACATCCCGATCCTCAGCTTCCACGACTGCGTGAGATTCCTAGAGACGAGCCTGGGCGCGGTCAGGAGCAAGCTGGAGGTGTCCATACTCGATTCGTCCAAGACGCAGTACATGGACGTCCCTGACGAGATGTTCGACAAGAGGCTTGGCTGGAGGCTCTTCGGGGACGAGGGAGCGCAGCCCACCCCGTCTGAAGGCGAGCCGGGCGAGTCGCGGCAGATCAGCGAGAGCGGACGGGGATCGACGCCATGAGGCCTCTGAGCGTAGTCTACAGGGAGCTGGTCCTCGGCGGCCACCTCCTGGCGCTAGGTACGGCGAGCATAGCGGGCGCCGCGGCATACCTGTTTGGGAGGAGCCCAACGGTTGTGCTCCTAGTGATGGCGTACCTGTTCTCGTTCGGGGCTTACATGATGAACCGCAGCGCCGAGATGGACCAAGACCTGGCCTCCCATCCAGAGCGGACGGGCTACCTCGCGAGGCGGAGGAGGATACTCCCAGCGGTGGTTGCGGCCTCGTTCCTCGTCGGTTACGGGTTGGCCGCGACCGTGAGCCTGATATTCTTCGTGGCGCTCCTCGTCCCGCTCGCGCTCAGCCTGCTCTACAGCGTTGGGTCCAAGCGCCTCATACGGGTCATAGGGACGGCCAAGCTGAAGCAGAAGCTCCTCCTCAAGAACGTCTCGATCGCCTTCGGATGGTCGCTGATCCCTATCCTCGTGGGCCTTTACTTCGGGGGCTTCGACCTCCCGCTCCTCCTCCTTGGCCCGTTCGTCTTCCTGAGGCTTGTGACCAACACTATCGTCTTCGACATCAGGGACGCGAAGGGAGACCGCGAGAACGGGGTCAAGACGCTGCCCACGGAGCTCGGCGTGTCCAGGTCTTTCGACGTCGTCGGGGTCGTCGACGCCCTCTCGGCGGTCTATCTCATCGCGCTGCTCGTGGTCGGCCTCGTTCCTCCTTTCGCTCTGACCCTCTTGCTGCTCCCGATCTACTCCACAATCTACCGGGCGTTCGCGATGCAGAGCAACGCCAACCTGAGTTTCATCTGCGACGTCGTCGCAGACGCCGAGTACATACTTTGGGGACCATTGATCTACATTGGCAAGATACTCATCTAACAACGACGGGAGGGAGGAAAGCAAGGCCGTGCAGGAGCCCACGCCAAGAGGCCTCATCCCTAACCCGCTCCTCGCGAGATACAGGCTTGAGGTGGAGAAGAGGCTCTCCGAGATATACAGCTCTGATGGTTGGATATCCGCCGCTGCCAACGAGGCGATCCGCGCGGGAGGCAAGAGGCTGCGGCCGCTCCTTGCGGTACTCACTTGCGAGGCAATCTGCGGCAACCCTGAACCGGCGTTTCCCGTTGCGATGGCCTACGAGCTCGCTCACGCCGCCTCCCTCATCCAAGACGACATAATAGACGAGTCCGCCGTGCGCCATGCGAGCCCCACCGCCTACAAGAGGTTCGGGCTGGCTAGGGCGATAATGCTCTCCGACAGCATGATCTTCGAGATATTCACGCTGATGGCCAGATACAAGGACACTGAACTCCCGAAGGCGGGGTTGGCCCGGCTCCTCGAGCTCCTCGGTCGGGCGGCCAGCCTCGCTGCCGAGGGCGAGATGCTCGAGGTAGCCCTTTCCAGGAGGGGAGACATAAAGACGGAAGAGTACACCAAGGTCATCGGGCAGAAGACGGGCGCCCTCTTCGCGGCGAGCGCTGCGTCGGGCGCGGTCGTCGCCAGGGCTGACGAGGCGCTCATCGACAAGATGTACGAGTTCGGGCTCTCGCTGGGCGTGGCGTTCCAGATAGGGGACGACATCCTCGACATGAAGGGGAACACCCTGAACACCGGAAAGCCCGTCTTCAAGGACATCGAGAACAACGCTGGCAACGTGGTGCTGCTCCACGCTCTCGCAAACGCTGACGTCCTCCAGAGGAACGCGATCAACGCCCTCCTGTTCAAGAAATGGTTCACCTCGCTCGAGGCAGAGAAGCTCCTGGAACTCCTCAAGGACCTCGGCTCCTTCGAGTACGCGTACTCCCTGCTCAGCGCGCAGGCCACGTCCTGCAGGACCCTGCTCAAGTCCCTTCCTCCGTCTCATGCGAGGAACGCTCTCGAAGAGCTCACTCGGTCGGTAGAGGTCAGGAAGGAGTAGAGGGTCGTGCCGCGGCGAGTAGTTGAAATAGTATCGCCAAGGAGCGGGAGGGAAACGAATTGAGTAGCCCTGGCAGGATACCAACTGGCATAGAAGGCCTCGACGCCATGATCGAAGGGGGCCTGATTCGCGGCGACATGCACCTCCTCGCCGGAGCGCCTGGGACAGGCAAGACCATACTGGCCTCCACTTTCGCATACAACGCCGTCACCTTGCAAAAGGAGAAGGTCGTCTACGCGAGCTTTGAGGAGTCGGCCGAGTACCTGCAGAGGAACATGAAGAAGCTCGGGATCGACCTCGCTGGCGCTGAGAAGACGGGGAACCTGAAGGTCATCGACCTGGACGCTCTGAAGGGGAAGGAGCTGGAGAGCAACATCCAGCTGCTCATCTCGGCCGTGAAGGAGACGAAGAGCACGATACTCGTCATCGACTCCCTGACTGCCCTGCTCCTCGCTACTGAGTCAAAGTTCGAGCTTAGGACGTTCATGAAGAGCGTCTACAAGACGCTCAAGAGCCAGGGCGTGACCACGCTTATGACCATCAGCCAGACGCCGGGGATGGGGTTTGGCATCGAGGGGTTCGTCGCCGACTCGGTCATGCTGCTCGAGAACGTGGTCGAAAAGGACCAGTTCAAGACCCGCCTGATAATACTGAAGATGAGGGGCACCGAGCACAGCAAGCGCTACCACTCGGTCTCGTTTGCGCCGAAGATGGCGGTCTCGAAATACTAGACCACTCTCCTGCAGGCGGGAGCAGCACTGGTCGCGGCCAGCCCTCCCACGTTCCCGGACTAGAATTTCTGCTCCACTCGCCTTAATAGCGTGAAGCTTAAGAAAGTTGTAAGTTTAGCGGGAAAAGCGCGAAAACATTGGCTCTAGACCCAACCACGCCGAGGCCGTCGGGGATTTCGCCCGACTTATCTAGCGCAGCCTTGCACCTCTGGAGGTAGGGTTGGCTGTGGACCTCCAACTGGCGACGGCCGCCGTGACCCCGGACATATTCCCCTACCTCCTCTACCCGCTCGTCCACATAGTAACGCTCGAGATCACCGGCCTGTCTGCATACTTCATCTACAGGCAGAAGATCACCGCCTACCTGTACACCAAGGGGCTGCTTCTCGCCGTCCACATCCTCTTCGCAGGGGTGGTCGTCTTCGAGTTCCTGCGGACGGCCTTCCTCTCGGTCAACTTCATCACGACATATACGATCGGGGGTACAGAGCTCATCCTCGCCGACGTGATCCTGCTCACGCTCCTCGCGGTCAGCGTGTACATCGTCCCCACGGGAATCGGGAACAAGAGCGTGGTCAAGCTCCTCCAAGAGAAGAAGTGGCTGCTGGCCGTTTTCGGGGCGTATTCCGCGTTCATCGTATACGCAGGAGTCTATCTCGTCGCTGAGGAGCCGTTCTCTGGCTACCCTTCTGCCACCAGCGTGACCGGCGCGACCGTTCCAATCACCGTGTTCACGAATTTCTACCTCCTGCTGCTCCTGGTGATCCTCGCGGTCTTCATCCTCTTCCCTTCCTCCCTCCTTATCCTTGCCGCGAGGAAGGTCAAGGACCCGTCCGTGAGCAGGGTGCTGAACATCCTGCCGTTGATCTGGAGCGGCATCGGCATCGACCTTCTCTTCTTCAACGGCTACCTGCTCTCAACGAATTTCGACGCCACGCCTTTCGGGTACCTCATCGCCTCGGTCGCGTTCGGCGTAAGCGCGCTCGTATTCAGAAGGGCATCCCTCCTTACGGCCTTCTTCGAGCCGGTACAGCAAACTGGCAAGACCACCGCGGAGTTTCCGTTCACGGAGCGCTTGGGCGTCCCCGCGACCTTCCTTCCAGGGAGGACGTTGCTCCTCGAGGCCGACCCTTCTGTGGCCTACGAGCAGGCCGTGACCGACTATGCACGGCAGTCCATCTCGAACAACAACACCGTCTACGTCTTCACCGCCAAGGGGAGCCCGATATTCAACGCGCTCCAAAAGACGAACGGGGTGCGGTTCTACATCCTTTCGACGAAGGTTTCATATCCGAAACCCGAGGAGAACGAACCTTCCCAGATACTCATACCCAGCAACGACCAAGCGGTTATACTTGACCTCATTGACAAGACGATATCTGCCGCCGCAGCGCCTGCGCAGGTGTCTATCGTCTTCGACAGCATCTCGGACATGGTCCTGTCTGGGGGGTTCGAGGGGACCTACAAGTTCGTGAAACAGGTGAACGAGACGACCGGAAACGGGAGGACATCCGCCCTCTTCCTCATGACGCTGGGCGCCCATGACGAGAAAGTGGTGAGCTTCATCAGGAGCCTCTTCCCCACCCAGCTCATCGACGACGCGACCGGTCTGAGGGTCACCCGCTCCCAGTAGCGACGAAAGCTCCACGAAAGAGTATTCACTAAAGCACTTATACCTTGGAACCGGCCTATCGTCATCGATGGCATTCATCCTTCCGCCTGTTGCCTCGGCCACCTTCGTAGTGGCCCTCCTGGTACCTCTCGTCATCGGCTTTCTTGTGGGAATGGTGATCAAGAGCGCCGTCAAGATTGGGGCGGCTATCGCAATCATCGTGTTGCTGCTCATCTTCGTAGGCATCATCACGCCGTCGCAGGTCATCCAGCCATTGATCTCCTCGTTCAAGTCGGGGCCGGCTCTCGCCTCGAAGGCGACGCAAATTGCTGGATACCTTCCTTATTCTTCGGTCACCTTCATCATCGGGCTCGCGGTAGGCTTCTTCAGGTAGTTCGAATCATAGAAGCGAAGCCGAAAACCACGAGCCGCCAATCAGGACTGGGAGCCGGAGTCTTTTCCTATGCCTTCGGCGCTCGACGGCGGTGTCATCCATGAAGCGTCCTGGTTAGGGTCGCCGTTCAGGGCGGTGCCGCCCGAGGTCGACCACGTTTCGGATCTCCAGACGGGCGCCCTCTATCTTTTTTTTGCCTCACAGCCACGCTAGTCGCCTTCGTCGGATAGAAAATCCTGGTCCAGATTATTCCTTCAGCGAGAGCAGTTAAATAGTAACGCATTTAGCTCATCGGCGCTAACTTGAATCTGACCCAACGGCTGCCCATAGTCGCAATTGGGTTCCTCGTGCTGCTTACTAGCGTTCCCCTTTCGAGCGTTGCGGCAGCGTCCGCCTTTCCCCTAATCCGAGTGGGCAACGGTGCTCAGAGCTCCAACTGGTCAGGATACGCAGTGACGGGAGCGACAGGTTCGATAACTAGCGCCCAAGGCACATGGGTCGTCCCACCAGCCACATGCGGCAGCAGCGAGACGTCGTATTCTGCGTTCTGGGTGGGCATCGACGGTTTCACTTCTACAACGGTCGAGCAGACGGGGACAGACTCCGACTGCTCCCACGGCGTGCCTACCTACTACGCGTGGTTTGAATTCTATCCGAAGGCTTCGAAGACCATCTCGACAGTTGCGATTCATCCAGGCGACAAGGTCGGTGCGAGCGTTACCTTCGCGAACGGAAAATTCAAGATCGCGATAAAGGATTTCACGACTGGAAAGGCATACGGAACCTCCAGCGCCGTCTCGGGAGCAGCAAGGAGCTCCGCTGAGTTCATCGTAGAGGCCCCCTCGATTTGCATCCTCGTAAAGTGTCATCTCGCCAGCCTTTCGAATTTCGGGACTGCGGGCTTTGGCTCCGACAATACGGGAATAACCTCCGCGATTAATTGCGCTGTCGGGGTGAACGGAAAACTGGCAGGCATCGGCACCTACGGCTCCGCCATCCAAGAGATTACGATGGTCAGCCAGAACAACCCAAGCATCGTAAAGTCGCAGCCGTCCGCCATCTCTGCAGACGGGACAAGTTTCACAGTCCAGTGGATGAACGCAGGCCCATAAGGTTCTCTTCTCCGGCCCACCGAATTTCGACTCGCGGATTCCGCACGGGGCTGGTAGCAAGTCATTCGCCGTTTCTGGGAAAGAGATAAGAAACGACCTCTGAGGACTTCAGAAACCTTGGAGCCGGAGCAAAGGAAGAAGGTTTCGGCCCTGCTTTTGGGCGGTTGGATCTATTCCCTGATCCTATGGGCGTATATCGTGGCTGATTCGTGGCTCTTCCCACCCTACCAATACCTCTCGATTTCGAACTACATTCCGATCAAGCAGAACATCTTAGCCGACCTCGCATTCCCCGTGTCTTTCATCTGCTTTGTGCTCTGGGCCTATCTGCGAGAGCAACGCGGTCCCTGACGTCACCCTCGGTCCGGTCCTAAGGGGGTTACGGGCGCCAACCCGCCATCCCGCTGGACCCGAGCGCTTCATCTCACGCCGTCGATCGGCAGGATTCTCAGACGAAAGCGCAGGATTGCGGGGATGTTGCGCGTCCGCCGCAAATCAGATTAAATACACTATCCCGAAGTGGGTCTCGTGAAACGTCGGGTCCTGGTTATCGGGATAGACTCCGTCCCACTTGACCTGATGCTTCCCTGGGCCGCCAACGGCCATCTGCCTTCGTTCGCAAAGATACTCAATTCAGGATCCCACGGGGACCTCTATTCCAGAATCCCCGTGACCCCGGTCGCGTGGTCCTCGATCTACACCGGCAAGAATCCCGGGAAGCACGGGATAATCGGGTTCAGGAATCACAAGCCCAATACGTACGAGGAGGTCTCCGTGAACTCCACCCTTAGAGACGCCCGGGATGTCTGGGAGATCGCCGGAGCCCACGGCAAGAAGGTCGTCGTCGTCAACACGCCGTTGACCTACCCGCCTCGCCCGGTCAACGGGTACCTCGTTTGCGGGTTCATGGCCCCGGGCGCTGACTACGAGTTCACCTATCCTGCTTCCCTCGGTGCGGAAATAAAGCGCGTAGTTCCCAACTACAGGATAGGCACCGCCCCCTCATACATCAAGAGCCTCTACCTCAAGGAGCTTCACAACACGGTGCAGGTGGTGGGAGAGGCGTCCCTACATCTCCTGAAGCAGATCGACTGGGACCTTGCGTTCATAGTCTTCAAGGAGACCGACGAGGTTCAGCACTCGTTCTACGACAGGCCCGGCGACGTCCTGGGACTCTACCGTAGGGTGGACAAGTTTGTGGGCGAGTTCATGAAGCTCGCCGGCGATGATGCTACAGTCCTCGTGGTCTCAGACCACGGGGGCGAGCCGATAAACAAGAGGTTCAACGCGGCCGAGTTTCTCAGGATGAGCGGCTTCATCAGCCTCAACAACTCGAACCAACAACAGTCGGCGACCCCGCTCCAGCTCGTGGCAAGCGCGCTCTTCGGCCTTCGCCTCGAATGGCTGCTCGACATCCCAGGGAGCAGGAGGCTCATGGGTGAGATCATGAAGGCGAGGGTCAGGAGCCTTCAGAAGTCTGCAAAGCCAGACCAGGGCTTCTACGCGGGGGTCGTGGATTGGCCGAATACGACAGCCTTCATCTCTTCGGGAATCGGCCTGAGAATCAATCTCAAGGGCAGGGAGCCCCAGGGGTTCGTCGACCCGGCCGACTACGAGGCCGTGAGGGACAAGGTCGCGACCCAGTTCGCCGGCCTGAAGGACCCAGAGAACGGCATGAACGTCTTCAGATACGCGCAGGCGAGGGAGCGCGTCCTCTCAGGCCCCTACACCGAACTCGCTCCCGACGTGATGTGCCTTCCGAACACCGGCTACTTGCCCACCGAGGCGCTGGCGAGCTTCGACCCGCTGGCGGTCGCGGCCGCGCACAGGTCGCTCTTCAGCCGGAGCACCCTCTGGTGTGGCACGCACTCCCCCTATGGGATGGTCGCCGGCTCCGGGCCGGGCATCAAGGGCGGCGAGATTTCGGGCGCGACGCTGGACGACATCGCCCCCACCATCCTCTACGCGATGGGCCTTCCAATCCCGCGAGACATGGACGGAAAAGTCCTCACAGCCTTGTTCGACCAAGGCTACCTGGACGCGAACCCGGTCACCTGGGAGGATGTGCAGGCCAGCGGTGAGGTCAAGGCTCGTGAGCTCTCCGACGAGGAGAGCAAGATAGTCGAGGAGCGCCTGAAGGCGCTCGGATACCTGTCCTAGTGGGCGAAACCGCCCTATCGCGTTTGACAACGCCGGACAGCCACCACGCCGGAACATGGTTTCCCCATACGAATCCTTTTTTATCCACGCCGCGGACAGCCGGCTTTCGTGGAATCTAGAAGATGAGCGCGGACCAGACGTACGATATCGCAATTGTCGGGGCTTCCTACTCGGGACTGGTAGCGGCAATCACGGCCTCCAAGTCAAGCAAGGTCCTTCTCATCGAGAAGCGACCCAAGCCAGGCACGCCGACCAACTCTACTGGAGCGGTTCCGATCGAATGGCTCAAGAACATGGGGGTCTATCCTTCCGACGACTGCATAGCCGGGACGATCTCCGGGATAGAGCTGATCTCTCCGAACGACGACAGCGTCCAGATAAGGAACTCTGTGCCAGACGGGATGGTCACCTATCCTGATCGCTACGTGAACTGGCTCGCGGAAAGAGCGAGAGACAAGGGCGCCACGATACTGACAAGCACGGTCTTCAGGGGCCTTTCCGGACTAAACGGAAGCGGGGCCAAGGGGGGAAATGGAAAGATAGCCATCGAGACAAGCAAGGGAACATTCCACGCCAAGTACGTGATAGGCGCCGATGGCGCCGCCACAGCCGTTGGCGTCGCAGCTGGACTCGGGGAGCGGCCCAAGCCGGCGGACCTGCACATAGGCCTAGAATATCACGTGGCGAACACCGGGTTCCAGGATCCCCAGATCTTCCGACTCTATCTCGGCCACGAGCTAGCGCCGCTTGGCTACGCATGGAGCTTTCCGGAGGGGGACAACAGCCTCAAAGTCGGCGTAGGGATACCCAAGAGCGTGGGGGTCACGCCAAAGAGCCTGATGGTGAAGTTCATGAAACGGTATCCGCAATACGATACACACATCTCCTTGAGCAACGGCGGGATCATACCGACCGCGCCTCCGCTGAAGACCGCGGTGAAGGGAAACGTGGTCCTTGTGGGAGACGCGGCCCACTTCTGCAGCCCGCTCCACGGCGGAGGGATCTGGTTCGGGATGGAATCCGGGGCGCTCGCCGGCAAGGCGCTGGCACAGGGCGACCCGCAGCTCTACGACAAGCTGTGGAAGGAGGAGCTCGGTGGGGTGCTCTCGCGCCACTACAAGCTCAAGATGGTGATCTACAGCATGAGCGACAAGAACTTCGACGACCTGATAGCTGTCCTGAAGACCTATGTCGCCAAGAAGGGCAAGGGGCACGGCAAGGTGCGCATGGCCTCCAGCGTGTTCTTCGCGGACCCCGCGTTCATGCTGAACATGGTAGGCAAGTGGACCAAGAAGGGGCTGGCGGTGGACGTCATCAAGCGTGCGCTGTTCCCCAACTTCAAGATTGCTTGAGCTCGCGCCTCCCAAGAGTTACTTCAGCACGACGCGGAGTGAAGGAAAGACGGGCAGTTTGGCTTCTCCGTGGCACTGAGCGAGGGCACCTTGGTCGTGGGCGCGCGTTGTGAGGCCCGTGGGTGGAAGCAGGGCTGCCGGGCGTGTCTACTCCTTCAATGCCGTAACGGGCGCTCTGGAAAAACCGTAATCAGTCCCAACGCCCGGTCTGAGGGACAGTTGGGGTTTTCTGTGGCTTTGAGCGGCGGAGCTATTTTCGCGGGAGCCCTTCTCGAGACCGGCGGCGGACACCCTTCGGCTGGCCACGCTCACACGGTATGCCGTAGCTCGCGCATCCGCACGCTTTTGAAAACCGCGCCCTCGTGGCGCGGAGCCTGGAGGGCTTTGAAAACTCATCATGGAGGGAGAGGAAAAATTGAAGCGGGCTCAACCTGTGGAGGTCGACGCGCGGTGCGGCGGAAAGCTGCTTTTCTGTTCCCCCGATTACAGGCAGGATCCTTGGATGCTCTTCCAACGGTCTGCTAACCCATGCGGCAAGATGACGCGAAGGACTAGACGTCCCTCGTAGTCATCGGGGCTAGAGACACATCCCCTTCCTCCCCTGTTCCTAGCCTGAGATTCGGACGCGGCGAGTCATATGTATCCCAACGACCGAAGGTTTTTCTCGATGGTCGCCTCCTCTTCATCTGAAAGCTTGTATTCCTTCCTATCATCTTTCCCGGGGAGTCCCGCTTTTTCCTCTGTGTTCGTTTTCAGTGGATTTGAGCGAAGATGCTTCTCATCGAAAGCCTGAGTCAGCGCATGGCCATCCATATCCGCCGGGACGGCAATGCCCATCAGATACAGAATTGTCGGAGCGATGTCCGTGACCGCGGCCCCGGCAATTTGTCCCTGCTTGACACCCTCGCCCTTCAAGAGCACCGTTCCCCTCGTGCTGTGCGTGCCCGAACGGCTGGTGTTGGGACCAAACACCCGGTCGGCAATCGAGGTCCACGGAAATGCCTCGTACCCCTCTGCCATGGACAGCTGGATGTCGGGTGCCTCCCCGGTGTGTGGGCCCGAAAACATCTCTTCCTTTCTCAACGCGCTCACGACAGGCTTGGTTCCGTTCTCCGAGTCGACTACCTCAAGCAACGCCGAGATGATCGAACCCCGAACGTCCTCATCTCCATTCGAGTTGATGTAGATCTGACCATAGCCGAACGAATAGGCCCGAGTCCTCTTCCAATCTACGTCCTTCAGCGTGAGAGACAGAGGTCTCAACAAGTACCTAAGCGGAAAGAAATTCGTCCATACGATAAGTCGGTATAGACCCTGTGGCACGCCCAGCGAGTAGGCGCGGCGCTTGGTTCTGGTGCGCAGATTGCGCTGGAAGTTGAGCATCCCAATCGAGTGCAGGAAATAGTTGGCGTGAAAGAGTCTTCTTAGGCGTTCTCCTCCGTGGTCTGAGACAACGATGACGTAGGCGTCTTTCGAGTATTCGTTCATGACGTCGCCCAAGACTCGATCCGCCGCGGCGTAGGTCTTGAAGACCACGTCCCCGTATTCCGTTCCCGCGCCCTCGTCCATCTTGTCCCAGAACCAATGTTGAACGTGATCTGTCTCGCTTATTATCAACGAAAAGAAATCAAACTTGTCCCTGCTGATTAGGTAACGCGCAGCCTTGCCGAGATTCTCCACCTTGTCATAGATTGCCTGGACATACTTTTCCTTCTGAAGGTTGAGCTGTAACTCGTCCGCGGAGCTGTGCCTGAAGCCCGGAACGGCTTGCTTCAGTTCTGTTTGGAGGCTTTCCGGGAAGGTATAGCTGACCTTCTCTCCCGGAGTCAAGAAACCAGCCACCAGAACGCCATTGACCTCCCGCGTGGGGTAGGTAATTGGGGCGTTCAGGACCCCCACTCTCAACCCCTGCTCGCTGAGGAGCTCCCATACGTCTTTGGAGTCCCTTTGCGTCGAGTTAATCGGGGCAAACTCGTGCGTCCCTGGCTTTCTGAACTGGAAGTCAAACACCCCGTGCTTTCCCGGGTTCTTCCCAGTGTAGATCGATGACCATGCGGGAGGAGTCTGGTCCAACTTGGAGTCCAGTACCCCGAAGGCACCTACGCGAATCAACTCCTTCAAGTTTGGCAACTTGCCCTCGTCAGCCCACCGCTTGACGAGGTCGTAAGGCGCCCCGTCCAACCCGATCAGGAGCACCTTCTTCCTTTCCAAGTTTCAATCAGGGGATGCGCAAGCCGTTTAAAGCTTGTTCACCAGGAAACCATCGAAACGATCTCGCGCGGGCGTCACGTTGTGCACTGCATAACTTAGAAGCGCTAAAATACGCACTGAAACACATCGGTTTTTTGCGTGACTCGACCCTTCAAGGTCGTGATGATTGGCTCCCTGTGTCTCCTGCTTCTCCTGTCAGGCTCGTACAGGCAAGTCAACTCCCAACCCCCTGGCGGCGGCGACTGGACGTCGTTCACCCTTGACAACAACAATTCCAGGTATCAAGCGGCGTCCACGGTCACCTCGTCGAATGTCGGAACGCTCACAGAGGCCTGGGAGTACCCGACCCAATATTCGATCTCTTCGACTCCCGTCGTCCAGGACGGCGTCGTCTACTTCGCGGACTGGGCCGGCAACGTGTACTCTGTGAACGTAGACGAAGGGTCCCTGAACTGGGTGGTCAACCTTGGCGCCCCGATCTCGTCGACCCTTCTGCTGGCTAACGGTTTGGTCTACGTGGAGATGGGGCCTACGGAGACCAGGGTCTACGCGTTGTCCCAGACCACTGGAGCCATTGTTTGGAGCACGAGGGTCTCCTCGACTATGCCTTCGAGTTGGACGTCGCCCATCATCTATGATAACCTGATTTACTTTGGAACGGCCTCCAACGGCATCTTCGAAAACAACGCGTCTCAGGACGGCGAGATAGTGGCGCTGAACGCAAACACGGGTTCAATGGCTTGGACTTTCAAGACGATGATTGGGGCGGCGGGCGGATCAGGCGAGTGGGGGTCGGTTGCCATTGACCCCACGCTTAACGCCTTATACTTCGGGACAGGCAACTCGTTCACCAAATCGCTGTCTTCGTTGTATTCATACTCGATAATATCGCTGAATGCGACATCGGGGACGATGAACTGGTACTATCAAGTCTTCCATACACTCGCCAAGGGGCACGACGAGGACTTTGGGTCGACCCCCAACCTGTTCACGGTGACTATCGGCGGAGTCACCTACCAGGCGGTAGGCCTAGGAAACAAGAACGGGGTATACTACATCCTGGACAGAACCGACGGCAAGCTCTTGCAGACGGACCCTGTCGGAACGACAGAGGCGGGAATCACGGGCGTCCCGGGTTTCTACTATCCCACCGGCACGATCAATCCGGTCGTATTCATCCCGTCCGCCGACAAGACGAAGATACACAACAAGGGGGTGATGGGAGTAGTAGAAGCACTGGTTCCCTCGACTCATAGCTACAGTTGGAGATTCAAGACCCCCGGCGACATGGACGGCGCGGTTGCCCTAGTGCCCGGCGCCGTCCTCTTCGGCGATACCTATGGGAACCTCTACGGCGTCTCGATGGCGACCGGAGGTCAGCTCTGGCACACCACGATTCCGTTTGGAGTGAAGTCGGGAGTCACGGCGGCTGAAGGGTACGTGTTCGTCGGAAACTTTGACAACAACTCCCCCGGTCCGGCAAGCCGTCTGGGCCTGTATGCCTTCACCACGTCATAGCCGTCACTGCAGCTGCGGGCCGTTCGCCCCCAAGAATTGATGGATCAGAACGCGGTTTTGGAGCAAGGCGGGTCGTCCCCTCTGGCTGAGGATTGCCGAATGAGCGACCGTCTCCATCGATACTTATGTAGCCATTCAAATCGAGCCCGCCACGTTGCGTCGTCTTCTTGATGCCGGACACCTTCGCTGCAGTCACCTGGTGACTGGTCCGAGATGAGCTCTCCGAGCGGGACGCTGGCTTCCATCGTGAGGCTGAGGGCGTGGAAGCTCGCCCTCGTAGGTCCTGCCCCTTACTGGTATTTCCCGATCTTCTATGCCCTGTTGTCAAAAGACACGGGAGCGAGCCCGCTCGGATTGACTGGCCTAGTCGTGGCAATGATGTTGAGCGCCGCCTGGGGGTTCCTCTTGAACGACCTCGCCGACCGGGATGCCGACGCTCGGAGCGGGCGGGCGGACGCGCTCCACGGGCACGGCCTCAGCAGGAGGGCGATGTGGGCCTTGATCCTTTTGACCGCGGCCGTAAGTTGGGCGATAGTCTTCATCATCGGTGGCGGTTTGATATTCAAGATCGTCTTGGCGATCGACTATCTCGTCGCGATTCTATACTCGGTGCCGCCGGTGAAATTCAAGGTCAGGAAGTTTTGGGGGTTCCTCGCGAACTCGCTCATGGAGAGGCCGCTTCCGATCCTCGTATTCCTCGCCTATATGCACTACTACACCCTCGCGACCGTCCTCCTTCCGGTCCTGATGGAGCTGACCTGGAGCGTCTTCAAGCACCAAGCCGCCGACATCAAGGAGGACATCAGCGCGCACGTCATCACTTTCGCAGCCTCCCTTGGAGAGAAGCTCTCCACCGACATAGTCAGGAAGGTTCTGAACCCGCTGAGCGTGTTCTCCCTCCTCTTCCTGATAGTGATGGCTTGGTCGGCGATCGACGACCTTAGGCCGCTCCTCCTCGCCGCCTTTCTCATCACATCCTTCGCCATCCTCGTCGCGTACGTGGGTGAGAGAGTCGGGAAGCTCACCGTCTACATAACTCCGACCGATCCGCCCTACATCATCGCCCTGAACCTCTCCTACAGGTACGTGGTGCTTCCGGTCATGGCATATGGAGTACTCGCGTATGGCGCTGCCTATTTGCCGCTCTTGGTACCTCTCATAATCGCTCTCGCGTATCAGAGCTTGGTTTACTTCAAGATTACGAAGATCGCGTTTCAGAAGCATGGGAGCCCAGTCACCCCCCGACATCAATCGGCTCGCTCCGATGCCTAGCTGTCTGACGAGCCCGTGACGACACCTCGAAGGCGTTTCGGGCGCACGCGAAGCTCTTTAGCTCAGGGAGGGAGGGAGGGCCGTGAAACCGTTCGAGGGAAAGGTAGCTATCGCGACGGGCGGAGGCGCGGGCATCGGAGAGGCCCTATCCGAGGAACCGGCGAGCCGAGGTTCAAAGGTCATCGTCGCCAACATTGGCGACGGCCGAGCCGACCATGTCGCTGCGGCCATCACGCAAAAGGGCGGCCAAGCCCGAGCAGTCCACGCCGACGTATCGAAGGATGGAGACGTCAAGCGCCTTGTCGATGGGGCGCTTTCGGAATATGGTCAGCTGGACTATGTTCGACAACGCGGGCATTGTCATCGGCGGCGAGGCTCGCGACCTGACCCTGGAGCAGTGGCGCCCCACGCTCGACGTGGACTTCAGCGGAGTCCTCCATGGAACTCTGGCGGCCTATTCAGTGATGGTGAAGCAGGGCTCCGGGCACATCGTGAACACCTCATCGGTCGCAGGCTTGATGCCTCAACCGCGCAACGCCCCATATTCTACCGCCAAGCACGCAATCGTAGGGTTGTCTCTCTCGTTGCGTCTGGAAGGGGCGGACTTGGGAGTGAAGGTGGGCGTCGTGTGCCCCGGATTCGTGCGCACGAACATCTATCAGAACGCGGTCAGGGCCAACGTCTCAAAGGAACAGGTAATCGCGCCGCTGTCGCAGCGAAAGATGGTCGAAGCCTCCGAAGCGGCGAGGTTGATTCTGGACGGGGCTGCGCGCAACCGCTCAATCATCGAATTTCCTGCTCGGATTCGATGGACTGGGCGCTTGGATCGTCTCTTCCTCGGTATTTTGGACGGGGTCATGCTGGGTCGCGCGCGAAAGTTTAGGAGCTATCGGTCGGTCCCGTTTACCCCCCCCATCGACGAGCGCAGAGAGCCCTCCTCAAGCGTCAGACTCGTGAGGCTCACGCTGAGATCGGCGCGAGAGCCGAACGACCCTGAGAAGTCTTATTAGCCGAGTGGAGCGCCGGGCGCAAGACTGTCCAAGTTGGAGATGATTGTTGCGGAGGGACTCACAAAGCACTATGGAAAGTCGCTCGCCGTCGACAATGTCTCCTTCACGGTCCAGGAGGGCCAGGTCTTTGGCCTCCTAGGCCCAAACGGCGCAGGCAAGACCACCACGATAAAGATGCTGAACACCCTCATCAAGATAGGCGGCGGGAGAGCAAGGGTCGCCGGATTCGACGTCGCAACCCACGGGAAGGAGGTCAGAAGGACCATAGGGCTGGTTCCACAGGAGATGACCTTGGATCGCGATCAGTCTGGGAGGCGAAACCTCAGGATCCAGGCGAAACTCTACGACGTCCCTGATGACGTCGCCAAGAGGAAGATCGACGAATTGCTCGATCTGGTTGACCTGAAGGGGGTGGCGGACAAGGAAGTCGGAACCTATTCGTGGGGGATGCAAAGACGGCTGGAGATCGCATTGGGTTTGGTCCACACGCCTCGGGTCCTGTTTCTGGATGAGCCCACCCTCGGGCTAGACGCTCAGAGCAGATTGATGATCTGGGATTACATCAAGAAGCTCAACGGGGACTTTAAGATGACGATTCTCTTGACGACGCATTACCTCGAGGAGGCGGACGACCTCTGCGACAGAATCGCCATCATAAATGCGGGGAAAATAGAAGTGGCGGGGACGCCCGACGAGCTCAAGAGCGCCTCTGGCGGGGATATAGTGACCCTGCTTCTCTCAGGGGCCAAGGACGAGTCGGAGTTGAAGGCCATCCTCAGCCCGATCGCAGGCGTGACCAAGTTTTCATACGATGGTGCCTCAGCCGTTGTGGAGGCCGCGCACGCGGATGTGGCGGTCCCCGAGATCATCGCCGCGCTTTCGCTCAGAGGGGTCGGGGTGAAGAGCGTAAAGGTGCACCAGCGGACTTTGAACGAGGTCTTCATCGAGCACGTAGGGAAGAGCCTCTCCGTAGGGGAGCAAGATGACAGTGCCAGCGTAGTTGCCCGCGCAAGGCTGCTCAGAGAAACGAGGAACTAGTCCGAGAATTCACTTGGAGGAACCCTCTTTGTTCAGGGGCACAGCACCGGTTGATGGCTTCGGACGGCGAGGAGTGCGTTCCATCCCCGCAGGCGCCGTCCTCCTCCTGATGGTCCTGATGTGCCTCTCCCAGGTTCCCTCTGCCAAGGGGGCGGCGAGCTCCACATCGAGCACGACGACCACCTCGACATCTTCCATCCCGGTGAATGCACTCGGGGCTGTCTCCATAGACAAGCAGCTGTTTGCTACGCAAGTTCCCTCCTATGCCGTGCTTGGGGAGAACTACACTCTGATGGTAGTGATACAGAGCAGCGTCAACATAACGGTGCCAATCATCGTCCAAGTGTCCACACCGGTGACGGCGATATTCGTCCATCCTAAGGCAGTCCGGATGGACGTTCCACCCATGGGCTCCATGGTCGCCAACTTTACCATCCTGGCGTTTGGCACCCTTCGCTCGGGACCGTTCAACGTGACTGCGCTGCTCTACGTGTTCTTCCCCCTTTCGATGAGCAGTCCGCAGCTCGTGGACCAGGCCTCGGGAATCGTATCGACCATAGGTCCCAATCCATTTCCTTACCTCGAGGTCGTGCTCATCTCCGGGGTGGCCGTGACCTTGATTTTGGTCGCGGTCTTCTACCCCGATGTCTTTCGCAAGGGGATTGCCGTTTTCTCCAAGTGAGCCTGATCAAAGACCGAGTTCTGGCCTAGGAGTCTCACCTGGGCTGGGCGACGGTTGGAGCGTTTCTCGGGTCTACAGCCATTCCCTGGCGAGCACCAGGACGAGCGCTGAAGAAATTAGCGCGAAAGCGACCAGTACCACGAAGGCGACTACGACGGTCGGGGAGGTGATTGCTGCGTCGCTCCCGAACATCAGCGTTCTTGAGATGTCGGCGCTGAAGGAGACCGGGTTGTAGTTCGTAAAGGTCACCATCCATGATGGGAGCCGACTTGAAGGATAGAAGACCTTGCTGAACAGCATTATGGGAAAGTTGAGTGAAGATACGAGCTGCATATCGGTCCATCTCTTGGTCTTGAACGTCAGGATCATGAAGATGGCCGAGTATCCCCACGCAAGGAGAAACACGCCCGCCAGCGACGCGAGCACCGACACGAGGGAGAGGTTAGAGACGTGGAGCCCGAATGGTATGGCGAGGGCGAGAAGGATGACCGACTGCGAAAGCCCGAAGAGGACGGTGCCGAACACCTTCGTCAGAGCTATCGTCGTGCGGGATACGGGCGCGACCAGAAGCCTGTCCAAGTATCCGGCCATCCGGTCCTGGAACAGCGAGGCACCCGCCCTGGTCGCTAGGAGCATGGGCATCGCCGAGAGCATCCCCACGGCGAGGAAGCTGAAATAGTTGGACGCTCCGTCTAAGGAGGCGGTTGAGGAGCCCGCGGAGAATGCCGCGTTGAGCGCGCCTCCGAAGACGAAGACCCAGAGGACAGGCCTGATCACAAAAGAGAGGGCTAGGAAGGGCGACCTTACCCATCCTCTGATCTCTCTCACGGCCAGTATGCGAGCCTTCCCGAGCATAGAAAACGCGCCTCAGCCCGTCGATATTATATGTCTTGAGCCCGTCGATGCCACTTGCATCCCCTCCCTGCCGCTAGGCGGCTCCAACGCGTTTAGGGCGTGAATATTTTAAGGGGTCAAGCCGAGCGCGCCAAAGGAGGCGCGCAAGATGATTGGCGGCAGTCGGCGTGAAAGATTGTTGGAAATCTCGTTCCTCGGTGCACTATTCGCGATCTGCGTAGCCATCAGAGCGGCCAACCTCTCCGCCTTGGTCGCGGCGCCTGACGAGCTCACGTATGCCTCAAGGGCGTTCTACATCGTGGGTGACCACTGGGGCTGGCCACCCTTCACGATGTGGGACCAGCCTCCTCTGTTCGAGTACATGTTGGCTTTGGTCACTGTGATCGCCGGGGTCAGCCTTGACACTCTCAGGTGGGTTTCGGTCATCATGGGCTCGCTCGCGGTTGTGGCAGGCTACTACTTGGCAAAGTCGTTCTACGGCCGAATCGCTGGCGTGGTCGCGGCCCTAGCGATCGCGGTCGACCCTTTCCAGATCCTATACAGCAAGCAAGCGTACATCGAGGCGACCGTTACCACGCTTATTCTGTTCGCCCTGCTCCTGTTCTGGGAAGGCGTGATCAAGAACAGGAACCTCAAGGTGGCGGCGCTAGGCGGGATCGTATTCGGTCTTGCCCTTGATTCCAAGTACATCACCCTCGTGATGACCGTTGCGATGCTCGTGTTCCTGGTGGTTTACAAGAGCCGGATCCCAGGCAGATTCCCGCGGCGCGAGCTGCTGACGTACTTCGGGATAGGTTTCCTTGTCTTTCTTCCAGTCATGATAGACCTCGCCGTGAACAACGTGAACCCGTTTTACTTCGACCTCGTCAGCAGGTTCCAGCTGCACCAGAGCGCCTCCATCACAAAGGGCTTGAGCGCGACTGGCGGGATAGCCTACCTGGGATTCAGGAATTTCATCCAGACGTTCTTTCGGTTCTCTTCCGGGAACATCTTCTCCACATACCCGCCGTCCTTGCTGGACATCCCAGTCTGGGTCGCCGCGTCGATCTTCGTGTTCGCGTATTTCGTGTTTTCGTTCCTCTTGAGGAGACAACCTCGAGATGGATTGCTGCTGATCGTGTTCGTCGCGTTCCTAGGCTTCGCGTTCTCGTACCCAGGGAAGAGGACCTACTTCACGCTCTATCCGATGCTCATCTTCGTCGTGATGCTGGGGGGGCTGGTGCAGATGTGCGCCGAAAGAGTGATGAGCGACAGGAAGCTCATAAACACCGACAGGAAGCTCAATATCAAGACGCTTCTGGCCGTTTGCTTGATAGCCCTCACCGTCACGGGGACGCTCATCAACGCGTTCGGCGTTCCCGCGACCGAAAAAGTTGGATTTGGGGACTGGGATGATGTCACTCCGATTTTGGCGTACATCAACGCCAACCACGGAGCTAACAGCTCGGTTGCGATAAACCTGAGCATGATCGGCTTCTACATCTTGAGAGACAACCTGAACGTGTCTATCGCGTGGATGGTGCAACAGCAGTACTACTACTCCGAATCGGCGGCGAACCAATCAATGCAAAGCCCAATCGAAGGAAACTATCCAATGTACAAGGTCATCTCACTGTCAATCGTCGAGAGGACGCAACCCCAGTTCGTAATCATCCCAGCGGTGTATTACAACGTCACGCCCGGGCCGTTCCAGCAATACCTGACGACGCACTACTATGAGCCTCTGGACACCAAGGAGATCTTCCTGTTTCAGATCAGGCCCAGCGTAGGGGCCCCGTAGAGCTACTCGAGGTAGCCCAGAGCGCGGAGCCGCTCCGAAACTTCGGCCTCCTCCGCCGCCGACATGGGAGCAGCCTGCAGGGTCGAGGCGACCGCGCTCTTTTCAAATCCATAGAGGTCGTTCAGGAGCGAGTCTGCGATGTTCTTCTGATGCGAGGGGTCGACCTTCTCGCCCCTGAGGCTGAACTCCTCGACCTCTTTCGTGGTCCAATCAACGACGAGCTTGTAACCACCCCTGAATACCGCCTTTCGCGGTCTGTCCACCCTCTGCCTGACCTGGTCGAGCTTGGCCTTTAGGACGGGGTCGTTCACAACGGGCGGCTTGTGAACCACGCCGAACGATTCTGAGAACGTCTCCTCCGCACTCTTCATGTCGGCGTCCTCCCCATCGCACGTCTTCATCACGAGGGAACGAATGTCACACAGGTTCTGGTACCCCTCTTTGACGGCCGGCTTCCTTCCCGCTGGGTACTTCACGATGAGGGGCACCTCTACAATTTCGTCGTGAAGGAAAGTGCCGTGGGTGTAGAACCCATGCTCCTTGAATTCTTGCCCGTGGTCTGAGGTGGCTATTATGAGAGAGTTGTCGTACAGCCCGTCCTTCTTCAGCATTCCAACAAGGCGGCCAAAGTACTCGTCGACCTGAGAGACGGTGTCAGAGTAGGCGCGTTTCAGGTCGCCCATCACCGGGCCAGGGATTTCTCTGTACTCGTAAAGGTCTGCGTTGTGTACGCTGTTGAACGGCCCGAGGTTTGAATGCTGTTGCTCGAAGGACGAGTATGGTTCGTGAGTCTCCATGAAGTTGACGAAGAGGAAGAAGGGAGAAGAGAGTTTGATTCCGGAGAGCGTGTCTAGGAGAAAGTTTCCTCCCTTGCTCTTGGGGTAGCCAAGTAGCCTCCTCACCTTGCTCCTTCGGCGGTAAATCGAGTACAATTTCCAAAGCTCCGCGAACTGGCCTCGAGAGATGAGCTCGAGGGCCGTCCCGGCCTTCCCCTTTCCTTTTTCAAAAGCCTGCTGCATAAAGGCAGACTCTTCAAGGGACACGAACCTCGTCGTGTATGCGTTGAATGAGTCGAAACCCCTGTCGAACCCCGCCCTCAGAGTGAGGGTGCCGTTTGCGGGCAAGCCTATCGTCTGGTACCCTTTTTTCTTCAGCACCTCCGACAAGGTGAGGCCATCGACGTTGTTCATCAAGCCTAGGGTTTCTGGCAGTCCAATTTCATAGGACTCGTGGACTCCATGCTCGCTGGGGAACTTGCCGGTGAAAATCGAGGCGTGAGACGGGATCGTCCATGGAGCAGGAGCGATGCACCCTCTGTAGATTGAAGCTCCCGCGCTGAACGAATCCAGGTTCGGGGTGCGCGAGTCTCCACCGTATACCGGCAGCACGTCTTTCCGCATGGCGTCGAAAACAACGAGGATGACCGATGGATGCGCCAAGTACGCGGGCGCGGGATTCGCCGCGTATAATAGGCTATTTGTGGGAGAAGGGACCTCTACTACCAACCTCGAGCTCGTGTCGATGCAGAAGTTGCGTGCCCTCAACGAAGTTGAGCGTGCTAGCTCGACTCTTGGTCTCCATAACGTCGCCATATCTCTCGAGGAGCCTTCCTCGTCTCCTCATCGCGCATGCGAGCCACGGGCGTGCAGTTAGTCCTGACCAGGCCTTCCAAACCAACCCTATCGACTCCATCGCAACGCGCTCCTCTCCTCGGAGAGGATAGGAACTCGTCTAACTTCTTCGTGGATACCCCTCTGCTGCTCCATGACCAGAGCGTTTACCTTCTCAAGGAAGACCATCTGTGATACCCTCTCATCACGTCGACCTCGAAGTAGGTGTGTGCCACAGCTCACGACCTTTCTTTTCGCTCGCCCTTTCGGAGCCATAAGGTCAGAACCTGGGTCGATACATTTGTTTTATCAAAGAATCGTTTCGCTCCCTATGTAGAGGATCGAAGGGTCGACTAGCACGTCTCGCTGAGGGAGCTTCCTGTAGTACGCCTCTATAGGAGTTTCAGCCCTCTCCAGGTCGAGGGC
>Ga0307372_10003545_pt1 | contig 24781 bp, 25 predicted proteins | sample OX1MG_FD_202533 | JGI IMG/M metagenome (GOLD analysis project Ga0307372, IMG submission 202533) | Soil microbial communities from Risofladan, Vaasa, Finland - OX-1 | ecosystem: Environmental > Terrestrial > Soil > Coastal area > Acid sulfate soil | place: Finland: Risofladan, Vaasa | collected...
GGTTTGAAGCAACTCCACTTTGCCCGGTCCGGGGGACCTCCCCGGTGGTTAGGTCAGACCGTCGAGGGTGGGGACATTGACTGGCCACAGATGGGTACTTTCACATGGCCACGCGCATGAGCGGCTCGGTGCAGTGGTGTGTAGATTCCGCAAGTCTCCAGCGACCGAACTCTGTCCTGAATGTTGGATTAGCGTGCTTACAGGACGTGTGTGGCTAACCCTTGTCGCTGATTAGGACAGCGGTAAGGTCGCGAACATCTGAGACCGTTTCGATCGCCCTCAGCATCTTCATCGCGCGCTCGACATTCGAAGGGCTAAGTGACCAGCCTGCGGTTTCCCGAAACTTTTCATCAAGCATGTCATGAAGCCACGGTTCCGCTCCTCGATGCCCCGTTGCACGCTGGCGAAACCTGGTGAAATGTTGACCATCGTTCATCAGCACAGTCAATTCACACGCAGCTAGGTCTCGTACATCATCTAGAGACACCAACTCAGGGTTGACCGCGATCTCTACCCTGCTTGCGAGGTCGAGAACATCCTTATCTCGAACCCGCTGCTCGCTGAACTGGGCCAATCCTCTCTTGCGGTCTGTCAGGCCGACGGCTATTGCCCAAGCGGTGGAGTACTGTGCTTCGGTCACATTCCGCGGAACGTGATAAGAGGAAAGCTCCTTCCCGAGCGGGGTCGTTCTGCACACGACCGAACGCACCGACCGACTGTCGATGTCATGTTCAATCGCTAACTCCACGGCCAGCTGACCCGCACAGAAACTCATAGAGCCCGACGGCTGGAACTTGATGTCCGGTCCGAGTTCGATAACCTCCCATGGGTCGGCCCAGGCCAAGGCGACCTCGTCAAGGCGTTGGCTACCATCCTTCACGGTGGTGGCGGCGTACCCAAACTCAGCCTCTATGATGTCGTGCCGCGCAGTGAAACCGGATTGCGCCAGTAGGGCGGACATGACCCCATTGGCAGCCGCGGTGCCTGAATGAAAGCCCTTGGTCATAGTCCCGAAGTTACCTCGGAGGCCTCCCGCAGTTGACGCCGCAATGCCTATCGCCGTAGCTATCCCAGGCGCGTCTAGCCCCAGTATCTTGGCGCATGCCGCAGCGGAGCTCAGCACGCCGATCGTGCCTGTACTGTGCCAGCCTCCTAAGAACTGACCCGGCTGCAATGCTCTGCCGATCTTGTTAGCTGTTTCAAAGGCTATGGCGTGCGCCTCGAGGAGGGTGGCTCCGCTGGCTCCGCACATCTCCGCCACCGCCAGCGTCGCACCAAGATGAGGTCCGGTGAAGTGACCTAGACCGCGCCATGAGTTCTCGTCATAATCCAGTACCGCAGCGCTCGTGCCGTTCACAAGCGCAGCTGCCCAGGGCGACGTCTGGAAGCCAACCCCGAGGACTCGTGCCGTCGGGCTACCTCCCATCGACTGAACGAAGTCGACAACTTTCTTCACGGCTGGTTGAGTACTGCCGGCGAGGGCAACGCCCACGACGTTCAAGAGCGAGGCCTTGGCGATCTGAAGTGCATCCGGGGGCATGTCGGCAAGCTTCGTGTTGGCCACCAACTCTGCTATTCGCATGGTCGGTCCCTGCGTCATTACTCCACCTCTCGTCTGGATTCGTCGGGTTTCCTGGAGCTGGATCTCACTTGGCACCGGTACCCAGCGGTCTGAGGGGCCGTAGTCTAGCTTGCGTGGACATGCGCAGAAGGCAGTCCAGTCTCGATAGACCGCGGAACGGCCACCTCATGACGGGTCGCTTGCGCTGTGAAGGCAGTACGCCCACTTGGCACGCACTTACATGGCTTCGCCCCGTCGCATGGCCTCATAACATCGGCAATCTGCGCCGAGGCGGATTGCAAAACCGAGAGCGCGAGAGGGGACGACCCATACGCCGCGAACTCCACCGCGCCAGCACCTAGGATGCCGCGGCGGTGGTCGGCGCTCACGAGTGTGCAGTGAGCTGAGACCGCCGCGCCTAGGTGGGATGTTCGACCTTCATCCCCGTGCAGTTGGCGCATTGACGAAACGAGCGGTCGAGCAGTATAGAGGTTGACCAGGGCGCCGGATTCAAGGGTGGTTGACGGCGATGAGGCGACGCCGATCAGACGCGGTCAAAGAAGGTGGTCCAACCCCTGTTCATGGGATGAGCGGTTTACCCAAGAGTTCATGGGTGACGTGTTCTGAGAACAACCCATAGGATCTCAATTTCCACAATGGACGAGGTGGATCGCCTTGACGAACGTGAACGGTCGGAACTAATATGTTACAAATAGCTCCTTCTTGTTCCGCACATTGGAACGTTGGGGGTAATGGAATTGGTTGCCGGATGAGCGCGAAAGCGGCCATTCGGGGGAGAGTGAAGGTGAAGATAGGGCTTGCGGCCGCACTCAGTTCCCTCATGTTGGTCGCCTGCGCCCAGGCCCAACCGACCTCGAATTCTCCGAAGTCGGCGACCTTCGTGGTTGCGCTACAAGCGGTACCGGTGAACCTAGACGTCAAGCCATTCGGTGGCGAACCCATGATTGACGTCGAGACGGCACTGCAGTCACAACTTTTCATGTACGACACCTCCGGGTTGGCCGGCCAGGGGTGCTCGCAGATGGGGGGACTCAATAACGTGGTCGGGGACTTAGCCAGCTCTTGGACTTTCAGTGCCGATCGCAAGACCATCACCGTCAAGCTGAAAAATGTCAAGAGTGCCTGGGGACACGACCTCACAGCTGATGATGTCGTCTACAGCCTCAACCGAGCTTTCGCGCTATCCAGCGTAGCCATCGGTAACATGACATCTTCGACTCACTACGCTACCCCGCCGGCCACGGCAGTTAGCCAAGACACAGTGGAGTTGCATGTCAACTCTCCGACGGCTGTCGATCTTGCCATACTGACGCACTTCACTGGCCAGATCTACGACTCCCAGGAGTTGAAGCTGCATGCAACGTCGGCCGATCCGTGGGCGAACCAGTGGCTGCAGACGAACACTGCTGATTTCGGCCCGTGGAAGCTAGAGAGTTTCCAGCCAGGCTCACGGATCTCGTTTGTCCCTAATCCCTATTACAACGGTTCGCGCGGGAATATTACGCACCTAATCTTCGAGTCTGTCCCCGATTCCTCGACCCGAGCCGAGCTGTTGCAGACGGGACAGGCCCAATGGGCTTGGGGACTCAGCTATGGGGACTTTAAGAGTCTGCAAGGCAAGGTGGGGATAACGACCAAGGACTGCGTCTCGCCCAACCGTGATGACCTTGTTCTCAACATGAAGGACCCGCATTTTGCTAACGTCCTAGTCCGCCAAGCGATCTCCATGGCAATCAACCGTCAGGAGATTAACCTAGGGGCTTACCAGGGTCTGGCACAACCGTCCAAGTACGGGGTGAGTGCCGCCTACGACTTCCCGCGACCAAGCACTACTTATAGTTACGATCCTGCTCAGGCGAAAATCCTCCTGGCCCAGGCTGGCTACGCTAATGGCTTTCCGATGCAGCTCACCTACAGCGCTAGCAGGCCCGGGCCGCAGGTGACTCAATCCTCTGTTCTAGTCAAGGATGATTTGGCGCAAATCGGTATCAACGTCACGTTGGTGAATGTGGCGAGCGCTTCAGACTTCAATAGCATTTTCTATAAGCCAAGTTTCCAAGCAATCCTCTACTCGGAGCCTCCCGCGATTGCCGATCCTTACTACTCCGCGACCACTTATACGATTTCGACCAGCGCTCAGGATCAGTACGGATGGAAGGACCCCTCGTTCGACCAGTTGATCCTGTCAGTGGGCTCCACTCAACCGGGTCCCCAGCGGCAAGCGCTGATCCAGCAGTTAGCTATAGAGGTGGTCAATCTAGTCCCGATGATCTACCTTGAGGACACGCCCTACCTCTACGCGTACAGTTCCAAGGTCACGGGCTTCGATGCGGTGCCATACGGGAAGCTGTTCCCCAGCCAATTGACCGTCCAATAATCGAGTCGGGTCTGACTACCTCGGGTAGCCCTCATGGTGGTGGAGGCCTAGGAATCCGAATACCGCTGGCAGTTGTCTTCGTGGTGAAGCGTCTGATCGCGGTGCCTATCGCGGTCTTCGTGGTACTCAGTGCGGCCTTCCTTTTGGTGGCAGTAGTCCCTAGTAACCCCGCGGCCACAATCCTTGGAGGCCTCGCCAGTCAAAGTGCCATCATCGCCTTCAATCACAACCTTGGTCTAGACAAGCCGCTTCCAGTTAGATACGGGGACTACTTGCAGGGTCTGGCGCATGGGGATCTTGGGCACTCTTACTACGGCAGCGATGCCGTCGCTGCTGATATTCGGACATATCTGCCGAGCACGATTGAACTAGTGGTTCCGGCCATCATCGTGGCGTTGGTCTTAGGTGTCGTTTTGGGCGGGCTAGGAGCATACTATCCTAGGCGCTGGCCGGATTGGCTGAGCACGATTTTCACGACAGTGACGCAGTCGATTCCGGACTGGGTGCTTGGCCTCCTGTTGATCTTCATCTTCTACTTCATTCTGCGCTGGGCACCCGCACCGATCGGTCAGTCTTCGATCACTGACGCGCAGTTGCCTTCAATCACGGGAGCGCTGATCGTTGACAGCCTGCTGGCGGGCAATGTTGGAGCGGCAGCTTCCGCGGCGGCCCATCTCGTACTGCCGGTACTCAGCCTTGGCATCGTCTATACCGGCGTGTTCTCCAAGGTGACCCGCGCCGCGCTCGGTCGCGAGATGCAGTCGGCGCCCATCGAGTTCGCCCGTGCGTGCGGACTTCCTGAGTGGAGGGTCGTTCACTACGCGTGGCTCGCCGGGCGGGCGCCCATCATCACATATATCGCCATCATGTTGGGTGCCCTTATGGGAGGGGAGTCGATCCTGGAAACCGTGTTCGCATGGAACGGCTTCGGACAGTGGGGATTGACGGGCGTGCTGCGCCTTGACCTACCGGTGGTCCAAGGCTTTGTGCTGATAACCGGGACGTTCACAGTGCTCGTCTACATCGTCCTGGATCTCGTTGTGATGCTGCTTGATCCACGGGTCCGGCAGTAATGAGCCAGACTCCGCCGCTAGTGGCATCAAGAGGGCTCGCGGGCTCCGTACGACGGCCGGGGCCCGCGGCGGCACTGCTGGCGGCCTTCCCAATGATCCTTGCATTGACACTCATCGGTGGCCTCATCCTAGCCGGCTTCTTCCTGCCACTTCCCTACAATCCGATTCACCCGAACGTCTATCAACTGCAACTCCCACCGTCCCGTGCTCACTTGTTTGGGACCGACGATGCGGGCTTCGACGTGTTCTCTCGGATCATCGCTGCCTCCGATCACGACTTGCCACTCGCCATGCTAGGGACCCTGTTTGCGGCCGTTATAGGCGTGCCTCTAGGGTTGCTCGCCAGCAGCCGCGGAACTCTGGGCGGAGGGATCATGAGGATCGTGGACGCCTTTCAGGCGTTTCCGGTGCTCGTGGTTGCTGTCGTGCTGGTGACTCTAGCAGGCAATCATCTGGAGAACGTGATCTTGGCAATCGGCATAATCAACGTTCCTCGTTTCATACGTCTGGTTCGCAGTGAGTCTCTGGTGCTACGCGCGAGCCGGTTCGTCGAGGCCGCAATTGCTGTCGGCAACCCTCCGGCGAGGGTGTTGTTCATCCACGTCCTGCCCAATGTCGCCGCGACAGTACTGGCGCAGGCCGCTCTAGCGGTAGCCAACGCAATCATCGTCATCGCGGGACTGAATTTTCTGGGGGTCGGGGTCAGTCCGCCTGAACCCACTTGGGGATCGATGCTTGCGACGGGAGCGACCACGATCGCCCAGGGCGTCTGGTGGATGACGATTTTCCCCGCCCTGGCCATTCTCCTTTGCGTGATGGCCTTCAATATCTTGGCGGACTCGGTCGGGCAGCTCATGCGCATTGCCGATTGATGAAAGAAACCGTTCCGGAGATCCCGAACCCGGCCGCCTCGGATGGGTCAGTGCGGTCTCTGCTGGAAGTGCATGGCCTAATTGCTGGCTTCCACGTTCCCGGAGGCTTCGCGCAAGCCGTCGATGGAGTGGACTTTACGGTCGGCAGAGGATCTTTCGTCGGGCTTGTAGGCGAAAGCGGGAGTGGCAAGTCCACCGTAGTGCGATCCTTGGTCCGACTTCTGCGCCCACCAGGCGAGATCAGGGGCGGGCGGGTGGTCTTCGAGGGTCGCGACCTGATGCGGATCCGGGAGTCCGAGATGCGACGCCTGAGGGGAGCCAAGATTAGCTTCATCACTCAGAATCCATTCGCGGTGCTTCATCCGGTCCTCCAGATTAGGAAGCAGTTTCGCAACTTCATTGCTGCGCATCGGACCATGGCTCGATCGGAGATAGACTCAGTGGCGCTGCAGCAGTTGGAGTCCGTTCGGATCAAGGATCCGCAGCGCGTACTGCACGGATACGCTCACGAGTTGAGCGGAGGCATGGCACAGCGAGTTGTGATAGCTATGGCGCTCGCGCTGAAACCGTCCCTTGTCATCGCGGACGAGCCTACGACGGCACTGGACGTCACTGTCCAGCGCCAGATTCTTGAACTGATGCGCCTACTCATAGCCGATCAACATCGCTCACTCCTGCTGGTTACGCACGATGTCGGAATCGTTGCCCAATACTGCGATCACGTGGTCGTCATGTTCAGTGGCACTGTTGTCGAGTCAGGCCCAGTCTCTCGGGTACTTCTCGAGCCGCAGCACCCCTACACGCAGCGCTTGCTGCAATCTGTGAAAAGCGGTCTGGACATCATCCCAACGACCGACGAATACGCTGGTGAATTGGCAGCGCCGTCTGGATGTCCATACCGCCTTCGTTGTCCCCACGTGATGGATCACTGCTCGGTCGAACGCCCGCAGCCGCGCCGGTCGGGGGATTCACTAGTCAGCTGCTTTCTGTACGAAGCGGAGAATGGCTGAGCGTGCCACTCGTTCGGGTTGAACGTGTCAGCCGCAGCTTCGCCGTGGGCAACAGTTCGGTGCTCGCCGTGCACGAAGTATCCCTTGATATCGAATCCGGCGAATCCGTCGGGTTAATCGGAGAGAGCGGATCGGGCAAGTCCACTCTCGGTCGCCTCGTGCTCGGCCTGCTGCGGCCAGACTCGGGTCGGATTGAATTCGATGGTCGCGACCTGACAGCAATTGCGCCGTCCGAGATGCGACATCTGCGCTCTCGGATTCAAGTTGTCTTCCAAGAGCCACGTGAAGCGCTGAATCCGCGCATGCGGATAGGCCGGATCCTGAGCGAACCATTGCTGCTGCACGCACGAAACGCCAATCGTAGCGAACGACAACGCCGGGTCAACGAGACTTTAGAAATGGTGAGCCTGCCATCCGATATCTTAGGTCGCTATCCGCGAGAACTGTCCGGCGGCCAGCAGCAACGCGTTGGGATCGCGCGTGCGATCATCTCCCGCCCGCAGTTCATAGTCCTCGATGAACCTACGTCCTCAGTCGATGTGTCGATCCGGGCAAGACTGCTCCGCCTGCTGAAAGACCTGCAGATGTCGCTCGGTCTCACATATCTGCTTATCTCCCACGACATTTCTACGGTTCGCGAGTTCTCCGATCGCACATACGTGATGTATGCGGGACGAATTGTCGAGGTAGGCCGTACAGAGGAAGTCATTCGAAGTCCGGTTCATCCTTATACCCGGTCGCTCACGTCTGCGGACTTGTCCCCCGATCCGCGCATCAAGCCGAGGGTTTACTCGTTGATCGAGAGCAAGGAGGCTCCCAACTCTAAGCGCAGCTGCGTACTCGTTGGCCGGTGCCCACTTGAACTCCCTGCCTGCAGTTCGAATGCAGTCGAGCTCAGGCAGCTCGGAACCCAGCGTGAAGTCGCCTGCATCAGGGCAGAGGAGATTGTCTCATGGTCGCTAGAGGAATCGCCGGCATGATTAATCCACTGCTTCTGCAGAGATCTCGAATCGTGCTCCTGCAGGCGCTTGGACTATCCACAACGGACCGGCTGGCGATCCTTTGGGACCAGACTGTCTCTGCAGAACTGGTGGAATCGCACTACGAGGCAGCGGTGTACGAAGGGATCGAGACTATCGCGGTTATGTACTCGCCGATCACTCGCCGGCCTCAGCGAGAGTACTGCTGGTTTGCGGGGCGATCACTGACAGAACCTCCGGAAGTGCCGAAGGGGCTGGCGGCCGCGATGGATGCGGTGGACGCGGTACTCCTCTTGTCATCGGACCTCGAGATCCACTTCAGCCCGGTTGTCCAGGACTATCTGGGTAGAGGCGGTCGAATCGTCATGCTGCCATACCTCGAGTGCGAATCGGCCCTGCGCCTACTGCCGCAAGACAGTGAGGAGGTTCAGCGCCTGGAGACAGAAACCAACCGGCTGGCCGCGATGATGACATCAGCTAGGACTGCGCGCGTTGTCTCGGCCCAGGGTACCGACCTCACTCTGAGGTTGGGCACTTATAGAGTGTCCAACTTTGGTGGCGTAGCGAAGCCAGGCCAGATGCAGATACTGCCCGGCGGGCAGGTGTCCAGGGCCCCCGACGAGAACAGTGCTAATGGCGTTCTCGTGATCGACCGAACCATTGCCGATGATGATTACCGAGTATTGACAAGTCCAATCACTCTGGAGGTGAGTAATGGAAAGGTCGTCGGGATCGAGGGTGAGGGAGAGGCGGACCGTCTAAAGGCCTTTATCGCACGGGGAGGCGAAGGAACACTTCGCCATCTGACGGAACTTGGAGTTGGCGTGAATCCGCGCTGCCGCTTCAGCGGTGTCAACGCACCCGCCGAAGACACTCACATGTCGGGCACAGTGAGCTTTGCTCTCGGCTGTGACGTTCACTTGGGTGGTATCACGAAGGGCGTAGCCCACGTCGACATGACGATGCGATTCCCGACGCTGGAACTCGATGGGGCTGTGGTCACGCGAAACGGGGTACTGGAGGTGACTAGAACATGAGGGCCGTGACTGGGGCCGCTAGGTCGAGACGGACGCTGCTGTTCGGAGGCAAGCTGTTTGACGGGATCCAGGAGGCCTACCGGGAGGATCAGGCGGTCTTGATCGACGACGGCACGATATCCGCCGTCGGTCGCCGAAATGATTTCGGATCGCGGACAGATGTCGAACGTCTCGACTGCTCTGATGCCTGGATCCTGCCGGGCCTCATCAACGTGCACGTCCATCTGACGTTCATGTATTTGACCGGGCCCACTGAGAAACTGCGGGTGAGAAGCCACACGGAGGAAGCGCTCCATGCCGCCAGAATCGCTCGTGTCTTGCTCGCGCAGGGCATCACTACCGCCAGGGACATGGGAGGTCGTTTCGGCATCCCGATCGAAATCCGGGATAGTCTCGCACGCGGGAGACTGGTTGGTCCCGAATTGCTCGTCTGCGGGCTCCCCCTCAGCATCACAGGTGGGCACGCCTGGTACATGAGTCTGCAGAGCGATGGCGCCGACCATTTTCGGCGAGGAGCCCGGAGTCAGCTGAAAGCTGGCGCTGATTTCATCAAGTTCATGGCCAGTCACGATCCCTGGAAGCCCCGGCCAAACGGCGAATTCACGCGACCGGAGCTGAGCGAAGAAGAGATGCGAGCCGCCATTGACGAAGCTCACGCGTGGGGGCGCCTTGCCGGCTGTCATGTGATGGGGTCGGAGATGATCAGTCGAGTGCTTGAGGCTGGCGTCGACATCATCGAGCACGGCCAATACCTAACCCAAGAGCAAGCTCGCCTGATGTCCGAACGGCGTATCTATCTCACGCCAACCCTCAGCTCGTACGACGTCCAAACGATGCATCCTCGCTTTGAACGAGGAGAGGCCTGGGGCCGTGAACATGCTAAGTTGTTGCCGGGGCACGCTTCGGCGGTGCGCAACGCGGTTGAGGCTGGCGTGTCGATGTTAGTGGGAACTGACTCGGTCGGCGTCTACTGGGAAGAGGTCGGACTTCTCCGTGAGCACGGCGTCTCGCCCGCCGAGACTCTCCGCTCCTGCACAAGTACAGCGGCTCGCGCGCTGCACCTAGCTGATCGAATCGGTACTGTCGAGGAAGGCAAGCAGGCCGATCTAGTCGTGCTCAACCACGACCCGATGGTTGACGCCCGCGCACTCCGCGATGTGCGCTTGGTGTTCAAGGCCGGAGTTGCGTACACCCCGGGCGACCTGGTTGCCAGCGAGCATCTGGAGGCTGAAGACTTGTGGGAGTTGGCGCGATATGACTGAATTGCCCTTCTTCGCGCGGCGCCACGACCAGCTGCGAGCCGCTGCTCGGGGCAAGTTGGAGAATGGTGTGGTCACGGACGGGTTGGGCTATATCAACCTCGTGTCCAAGGGCATCGGGGGCATGGCAGTTCACCTTCATTTGCAGAAGGGCTACCTGAACCCTGGTCACGTGCATCCTGACAACGAATCGTTCGGATATGTTATCTCCGGCCGCATGCGGATGACCGTCGCAGACAGCCAGGCCATCCTGGTCCCTGGGGACGGTTGGTACCACCCCAAGGGAGTCTGGCACAGCACGGAGGCCCTGGAGGTAAGCGAGGCTATCGAGGTGCATATCCCGCAGCGACCAGACATCCTGGAGCGGATGCGCCCGCAAGGAGAAGAGGTGTGATGAGCGTTCACACCGTGATGTCGGCCAGAGAGTTGCGTATGGCGGCCAGGCGTGGCGTGTGGACTGGTAACACAGCGGGGCATTGTCCCGAGGCGTTAATAGCCAACGTCGTTATCCTACCCGCCGACGTAGGACTGGACTTCGCCGCCTTCTGCTTGCGCAACCCACGCAGTTGTCCGCTGATCGAGATTCTTCCGGCTGGTGATCCTGAACCCAGACTTAGCTGCCCTGGTGGCGACATTCGCACTGATCTGGCTCGGTACCGAGTGATCAGGAGAGGAGGCGACCCCCAAGTCCTTAGCGACATCACTGAACTGTGGCAACCCGACTTCGTCACCTTCGTTCTGGGTTGCAGCGCTACGTTCGAGCGAGCGATGGCCGAGGCGGGAGTGTCAATGCGGTTTCATCAAGGCGGGGGACACGCACCGACGTACATTACTCAGGTCCCCACCTTCCCAGCGGGCGCCTTCCGGGGGACCATGGTCGTCAGCATGCGACCGATCTTGGCTGCGCAGCTGCCGTTGGTGTTCGAGATTTCAGCTCGGTACCCGCACGCGCACGGTGTTCCGGTCCACGTGGGCGATCCTGCCAGGCTCGGCATTGACTTGGCAAGGCCGGATTACGGCCGTCCCGTCGAGATCACGCCTGACGAAGTGCCTGTCTACTGGGCTTGCGGCGTTACCGGGCAAGTCGCAGCGGAGTCCGCCGGGCTGGCTCTCATGATCACGCATGATCCAGGAGCCATGCTCGCGACTGATCTCCCGCGCGAAGCCGTCCGGACGGGCATCTGGTAGCCCTCATGACGGTAGGAAGCTGGTGCGTGTGCCCCGGATGGCTCGGTGACGGCGCAACAGATGAAGCCTAACCCGTTAAAGCAAAGGATTCGCGACGGGCATGTCGCCCTAAGCACGATGTCCAGCCTGACCGACCCGGCCGTGGTCGAGATCTTGGCGCGGGCAGGTTTTGACGGAGTCATTATCGAAATGGAGCACATGCCCATCGACTTGGGGCGAGTTCGCGAACTAGTACTCGTGGCTGAGCTTGCTGGCATAGCGTCGCAGGTGCGCATAGGTCTTGGGGAATGGGCCACGGTGCAGCAGCTGCTCGAAATCGGTCTGCAGGGAGTCCAGGTGGCGCACGTGCGGACGCGCGAGGACGCCGAAGAGGCCGTGAACGCCGTGCGATACCCGCCCATTGGGCGCCGCGGAGCGCTCGCGACATCCCGCGCGGCCGGGTACGGCGACGTGGGCTGGGCAGAGCACGTCCGTACGGCCAACGAGGAAGTCTTCCTCAACCTGATGATAGAGGACGCGGAAGGCCTCGACAACCTAGATGCTATTGCGTCCACTGATGGTGTTGACGTGATTACGATCGGACCGCACGACCTTGCCGAGTCACTGGGAGTAGGGGATCAACCCGGGCATCCTCGCTTGAGAAGTGCTGTCGACGACGTGAGCCGACTACTTAGGGCAAAAGGTAAGGCGCGTCTCGGCCTGTCGATTGGACATCCTCTGTTGCCAATGACGGTGGAAACGATCAGAGCGTTGGGAGTGGTGCATTCAAATGTGCTTCCCTCGGTCGAACGCCATCTGCTGAATACACTAAGACAGCGGGTCGGCGATCTTCGTGATTCGGAAGCCATCGTGCGGCAGAGTCTGCAGGCCGCTCCTTCGGACTGATGCGAGGTGCGCCATCTGTAGGGGCGGAGGCGTAGGCAGCTTACCAGCATCGCAAGTCGGGATCCCCTATCGAAATGCGCCACCGCCGGGCTTGCGATCGGAGAGGGATGGCGCGATCACGCGTCTGGGTGAATCGCCTGGGTTTCCGGGAGGTTCGGCTGATCTAATAGGAACTACCCCACCGCCATCATGATCGGCGAGCGGGTCGCCACCCTCATCGCCCAGACCGGTCGGTGACGAATGGCCTGGGACAAACTTGCCGCACGCATCCGGTCCCAGCCGGGTAGCGCAATGCGCTTGAACTCCTGTTTCAACGCCCGGTTCGTCGATTGGTGGCTTGAAGCGTAGCACGAAGACCCGTCAGATACTTTCGAGGAATCCTAGCACCTGCTCCGTGCAGCGCTCAGGCATCAATAGGTAAGCGCTCCTACCCACCCCAGGGATGAATACGACCTCCCTGGCGTTCGGTACGTGGTGCTGAAGCTCTCGTTGTCCATCAGCAGGACAATTGCCGTCCTTCTCGCCCACCATAATCAAGGTGGGGGCCAAGACCCGTCTGGCTTGCTCAGAGAAGTTGCCACCCTCCACCACCACATTCATTATCGCCTTGGCGACATCCACCGGCGTCTTTTCCATCTCGGACAGCATCCACTCGATTAGTCCGGGAGGCACAATTGTGTCGCCCCACTTCATCCAATCGAGCAGCCATCCCCTAATTCCGTGCTTATCAATATTACGCAAATGTTCCCGAAGTGCCGTCTGCCTGTCGCTAGTGGTGGCAAAGGGCGTGCCTATCGTGGTGAGACTCCGGGTTCGTTGAGGGTACGCGGCCGCGAACGCCATCCCGAAGAGGCCTCCCGATTCAAAGCCCACCCAGTGAACCTTGTCAATCTTGAGTTCATCGATAAGGTTGAGCGCGTCCTGAACTAGTCGCTCGGTCGACCAGATGGCGCCCGCTGGTGGCACCGACGATTCGCCGCAACCACGGACGTCGTACCGCAAGACGCGGTATCTTCTGGCTAAGGCCGGGACCCATTGTGTCCACCATTTGAGGCTCTTGCCGAAGCCGTGGTGCAAGAGGATGAGCTCTCCGCCGCCTTTCCAGGGATCGCGGAAGTCGTCGAGTTCGTAGTTCAGCTCAATGTGGTCATCGGTCATCGCCCTTGACACGCCACTACCCCCTAACTTGCGCGCGTTTGTCCTTTCTCCCGATAGTTCCAGAGCATACCCTTTACGCTAAGCAGGAGGCGTAGCCTGCTTACCAGGAGAGGTGGACGACCGGTGAGATGTTGTGTCCTGAGCACTGCTCTGTTAGCTCGTCGCTGCTCCGAAGGCCCACGGCATCGATACGACGTCATGCACGACCGCGGCCCGACAGATCATCGAGCTCTGCGAGCTCTTAGCGAATCGCTGGTCGGCATCCTGCCTGGCTGGTTGGCCAACCGCCAAACCTAGAGCGAACGTCTCGCTTGGTCAGCTCCTGGGCAGGATGCGGCTTGACTTTCGCAGCCGTGGGATGTCTAACCGAGTAAGCACAATGGGCGAATATCTCCCGCTACCCATCAACTACTCTTGAGTGCTTCTGACGTCGCTAGTCTGCCACGGCTCCCACCAGCGGCGCTCGCAAACGGTGCCAGTCTGTCACCGATTGGTAGGCAAGTCCGATTCGAATCAACGTCATCTCCTTTCCAGGTGCAGCCGACAGCTGCATTCCCACCGGCAGGCCTTTCGCTGTCACGCCGCAAGGCAACGATAGGGATGGGAGTGAGGCCAGGCTCCACGGATACGTCATTGCAGGCATCCTCGAGCGCACGGTTGATTGCCTTCCCTCTTCGATGGTCGGTGCTGTCCACCCTGAGGTCGGCGTGAGCATCACATCGGCGTCCGTCTCCAAAATCGTATGCATGGTGCGGCGCCACATCTGGCCGGTGCGCATCGCCTGAACGTACTGCGTGCCAGTAACCGACTCGCCGCTCTGCAGCCGTTCACGAATATCCCTACTGAAGGCTTGGGGATTCTCGTGAAGTCGGCGCTGATGAACGGCCAATGCCTCAGTCACATTCACGAGGGATGCTGCCTGTACTGCCTCCAGAATGTCTGGTATGTGGACATCGGTTGTCTCGATGCCCAGTTCGCTAAGCAACACAGCGCCCTCTCGCACAAGGCGCTCCACCTCAGGATCGATTCCTTCGAAGAAGTACGAGTCCGGAAGGCCCGCTCTCAGACCGCGCAAGCTCCCAGGATTGTGATCGGTAAAGCGCAGACGGCCGTACCTAACGGCACATGAATCCAGTTTGTCGTATCGGTTCATAGCAATGAGCAGGGCTGCCACGTCACGAACGGACCGAGCCATCGGGCCAATGACGTCGAAGGACCAGCTCACAGGGAAGGTGCCGCGGTTGCTAATTCGACCGAAGCTGGGTCTCAGCCCTGTAACTCCAACAAATGCTGACGGCAGTCTGATTGACCCACCAGTGTCTGACCCAAGGGCGCCGACGCAGAGGTCGGCCGCGATCGCGACCGCACTTCCACCACTCGATCCTCCAGGGCTGTGGTCAGGGTTCCACGGGTTCCGACAGGTTCCATAGTACGGATTGTCGGTAGTTGCCCCGAACACGAGTTCATGCAGATTCGTTTTGCCCAGAATGACCGCTCCGGCTTTCGCCAGGAGACGCACTGCCTCGGCATGCTCGACCGCAATGCTGTGCTCGAAGGACCGTGATCCGACGGTGGTCGGGATGCCAGCTACATCGATGTTATCCTTGATTGCGATCGGCATACCATCGAGCGGCAGTCTCCGCCCACGGCGTCTAGCGGCATCGACCCTTTCGGCTCCTCTGATTGCCAGTTCAGGCGTTTCAGTGATGAAGGCGCGGAATCGGTCGTGGAGCCTGCCCATCCGGTCGAGGAAAGCGGTCGCCATCTCGACCGCGCTTACCTCAGACCGCTTGGCTGGATCATCGATCAGCGACTGAAGAGCCGTTGAAGTAATCACCGCACCTTGCTTCCTTCATGTCCCGGATGATCGGCAGCGGCGTCGCCGTCCAACGGCTTTCTTGATATGGCTAAGGCAGTAAGGTCGCGTAGAAGTCGTACAAAAGCCGCGTGCGTGGCCCAACCCGCACCATCAACTTCTAGGGTGGGTGCTGTAGACATCCCGTCCACAGCACCGGCCCTGCAACACGCAATGATCGTGGCGCGTTCTTCCTCGGCGGCGTGTAACAGAGCATGATTTAGGTTCATCGCGGCAAGTGCAGCCACGATGCCATATGCGCCCCAGTTGCCGCAGCCGGCGACAATCGGGCCGTCGCTTGTGACTGTACATGCCATGCGATCGTCGGTAACCAAGCCCTTGGCCATGACGGCGGCGGCCGCCCCGAGCCCGATCTCGTTCCCGAAATCCCCGATTCCGATCGTTACACCACCCTTGCCCCTCACGGCATCGAAGAGGAGATCCACCTTGCAAAGATGGTTCGAGATGTCAGTGCCATGCCCCGTGTAATACCGACCGTCACGCCCGGGCCCGATCTTGTCGATTGCGATGACAGCTACGGCGTGTGCTACGAGCTCGCGAGCGCGGCTTTCAGCAGCGCGACGGTCGATTGGGAAGGTGTCGACACTCACTGACCGAGGCAGCGATACATTCCGCTGATAATGACGCACCTGAACGCCCATGGCCTGACAAGCCGCTCTCGTGACAGCTTGAGTCGCTTCTTCCGTGAGGATTACGACCGGACCACTACCGCACAATGTCAGCGCTCGCGCTAAGACTGCTGCGCCCGGCGGGCCATCTGTCAGGCCTGCAGGCATGATTTTGGGGGTAGGCTGGCCGATAGTGATGTAGATGACCCCGGGCTGCCGCAGAGCGCGATTGAGGAGGGTCGCGGCTCTCCAGACTAGCGGCTCCTCGATCTCTTTCCGTAGCGCTCGGTAGATTGGATCGATCATGCCGTCCAGCGCTCCATCTCGCCGAAACTCGACACTCACCAAACGGTCAAGGGTCTCGGCCAACGAAGTCACGGCGTGATCATCGGTCGACCGCAGGCACTTTCAAGACTGACCTTTGGGCTGGCACATATTTGAGCGAACAATTACCACCACCCAACGGGCAGTAGACACAACTCGGTTGTTACTTCGCAGAACTCTCCTAGGTCTGCGGCGCTCAACTGACGCATTCGTCATCGGCTCGCCGACAGAAAGCTGACCAGGATTCTTGCAAACCTCTCCGGCTGTTGTTCTGCTACGAAATCGGTGCAACCCTCCAACCAAACCGCCGTCGCGGCGGGAATGAAGCGGACCGCTCGCGCATGCATGTACGCGATGCGGTCGCGACTCCCGCCGATCAGAAGTGTCGGTATTACCTCGGGAAGTCGCAACGACTCGAGGTCGTATCGCCAGATCGCTCTGTACGCTGTGGCGAAGTCCGGGCCGGCGGCGAGGTAGTCTCGAACAAGACTAGTTGCGAGTGCTGGATCAGCCCACGGGTACTCGTTTTTGATCCGATTCCAGATCCACGTAAGGTGAGACCCGTCCGAGGCCAGCTCATACGGCGGCGCGAAGCTGGAGAGGCGTTCGGCCCGCTCCGCTCGCGTGTAGACCGGGAGACCGTGAAGGATCAATCGGTGTGCGGCCGCCGGCCGAGCCTGCACCATAGCATAGGCGAGGACCGCACCGGTCGCGCGTCCGAAGAGGTTGATTGGTTCGCCGGCTGAAAACAAATCCGCCACTTTCCAGATAGCCTCGGCGTAATCCGCGACCTCCCAATCTGCGTGCGGCGGATCCGAGAGGCCGAACCCCGGCGTATCCAACGCCACGGGCCGCCCAGCCTCGGTCAGCAGCGGCAGCACGGCCTGGTATTCCCGGGAGGAGAGTGGCGACTGGTGCAGCATCAGGAGGAGCGGCCCCTTGGCATCCCCGATCGTCCTGAGGTGGACCTGGCCCCACGGAAGGTCCAGGAATGCCCTCACCACTCGCAAATGTCGGGAGAGGGGCTTAACGTTGCACTGAAACGGTTGACGAATGTCTCGGAGGGTCGCACCATGCGGAGGTAGAAGGTGTCGGTGCCCGACCTGCGGCCAAGATGCCAGACGCGAGGCCGGCTGTTGTTGTAGGCGCCCCCGCTGTACTCGAGCCTGGAGCGGTTCAGTGCCACCCAGCGCTTGTTGCAGCTGCGTTGCTTCCACCAGAGCCCGTGGTCGTCCTTTTGGGCGCCGTGGGTCCGCAGTGGTTCGCCCCGAGGATGCTCGACCTTGATCACCTCCGCCCCGAAATCGCCCATAAACGTGGCCGCGAAAGGCCCCGCGTATATGGTCGCGACGTCCAATACGGTTAGGCCGGCCAGTGGGTCCGGTCCGGTTTCAGCCATCACCCAGTTAAGTTCGGACCGCGGCCTGCCGGCGCCCGCCGAGCGGCCGCTTCAGGAACTCGCCGCAGGGCGGCGCGGTGAGACGGCCGCCTCTGTAGACGACCTGGCCCCTGAGCATGGTCAGTGTGGGCCAGCCCTTCACTTTGACGCCTTTGAAGGGCGTGTACTGCTGGGCCGAGTGCAGCAGTTCGGGCGTCACCACCTCCTCACGGTCGAGGTCGACTACGGTCAGGTCGGCGTCGGCGCCGACGACTAGAGCTCCCTTGGTCGGGTAGAGCCCGTAGGCCTTGGCGGGATTGGAGCTCGCCAGCTCGGCGACCCGGGCCAGGGACAGCCCGCGCTTGTGATGGCCTTCCGAGAGTAGGACGGGGTATAGGAGGGCGGTGCCGCCAAAGCCTGGCTGCGCCGGCCAGAGGTCGTCCTTCTTCAGCTCCTCCAGGCAGCAGGCGTGGTCCGAGGCCACCCACTGAATCGAGCTCTCGGCGACCGCAGTCCAGATGGCATCTGCGTCCTTGCGGGTCCTGATCGGAGGGTTCACCTTGCCGCCGATTCCCTGGCCTTCGAGCATGTCGTAGGTGAGGCTCAGGTGGTGGAGCGTCGTCTCGGCGCGGATGTCGAGCTCGGGGTAGAGCCTCCTGACCTCGCCAACCGCCCTCACCGAATCCGCGCTCGAAAGGTGCAGCAGGTTGACTCTGACGCGGGCCTCGCTGGCCATTACGCCGGCCTCGTGGATGGAAAGCCGTTCGGAGAGGGGAGGACGGGCCATGCTGTAGACCTCGAGCGGGGGAAGGTCGAGGTTCTTCACCCTCTCGATAAAGAGCTTGATCAGCTCGGCGCTCTCGCAGTGGATGGAGAGCGACACGCGGCCGCGATCGCCATACTTGCGGTCGGCCTCCGCGATCTTCTCCATCATCGCGTAGAGATGGCCGAAGTCGTAGGAGTCCGACATCGTGTAGGCGGCGGCGTCCGTCGACGAGGCCGCCAGGTTCAGTCCCGAATAGAACATGTAGTACTTGAAGCTGGTGACGCCGGCTTCACCGACCATCCAGTCGATCTCATCGAGGTGGGAGGTGGTCATGGGCGCGATGTGGAAGCCGTAATCGGTGTGCGCGCGCCCGGCGACCTTGCCGAGCACCTCGGGGAGGATCTCTCGGTATGGGCCCACCTTGTTCAGGTAATGACTGCCGGTGCGGAAGTAGCTGATGATGCTGGTGGCTCCGCCAACCAGCGCCGACTCTGTTTCCGAGGCCGCGTCAAGCTCGACTGGCCTGTAGATGCCAATGTGGAAGTGGCAGTCGACACCTCCCGGAAGCACCACCTGGCCCCGGGCGTCCACCAACTCGCCAGCCTCGGAGGTCGCGATCTCATCGGCGATCGCGGCGATCAGTCCATCACGGATTCCGATCGAGACCTCGGCCGGGGCATCAAGGCCGGGAAGGACGACCAGACCGTTTCTGACCACGATGTCGTATCTGCTCATGCTTCCTCCTTGAGCGCCATGCCACCTCCCATCACATGAGAAAGGCGCGCCGCCGCCTCTTTGACAGTGGCGCCATGCCTTCTAATCTCCGCCTCCCCGACGCGGCCCCGAGGGCCACAGACACTGATTGACCCGACCACCTGCCCGCTCCGGGCGAAGACGGGCGCCGCGACGGACGCTGCCCAGGGATCGCGCTCCCCGGCGCTGGCGGCATAGCCGGCGGCGCGGACCCGTGCGACCTCGCTGCGGAGCCGGTCAGGGTCTGTGATGGTGGCTTCGGTCAGGGGCTTCAGGGGCATCCGGTCCAGGTAGTCCTCGAGCCGGGCCTCGTCGAAGAAGGCCAGGATCGCCCGCCCGGAAGCGCCCGCGTAGAGGGGGAAGCGGCGCCCCGGCTCGATCGTCATACGTACCTCCTGGGGACTCTCGACCTGGGCGGTGTAGAAGCGCTCGTCCCCCGCCAGCAGGCTGAGCGTGGTGGTCTCGGCCGTCCGGGCAGTCACGTCCTGCATGATCAGCAGAGCTGCGGGGCGGATGTCGCTGCGCCATATGGCGGCCAGGCTAAGCTCGATCGCGCGTGGTCCCAGGCTGTAGCGCGGGGCTTGCGGGTCGCGCTGGACCAGACCCGTTCGGCAGAGTGCGGTGAGCGTCCGGTGGACCGCTGACTTCGGAAGTTCCAGGCGTCTCGCGATCTCGCTCACGCCTAGATGCGACTCACCGGACGTGAACGCGAGCAAGACGTTGGAGATGCGTTCTACCGACTGCATTACGCTTGGAGAGCGTACCAGGCGAGCTCTTCAAAATGGAACGCAGACAGTGAATGGGTTCTAGAAAACGGAACGAGAGGAGAGCGCAAGGCTCGACAGACTTCACGCCGGCTCAGGCGCCGGCAGCCTTCGCGGCCGCCGTGCTGGACTTCGCCGCCAGACTCGCCTAGCCTCACGGGGATGGGGAGGCTGCAGTCGCGCCGGATCCTGGTCACTGGTGCTGCGGGCGGCATGGGACAGGTCGCCTGCGGGGCCTTTTCCGCTGAGGGCGCGAGAGTGCTGGGGACCGACCTCCAGGAGCCGCCGCCTGGACTCCAGATGGAGGCCTACCTTGCCGCCGACCTCGCCACCCGGGACGGCCGCCAGGCTGTCCTCGACGCCTGCGGCCGGGAGCTGGGCGGTCTCGACGGGCTCTACAGCAATCATGGCGTGATCCTCGCCCGGCGCTTTGAGGAGACGACCTCCGACGACTGGGCACGGATCATGGCGGTGAACCTGGAGAGCGTCTACTTTCTCGTCCAGGGTTCGCTGCCGCTCCTTGCTGACGGTGCCTCGGTGGTGCTCGTCGCTTCCGCTGCCGGCCTCGCCGCCCTGCCGGCGATGTCTGCCTACTCCGCGGCCAAGGGAGCTCTCGTCATGCTGGCCCGCTCGCTGGCAGTGGACCTCGCCGCGCGCAGGATCCGCGTTAACGCGATCGCTCCGGGCCTGGTTGACACCCCAATGCCCCGCGGTTTCGTCGCTGGCCTCCCTGACCCCGAAGCTACGTGGACGGGCATGCTGGCGGCCAACCTGCTGGGCAGGGCCGGGCGACCCACAGAGGTGGTGTCGCTGGGCATACACCTGCTCTCCGAGGAGTCTGGATTCACCACCGGCGCGGTCTTCCCCGTCGACGGCGGCCGGTTGGCGACATGAGCCCGCTGGGGAGGGCCGTCGCGCTGGGCTCGCGGCCTGCCGGCGACCTGGGGGCGGCGAATCGTCCGGCTCCACGTCGCCGAGGGAGAGCGCTTGGCGTAGCGCAGCCTGGAGGAGCTGCCCGGGCGACCGAGGTGGAGCAGCTGCCCGAAGATTGCGGCGCCGTCTGCGTGGAGGGCACAGGCCAGGACAGCCAGGCGCGCGATCGCGACGTCGTAGCCGTCCAGGCTGAGCGAGCTGCCGACGGGCCGTTGGATGCGGCCTAAGGGGCTTGCTGATCACCATCGCGGCTCCGGCGCGCTCCCCACGATAGTCGGCGCAGCGCACGGTGGACAGGTCGCGATCGCCGTTGTTGGTGGTATGGGAGGCATGAAGAGGCGGCCTTGTAGCTCTACGCCGCCGATCTGGACCGTACGGAGGAGGGCCTCGAGCGAGGGGTTGCACCTTGAGGCCCAGCCAGCCTATAGTCGGCTCGCGGCCGCACTCGACGCGGTCACGGATAGGAGGCTGCCATGAGCGAGCTACTGGACCGGCTGAAGCACGAGAGGGGCTACGTCCTCCCCGTCCACGAGGCGATGGACCGGGTCTCCCCGAAGCTGCTCCTCCGCTACCTGGACCTTTCCGGCTACCTGCTCTTCGACCACGAGGCACGAGCCCTCGACCTCAAGACCCGCTACCTCGTGCTGGTGGGGATAACAACCGCTGTGCGAGGCGACGCGGAGGGCATCGAATGGAGCGGCCGCCGGGCGCTGGAGAACGGGGCCAGCGTCCACGAGGTGGAAGAGGCGATGGCGCTCGCCATGCTGCCGGCCGGCGTCCCCGCCTACGAGGAGGCGGCGAGGGCCTGGCGCCACGTTCGCGATGAGGGCGGACTGCTGAAAGATCTGTAGTCTCCTGATTCACAGATCCGCCGGCAAAAGACCGCAAACGTTTCCAGAATTTGGTCGGCCATCTTGACCCAGACTTCAACGATCACTATGAGTTGTCCGCGGCGACACAGAAAGACTCATCCTCGGTGCGATGGTGCGTCCTGAGCGCTGGCCCAGACCAGCGAGCGCAAGTCTCGTCCCGGTAATCACCCGAGAGCCCGGTAGCAGGCCCCGGTTGGAGAGGGAGACATATCGCCTGGTCGGTGGTGTGCTCGCCGAGCAGCATGATGAGTGGACGGTGGCACAGCACCGCTACTTCTCCGTGGAGTCGCTCGCCAAAGTGCAGATGGCCGTCATCGACAACGACGAGGAGGTGATGCCGGCGCTGGCCGAGGCCAGCTAATCAGTGGATGACGTGCTCGACGTCGTACCCCACTTGACAGGACATGGCCCGTGACTCTCGAATCCCGGATTTAGTAAGAGAGGCGCCATACCACATGGACCAGCTTTCAAGGTCCGGTCACGGGTGCCGTATCTCGAGTGGTTAGAGTCAATGCATAGAGGATCTCGCCAAGGTCGGTGACGTAGGCGATCATTGGCGATCCCCTGTCGAGGAGAGCGAGTCACGTTCGCTGGGGTCTGCTCCCTCTTCGGCCAACTGAATGTTGAGCGCATCGAGCGTGGGACGCATTCCCATCAACTCGAACAGAGTGTTCCCCGCCTTCAAAAGTGCGATCAATTCAGATTCGCGACGCTGCCTCGCCTCAGCCGCCGCTACAATCTCCTCAGCCTCTGCCTGTGGGACCACCACGACCCCATCATCATCCGCAAGAATCAGGTCACCTGGGGTGACTACGACCCCAGAACACGATATCGGGACATTCACGGCACCGAACGCCTTCTTCGGCCCACCGCGGGCTGTGACTTCGGCTGCCCAGAGCGGAAACTGAAGGTGGCGGATCGCGCGACAGTCGCGAACCGCACAATCCGTGACGAGGCCCGCAACGCCTCGGGCTTGGGCGCTGATTGTCGTCAGATCACCCCAGACTGTGGTCGCTTTCGTCCTTCCGTGAGCAGTTATTACGAGTACATCGCCGGGACGGGCAAGATGCAGCGCTACGTGCATCGAAAGGTTGTCACCGGGAACCGTGACGCAGGTAAGACACGGACCAACAAGGGTCATGCCAACATTAATAGTGTGTACCTCGGGCCCCATTAGGTTACGTCCATTCATGACCTCGCCTACTGTCGAGACGTCCAATCGACGAAGCCTGTCAAGCAACTCTGCCGGTGGACGTGAGAACTCCGCAGATACTCGAATCGTGTGTTGAGTGGTCATAGGTCGTTTCGAGCGCGAGCCTCGAAGACAGGCTCGAAACCGCGGCGGCGCAGAGGTCTGTCCGTTCCCCACTCGTCAGCGTAGGCCTGCCAGCGGGCTTCCATGAGTGGGGAGTTGAGATATGAGCGCAAGGCCAAGGTGGACTCGAATTCATATATCGCGAGGTAGCGGACGTCGGAATCTCCAGACACCAGCCGGTAGCGCACGCCGTGCAGTACGCCAGGCACAGTCTTCAGCATGTCAGGGATGTGAACATTGTGATACCAGCGATTCCACTCTTGTTCCGTACGCGCCGTGGGTACGGGCAACTCGAGTATCAGGAGAGGTCGTGCGTCCACTGCGCTAATCCATCTTACGACAGCAGGTGTTCTCTAGGCTCGCAGAAGGGACGGCAGACTTTGTTCGATCAAGTCGCGCGACGTGGATCCTCCTATGGACGTCAAGGGACCGATTCCCGGATGACGCTAGCTATGCTGCATCGGCGCTGAGGCCCCTCGCAAGGGGCCCGACCAGGACGTTGCAGACCTCACGCGCGACGTAGCGCTTGAGACAGCGGATGATCCCCGTTTTCGATTTACCTCTGCCCGGCGTCGCCCCGTGGAAGCCTTCGTGGGCTCATGCCAGCGGAGCCGCGCGAGAACAACGCGATGGAGCGCTGCGTTGGCCTGACGATCTCCGCCGCGATTGAGGCGATGACGGTGGAGCACGCCGGAAGAGGCAGGATCGGAGACGAACTGCAGAGCATGGAGAAGGCTGCTTCCGAGCGCAGTCGACCACCGTTGTCGCCGGCGGCGAGCACCAACGTCGCGCCACATCACTATCGACGCCGAATCGCTCACGGAGCTGGGGCACGATTCGTGAAGTGAGAGCATTCAGCTCTTTGTTCAGAGAATGGACCTCTTCGTCGAGGGCCAAGTACCTGCGACCCAACGAGCGCAGCCCCATGCTTGGTGGCAGTGGTCGGATCCGTCGGCGGGTTGACGCGGTATCGAGCGCAAGTTGTTATAGCCTTGCAGTGGAGAGGTCACGCAGCGACTCCCGGATCGGATCTGGCGCCATGATGACCAGAGCCCTCAAAGCGTTGCGTGCTTGAGTTCGCGCCTTGACCGCGGTCACCTTGGCAATGCGGAGCGGTCGAATCGTCTCCACGCGCGCGTCCGCGCGGACGCGCTACCGACACCCGGACTGGCATGCACTTGTGGAGCGAATCCTCCTGTCCTTGAAGAGAGGAGGTTTGGCCTAGCGACTACGAGAACTTCACCCAGGCGCTCGCCGCGGTCGGGCATTGGGTTGATGATTACAACCGTGAACGTTCGCACCAGGCGCTCAAGAAACGAACGCCTCACGAGGTGCGTCGAGAAGCCCTGGAGTCAACGCTGTCCGCAGTCTGATGTGTCACCGCCAGGAGGGTCATTACGGTTTCCGATTTGGCGCAGTGAGATCACAGTCGCAGTGGCTAGTGTGCGCCAGCTTTTGGATAATCCCGGAGAGTCTAGCCCTGGCGGCCGACGACGGGGTCGCTGTGGTCCCAAGGCGTAAGGATCACGACATAATCGTCGTCGTGGAGGATCGGTAGCGAGGTGAAGCTGGGGTCATTCCACGTCTAGAACGTTTGTGCGGACTGATGGGCACGCGCCCAACGCTTCGCGACCGCGGCGTCCACCTAGATGACATTCCTGGATACATATGGGACCCGGCTAGGCAGCATTCATGACCTCCTGAAGCCAGGTCTGCAGGTGAGCCAGCGCGGGAACGTTCTGGAACCCGCGGTCGGTGAAGGGGGCGCCAA
>Ga0307372_10003546_pt1 | contig 24777 bp, 21 predicted proteins | sample OX1MG_FD_202533 | JGI IMG/M metagenome (GOLD analysis project Ga0307372, IMG submission 202533) | Soil microbial communities from Risofladan, Vaasa, Finland - OX-1 | ecosystem: Environmental > Terrestrial > Soil > Coastal area > Acid sulfate soil | place: Finland: Risofladan, Vaasa | collected...
TCCGGGCGGCGGGCAGGACGAAGGACCGGTCGAGGCTCACCTCGGGGTCCTGGCGCGGCGGGTAGGGCGACACCCGCTGGCGGGTGAGCAGGAGGACGAGCCGGTCGGCGGTCGTGGAGACGCCGGTACCGCCCAGCACGTCGCTGGGGAGGTCGATGAGCTCGGTCGCCGTGGTGGCGGCCACCCGGACCTCGGCGAACCCGACCGAGGACGGCCCGGCGTTGAGGTCGGTCCCCTTCAGGTTGGTGGCGTCGACCCGGATCCGCAGGGTGCCGAAGGTCCGCGACGGGAAGGTGACGGTCTGGCCCAGCGCCGTCCTCGACGCGGGCCCGAGGCGGACGGTGAGCGGGTGCTTCCCGTCGAAGGTGAGCGTGGCCCTGGTGATCCACCGGTTCTTGGCCCCGGTGAGCGGCTGGACCAGGTTGACCGCACCGGTGGTCGTGGGCCGGTCGAACTGCACCTGCCACCACTGGCCGACCGGTTGGCCGAAGGCGCCCACCTCCCAGGCGGTGTCGAGGTTGCCGTCAATGGCCTGCGAGGGCCGATCCTCGGGCAGGTACGTGACGGTGTCGCCGTAGGCGGAGGCGGTGACCGCCCGCACGCCGAGGTACGAGGCCGTCGTGAAGGACGTGATCGGCGCCCCGGGGAAGAGGGCGACGGGGGAGTTGGCCGCGTCGGTCTGCTGGGGCTGGGTCGGGGTGAGGGTCTGGCCCGCCTCGTCGACGATGGTGTCCCACCGGAAGGCCCGACGGCGGTTGGTGTCGGTGACCACCACCGTCGCACCCTGGCGGAGGGCGGCCGCCAGTTGACCGGGGTGCTGGTCGAGGGTCCCCGCGTACAGCACGGTGGGATTGCCCGCGAGGAGGCCGGTGCCGGCCGCGGCGACGAGGCCCTCGCCGTCGCCGTCGAGCACCACCGGCGAGCGCGTGGGCTCCGCTCGGACGATCGGGCGCGGGTTGCTCACCGCCAGCACCTCGAGCGGGCACGGCTCGGTGGGATCGGGGTGCGCCAGTGCCGCCTCGTCCAGCTGGGGCAGGGGCCCGTGGTCGGGCCGCGGGGTCCCGAAGCACGTCGGGGCGCCGAGCCCCGGCGGGGTGGGCTGCAGCTGGGCCCACAGCTGGGCCGGTGGGGGCTGGTCGTAGTGCTGGTAGTTGAGGTCGGACTGCACCAGCACGTCGCCCACGCTCATGAGCCGGGCGATGGGGGCGAGGGCGTTCGGGTTGGACGCGCCCACCTGCATCGGGTCGTCGAGGCCGTACAGGAGGTCCTCGGTCGCCGTCGATCCCTGGGGCACCTGCTCGCGGCTGACGTAGCCTCGGCTCAAGATGGCGGGGTAGACCGGGTCGGTGGTGTCCCCGTAGCGGTAGACGGCGAAGTCGGACCCGGGTACGCCCAGGACCCTGGTGCCGGCCCCCTCGTGGTTCAGGGCCTTCGCCGCCGCCAGGGTGTACCCGGGGAGCTGGGCCGGCTGCGTGTACTTGTCGGCGACGGTCGAACCGTTGAAGGCCGGCGGATTGGCCGCGGCCACCACGGCCACCGACAGGGCGGCGGCGCCCAGGGCGAACGGGCGGGACCGCCGGGCGAGCGCGGCGACGCCGCTGCCCAGCAGCATGGCGATGCCCAGAGCGAGGAGCGGGGTGGCCCGGTCGGTGGAGCGCAGGGCCAGCCCCGCCGTGGTGCCGGTCATGAACGCCTTCAGGGCGTGCCCGAACCAGGTCGGATCTCCGAACGGGTAGACCCCGACGGCGAGCACCAGCCCCATCACCACGAGGAGGACGAAGAAGGCCCGGTACCGCCAGCGGGTGAAGGCCGCGGCGGCGAAGGAGAGGGCGGGCACGGCGAAGCCGAAGGCCAGGGGGACGAGCTCCTGGGTCAGCTGGACCGACGACGACACCCAGGCGCCGAGGCGATCGGTGCCGTAGAAGTACCAGTAGCCCAGTCCCCGCAGCACCTCGATCGGGGTGGAGGTCTGGCCGACCGTCTGGACCGTCTCGGTGGTCTGAAGGATGGCGACGCCGAAGGCGCCCTCAACGGCGAGCCCGGCGATCCACCAGAGGGAGACCACCAGGGACGTCCCGGCGAGCTTCAGCGCGGCGACGCCGGCCCGCCGCCAGGTGGCCTCGCGCACGCCGACGACCGAGTAGACGAGCCACAGCGCCGGCCCCAGGCCGACGTACAGCAGCGAGGTCGCGTTGATGCTGCTCACCAGGGCCACGACGACGCCGAACCGGGCGCTGTCCCGCCACCCTCCCCTGCGTACGGCCAACGCGGCGAGCGCCACCAGCCAGGGGAGCCCGGCCCAGGGGAGCAGCAGGACCGAGATCCTCCCCACGTACTGCAGGAAGTACGGCGAGAACATGTAGGCGAACGCGGCGACGACCGGCCCGACGCCCCGCATCGCGAGGGTCCGGCACAGGAAGAGGACGCCCGCCCCGGCCGCGAACAGGATCGTGCCGACCCACAGGCGCTGGGCCACCCAGACCGGCACCCCGACGGTGTGGAAGACCCAGAAGAAGGGCCCCATGGGGAAGAGGTAGCCGATCTGCTGGTGGGTGACCGTCCCGAGGCCGACCGTCGGGTCCCACATCGACGCGGACGCCGGGAGGAAGCGGTTGATGTCGAGGTAGAGGTAGGTCTTGGTGTCCGAGCTCACCACCCCGGGCTGGGCCATCAGCTGGGGCACGTAGGCGAGCACGGCCAGGACCAGGTGGGAGGCCCACGACCCCCACCGGCCCCCGGCGTCCGGTCCGTCGGCCCTCGCCCCGGCGCCGGGGCCGGTGACGAGCCGACGAAGCCTCCCGAAACGCCCGGCGGCGGAGACTGCCCCCTCCGGCGAGGGCGGGCCGACCCCGGCTTCCGCCGTCCCCGGTTCGGCGGTCACCCCCGCAGGGCTCACTCGGCTCCTCGTTCCTCTTCCGGCAGCGGCGCATTGTAGGCACCCCGGCACGAGGGCCGGGGGCGCCTCAGGTGATGGCGAGCATCCGGTCGAGCGCCACCCTGGCCCATCGCGCCGTCTCGCCCTCGACCGTTATGCGGTTGCGGACCTCGCCCCCCGCCAGCCCTTCGAGCACCCAGGCCAGATGAGGGGCATCGATCCGCGACATGGTCGAGCACGGGCACACGAGCGGATCGAGGCAGACCACCGTCTTGTCGGGCGCCTCGTCGCCGAGCCGCTTCACCAGGTGGATCTCGGTGGCGACCCCGATCACCGCGCCCGCCGGGGCTGCGGCCACCGCCCTGATGATGTGGTCGGTCGACCCGACCTCGTCCGCCAGCTCGGCCACCTCGTGCGCGCACTCGGGATGGACGAGCACGATGCCGCCGGGGTACTGCTCGCGGAAGGCCGCGACGTGCTCGGGCCGGAACCGCTGGTGGACCGAGCAGTGGCCCTTCCACAGCAACAGGCTGGCGGCCTTCACGTCGGCATCGGCGAGCCCGCCGGCGTCGAGCCTGGGGTTCCACACCCGCATGTCCTCGGCCCCGTAGCCGAGCTGGAACCCGGTGTTGCGGCCCAGGTGCTGGTCGGGGAAGAAGAGCACCTTGTCCCCCCGGGGCCCGCCGGCACCGTCTCCGACGAGCGCCCAGGTCAGCACGGCCCTGGCGTTCGACGACGTGCAGACCGCGCCCCCGTGGCGGCCGACGAAGGCCTTCAGGAGGGCGGACGAGTTCATGTAGGTCACCGGCACGATCCGCTCGACGTCGGTGACCTCGCCCAGCGACTCCCAGGCCTCTTCCACCGAGTCGAGATCGGCCATGTCCGCCATGGAGCAACCGGCGTTGAGGTCGGGCAGGCACACCTGCTGATGGTCGGCGGTGAGGATGTCGGCCGATTCGGCCATGAAGTGCACACCGCAGAAGACGATGAGCTCGGCGTCCTGCCGGTCGGCGGCGATGCGCGAGAGCCCGAACGAGTCGCCCCGGGCGTCCGCCCAGCGCATGACGTCGTCCCGCTGGTAGTGGTGGCCCAGGATCAGCAGGCGGCGGCCAAGTGCCGCCTTTGCCGCGGCGATCCAACCCTCGAGCTCGTCGGGTGTCGCACTCGTGTAGCGCTCGGGGAGCGCCCTCTGAAGCCGGAACATCTCGTAACCCCCTGTCGGGAGCGCTCCGATATGGCCGGCGGGGACAGCCTGGTCGCCCATCCGCGGGTATGTCGGCCTCGGTGCGGGTATGTCGCCGGGGTACCAGGCCGGCGAGATCAGTGTAGGCGGCGCGGAGCGCGAGAGTGGGACCATGCGGTCCCGTCCGGCCACCGGCTCGATCCCCGATGCTCCCGGCTCGTACCAGTTCCTCGACGCCGAAGGGCGGGTGCTGTACGTCGGCAAGGCGAAGTCGCTCCGTCACCGCCTCCCCAACTACTGGCAGGACCGGGGTGCCCTGCCGTTCCGCACCGCACAGATGGTCGCCCAGGCGGACCGGGTGGAGTGGGTCGTGGTGGCCACCGAGGTGGACGCCCTGATCCTCGAGCACTCGTTGATCCAGGCTCACAAGCCCCGGTTCAACGTCCGGCTGAAGGACGACAAGAGCTATCCGTGGCTGGCCGTGACCGTGGGAGAGGAATGGCCCCGCCCGTCGGTGTTCCGCGGGCGCAAGCGCAAGGGGGTGCGCTACTTCGGCCCCTACGGGCACGTCGGCGCGCTGCGCGAGACCCTCGACCTCCTGTTGCGGAGCTTCCCGGTCCGCACCTGCTCGGACGCGAAGTTCCGCAGGCACGAGCGGCTCGGCCGCCCGTGCCTGCTGTACGACATCGAGCGCTGCTCGGGCCCGTGCGTCGGAGCGGTCGAGCACGGCCGCTACCGGGCGATGGTGGAAGACCTGATGCGGTTCCTCTCCGGGGACACCGCGCCGGTGGTCCGGAAGCTCGAGGGGGAGATGCACGAGGCGGCCGAGGCCCTCGAGTTCGAGCGGGCGGCGCGGGTGCGCAACCGGCTCGCCGCGGTCCGCAAGGCGGCCGAGACCCAGCTGATGGTCTCGGACCGGCCCGAGGACATCGACGTGGTCGGGATCGCCGAGGACGACCTTGAGGCGGCGGTGCAGGTGTTCCACGTCCGCAGGGGCCGGGTCGTCGGCCGGAGCGGCTTCGTGGCCGACAAGGTGGAGGACCTCTCGGCCTCCCAGTTCGTGGCGCGGGTGCTCGAGCAGATGTACGGCGAGCCCGGAGCCGAGGTCCCCCGGGCCGTCCTGGTGCCCGAGGACCCCGAGAACCCCGGGTTGCTCACCGCCTGGCTCTCCGCCCTGCGCGGGTCGGCGGTGCGGCTCTCGGTCCCACGGCGCGGTGCCAAGCGGGCCCTGCAGGAGACCGTGACCCGCAACGCGAAGGAAGAGCTCGCCCGCCACCGTCTGCGGCGGGCCGCCGACCACAACAGCAGGTCGAGGGCGCTGACCGAGCTGCAATCGGCGCTCGGGCTCGGGCAGGCACCGCTGCGCATCGAGTGCTACGACATGAGCCACCTGCAGGGGACGGACTACGTCGGCTCGATGGTCGTCTTCGAGGACGCGCTGGCGAAGAAGTCCGACTACCGGCGGTTCGCCGTGCGCCACGTCGACGGCAACGACGACTACGCCGCCATGGAGGAGGTCCTGACCCGCCGGCTCACCGCCCTGCTGGCCGAGCGCGGCGAGCGTGCCGAGCGCGGCGGTGTGCCCGAGCGTGCCGAGCGCGGCGGTGTGCCGGAGCCCGACGACGCGGCGGCGGGGACGGCGCTCGACGAAGGGGCGGCGGGGACGCTCGACGGGGCCGAAGCGGGGGGCGGGCCGGCGGCCGGGGAGGCGAACCCGCTCGACGAAGCGCCGGCCGTCCGCCGAAGTCCCAGGCGGTTCGCCTACCCTCCCCAGCTGCTGCTGCTCGACGGAGGCAAGGGGCAGCTCGGCGTGGGTGAGCGGGTGCTGGCGTCGCTCGGGCTGGCCGGCGAGATCGAGCTGGCGGCCCTGGCCAAGCAGTTCGAGGAGGTCTACCGCCCGGGCCGGGCCGACCCCGTGCGGATCCCCCGCGGATCCGAGGCCCTCTACCTGCTCCAACGGGTCCGCGACGAGGCCCACCGCTTCGCCGTCTCCTTCCATCGCGAGCGACGCGGGAAGCGTATGACCTCCGGCGTGCTCGACGGCATCCCCGGCCTCGGGCCTGCCCGACGGTCCCGGCTCCTGCGGGAGATGGGCGGGGTGCGGTCCCTGCGGGCAGCCGAACGGGGGGACCTACGGGACCTCGGCTGGCTGCCCGACCAGGTCGCCGATCGGGTGTTCGACGCACTGCACGACCCCGGCGGTGGGGTGTTCCGGGGGCCCGTGAGGGAGAATGGCCGGAGATGAGCGGCAACGGGCAGGTGGGGATGGGCACAGGGGACTGTGGACGGGCTCACCGGGAGAGGGGGCTCCGATGAGCGAGTTCCTGGTCGTGACCGGGCTGTCGGGCGCCGGGCGGTCGACCGCGGCCGCCACCTTGGAGGACCTGGGTTGGTTCGTGATCGACAACCTCCCCGCGGAGCTCGTGCCGAAGGTGGTGGAGCTGGCCGGGAGGCCCGGCTCCGAGAACGAGCGGGTCGCCCTGGTCATCGGGCGGGGCGGGGGCGAGCAGGGGGGGGACGTCACCGGGATCCTCGACTCGCTGCGGGTCTCGCTGAACCGGGTCCGGGTCCTCTTCCTCGACGCTCCCGACGAGGTGCTGGTGCGCCGGTTCGAGGGCACCCGGCGCCGCCATCCGATGGGGTCCCGGGGGGTGGAGGAGTCGATCGGCGACGAGCGCAAGGTGCTGGCCCCGCTCCGCGACCTGGCCGACATCGTCCTCGACACCGGCGAGCTCAACGTGAACCAGCTGCGGAACCGGGTTCTCGAGCTGTTCGGCGGCGAAGGCCAGGGGTCGGGGATGCAGACCTCCATCCTGACCTTCGGCTACAAGCACGGGATCCCGCTCGACGTCGACCTCCTCTTCGACTGCCGCTTCCTGCCGAACCCCTACTGGTCCGAGGACCTCCGGGAGCTGAGCGGCCTCGACCCGGCGGTGCGCGACTTCGTCCTGGCCCAGCCCGAGACGCCCGAGTTCCTCACCAAGCTCGACGAGCTGCTCACCATGCTGATCCCCGGGTTCGTGCGGGAGGGGAGGTCCTACCTGACCGTGGCCATCGGGTGCACCGGGGGGCACCACCGGTCGGTGGCCGTGGCCGAGGCCCTCGGCCAGCGGCTCGCCGGCCACGGCATCGCCACCACCGTCTTCCACCGGGACATCGACCGGTGAGCGGGACCGGTGAGCGGGACCGGCCGGCGAGCGGGGGCGTGCCGTCGCACGGCGCGCTGGTGCCCGGTGGGCCCCGTGTGGTCGCCGTCGGGGGTGGCCACGGCACCGCCGCGACCCTGCGCGCCGTGCGGCGGTACGCCTCGGAGGTGACCGCGGTGGTGTCGGTGGCCGACGACGGCGGGTCGAGCGGGCGGCTGCGGAAGCTGCTCGACGTGGTGGCGCTGGGCGACCTCCGCAAGTGCCTGGTGGCCCTGGCCGATCCCGAGTCGCTGACCGTGAAGGCGTTCGAGCACCGGTTCGAGGAGGGCGAGCTCGAGGGGCATTCGCTGGGGAACCTGGTCCTCGCCGGGCTGGTGGCCGCCGGCGACCTCGTGTCGGGGATCGACGCGGCCGCCGCGATGCTCGGTGCCGTCGGCCGGGTGCTCCCGGCCACGGTCGAGCCCGTCGTCCTGAAGGCCGAGGCCGGCCAGGGGGAGATCGCCGGCCAGGTCGCGGTGTCCTCGGCCGGGCGGATCCGCCGGATCTCCCTCGTCCCGGCCGACAGCGCACCCCCTCGCGAGGTGGTCGCCGCGATCACCGGGGCCGACCAGGTGGTGATCGGGCCCGGGTCCCTCTACACGAGCGTGCTGGCCGCCGCGGCGGTGCCGGGGATCTCGGCGGCGATCCGGGAGACCCGGGCCCAGAGGCTGTACGTCTGCAACCTGCACCCTCAGATCCCCGAAACTGCAGGCTACGACGTTGCCGCTCATCTCGATGCCCTGGCCCGGCACGGGATCGAGGTGGACGTCGTGCTCTGCGACACCTCCTCGGGCATGCCCGCCGGTTCCCTCGGCCGCGGGGCGGCGGCGCTGGTGGACGTGCCGCTCACCGGCCAGCGCGCGCTGGCCCACGATCCTGGCAAACTGGCGGAAGCACTCTCGCGTCTGCTGGCATGAGCGTCCGGCCGGCCGAAGGAGGACGGAGAGCATGACAGTTCGGGTTGGCATAAACGGGTTCGGGAGGATCGGGCGGAATTTCGTCCGGGCCCTCCTCGCCCAGGAGACCGGGGGTGATGCCCTCGAGGTCGTGGCCGTCAACGACCTGACGTCGCCGAGCACGAACGCCCATCTCCTCCGCTTCGACTCCACCCACGGCCGGCTTCCCGTGCCGGTGGGCGTCGACGGCGACCACATCGTGGTCGGGGACCGGCGCATCAGGGTGCTGACCGAACGGGAGCCGGCGGCCCTGCCCTGGGGGGAGCTGGGGGTGGACGTGGTGATCGAGTCGACGGGCCGGTTCACCTCACGGGTCGACGCCGCCGGCCACCTGAAGGGGGGGGCCTCCCGGGTCATCGTCTCGGCCCCCTCACCCGACGCCGACGCCACCTTCGTGGTCGGCGTGAACGACTCGGCCTTCGACCCGAGCGTCCACACGGTCGTCTCCAACGCATCGTGCACCACCAACTGCTTCGTCCCGATGGTGCGGGTCGTCGACGACGCGTTCGGCATCGTCGGCGGTCTCATGACCACCGTGCACGCCTACACGAACGACCAGAACCTCCTCGACCTGCCCCACCACGACCTGCGGCGGGCCCGGGCGGCAGCCGTCAACATCGTCCCGGCGTCGACCGGGGCGGCCCGCGCCACCAGCCTCGTGCTCGAGTCGATGCGCGGGAAGCTCGACGGGTTCTCGCTCAGGGTGCCCGTCCCGGTGGGCTCCATCACCGACTTCACCGCGGTCGTCCGGGGCCGCCCGGGCGTCGAGGACGTCAACGCCGCCTTCGCCGCCGCCGCGTCGAGCCATCCGCTCGACCGGGTCCTCGTCTACACCGAGGACCCCATCGTCTCCTCGGACATCGTCGGGAGCCCCGCCTCGTGCACCTTCGACGCCGGCCTGACCATGGTGCAGCCCGTCGACGACCAGACGACGCTGGTGAAGGTGCAGGGATGGTACGACAACGAGTGGGGTTACTCGAACCGCCTGGTGGACCTGGCGGTCATCGTGGGGACCCGGTCGTGAAGGCGTCGGCCCGCTCGTGCCCGCCGGCTTCCGAGGACCCGGCCGGGAGCCGAGCGCGGTGACCCGGCCCACCCGACCGGCACCGCTGCGGGGCCTGCCCCTGTTGGAGGACCTCCCCGACGTGAACGGTCGGAAGGTGCTGGTCCGGGTGGATTTCAACGTCCCGCTCGAGGACGGCGCCGACGGGGTGCGGCTGGTGAGCGACGACTTCCGGATCCGTTCGGCACTCCCGACCCTCTACTGGCTCCGTGATCATGGCGCCCGGGTCACCGCCTGCTCGCACCTGGGCCGGCCCGAGGGGGCCCCGAACCCCGAGTGGGCCATGGACCCGGTGCGCGACCGCCTCGCCGAGCTGTGCCCGGGCGTCGCCCTGACCGAGAACCTGCGCTTCGACCCGGGGGAGAAGGCGAACGACCCTTCCTTCGTGCACCAGCTCGTCGAGGGTTTTGACGCCTACGTGAACGAGGCCTTCGGGGTGGCGCACCGGGCCCACGCCTCGGTGGTCGGTCCGCCCGCTCTCCTCCCGAGCGCCGCCGGGCGCCAGGTGGCCCGCGAGGTGGAGGTGCTCGGCGGCCTGCTGCTCGATGCCGATCGGCCCTTCGTGGCCGTGGTGGGCGGGTCGAAGGTCGGCGACAAGCTGGGGGTGCTGCGGGCCCTCACCCGCAAGGTGGACGCACTGGTGGTCGGGGGGGCGATGGCCTTCACCTTCCTCGCTGCCCTCGGCCACGAGGTCGGGGCCTCCATCGTGGACGTCGAGCTGATCGAGGAGTGCCGGCGTCTGCTGCACGGCCCCGTACCGGTGATCCTCCCGGCCGACGTGGTGGCGCTCGAGCCCGGAGGGGTCTACGGCGCGTGCGCGGAGGGGCCTCGGGGCGACACCAAGGTGCTCGGCCGCGACATCCCCGACGGATGGATCGGGCTCGACATCGGCCCCGAGAGCGCCGACGCCTTCGCCGAGGTGATCGGCTCCGCCGGCACTGTGCTGTGGAACGGCCCCATGGGGGCGTTCGAGGACGACCGGTTCGCCTCGGGGACCCGCCGGGTGGCCGAGGCGGTGGCCGCCTGCCGGGGGTTCACCGTGGTCGGCGGCGGCGACAGCGCCAGCGCCCTCGACCATCTGGGCATGGCCGATCAGGTGGACTTCCTCTCCACCGGGGGCGGGGCATCGTTGCAGTTCATCGAGCACGGGGACCTTCCCGGCCTCGCCGCCTTGCGGGCCGCCTCCAACGCGCCGGGGCACCCCGACGCCCGACCCGCCTGAGACCGGGGAACCTTCCTTGCCGGGTGCGTCGCCGAAGGCCGCCGCCCGCCGTCCGCTGGTCAGCGCGAACTGGAAGATGAACCATGACCACACCGAGGCCCTCCACCTCGTGCGCGACCTCGGCCTGCGGCTGACCCCGGAGGACACGGGCGGCGTCGACGTGTCGCTGCACCCGCCGTTCACCGACCTCCGTACGGTCCAGACGGTGGCCGAGGGCGAGTCGATCCCCGTCGCCCTGGGTGCCCAGCACTGCCACTACCTCGACCGGGGAGCCTTCACCGGGGAGGTGAGCCCCCAGATGCTGGCCCGGCTCGGCATCTCCTACGTGCTGGTCGGGCACTCCGAGCGGCGCCGGCTCTTCGGGATGGACGACGCGACGGTCTCGGCCACCGTGCGCGCCGTCCTGCGCCACGGGATGACACCCATCTGCTGCGTCGGCGAGACCGCCGAGGAACGCGACGCCGGCCGGACCGAGGCCGTGCTCGCCGCCCAGCTCCGGGCGGTGCTCGAAGGGCTGCCTGCCGGCGAGGTCGCCACCATGGTCTTCGCCTACGAGCCGATCTGGGCCATCGGGTCCGGGCGGGCGGCGACACCGGTGGACGCCGAGGACGCCTGCTTCTTCGCTCGGTCGATCGTGGGCGAGATGGCCGGGGAGGAAGCCGCCCGGGGGGTGCGGATCCAGTACGGCGGGTCGGCGGACGCGGGCAATGCGGCGGATCTGGTGGCCGAGCCCGACGTCGACGGGCTCCTGGTCGGCGGGGCCAGCCTCGAGGCCGGCTCCTTCCTCGACACCCTCCGGGCGGTCGCGGGCTGCTACCGTTCGTGAGCCCCCCGAGGGTGTGCGGGCTGCCGCTTCAGAAGGAGTAGGTCGTGCTGACCTGGGTATATATCGTCATCGAGGTCCTGTCGGCTTTCGCGCTCATCTTCCTGATCCTCATGCACAGCGGCAAGGGCGGCGGGCTCTCGGACATGTTCGGCGGGAGCGTCGGGGCCGCAGCGCAGGGTTCGACGGTGGTGGAGCGCAACCTCGACCGCATCACCGTCACGGTGGCCCTGGTCTTCGCCTTCACCACGCTCACGCTCGACCTCCGGCTGCAGTGACCGACGGGGGCCTGCGCCCCAGCTGGCGGCAACGGGCGGCGGCGCTCGCCGTCCTCGCGCTGGTGAGCCTTGCCGCCGCCTGCGGTGGGGGTGCGGCGTCGGCCACCCCCGTCACCCTGGTCCCGGTCACCGGAGGCGGCCTGACGGTCGGCATCGACCAGGCGCCGACCGGCTGCAACCCCAACGCCCTCACCGGCACGAACCGGGCGAGCCGGCTGGTGCTGGGCGCCGTCCTCCCCAGCGCCTTCACCGTCGACCCGAGCGGGCAGTCGACCGGCAATCAGAACGTCGTCGACCAGGCGGAGCTGATCAGCACCAACCCCCAGACCGTGGTGTACACCATCGACCCCAAGGCCGTCTGGTCCGACGGGGTGCCCATCACCGCCGACGACTTCCGCTACGCGTGGTACGAGCAGCGGGGGGCCGACCCGATCACCGGCCTGCCCGCCGCCGCGGACGCCTCCGTCCTCGGGTACCGGAGCATCAAGTCGCTCACCGCCTCCAACAACGGCAAGACGGTGACCGTCGTGTTCAAGGAGCCGTTCGCCGACTGGCAGATGCTGTTCGCGAACCTGCTCCCGGCCCACGTGATGGAGAGCGTGGGCTGGAACCCCGCCTGCCCCACCCTCAACCCGGCCATCGACCTCTCCGGTGGCCCGTACGTCATCCGGTCCGTGCAGGCCGGGCGCATCGTGCTGAAGGTGAACCCCAAGTGGTGGGGGCAGCCGCCGTCGCTGACCACCGTCACCATCCGGGTGGCCACGGGTGCCGACCAGCTGGCCCAATGGCTACGGGGAGGGACCGCCCAGGTCGTGCAGCCCAGCGCCATCGACCCGACCTTCGTCCACCAGTTGGTCGGCAACCCGCGGGCCGCCAGCGAGCTCGACATCTCCTCGACGTTCGTGCAGCTCGAGTTCGCCATGAACGGCGCGAACACCTCCACCGTCGAGCAGCGCGACGCCATCGCCCACGCCATCAACCGCCAGAGCCTGGTCACGTCGATGACCGGTTGGATCGACGCCAACATCGTGCCGGCCCAGAGCCACCTGTACGTACAGGGCCAGAACGGCTACCCCCTGCCCGCCGACATCCAGAACGCGCTCAACCCGTTCATCGGGAACAACCAGACCTCCTCCACCACCACGACGAACCCCACCCCGGGCTCGGGGGTGCCGTTCTCCACCACCGCCGACCCGACCGCGACGGTGCGCCTGCTCACCCTGTCGGGCTACGTGATGGCTCCGGACGGGCAGTGGCAGGTCCCGACCGGTGGCCCGTTGGTACTCCGGCTCGCCGTCGACGAGGGGGATCCCTGGGCGGCGCAGGCGGGGGACGTCGTGGCCGAGCAGCTGCGACACGCCGGCTTCGGGGTGCAGGTCGTCGCCCAGCCCACCGCCACGGCCACCGGCATGGCCCTGGCCTCGGGGCAGGCCGACCTGGCGGTCCTGCCCATCGACACGGGTCCCTACCCGAGCCAGGCCGTGGCCTGGTACACGACCGGTCTGGGACCGGCCGGGCAGAACGGATCGATGGACTGGTCCAACCTGAACGATCCGACGGTCGACACCCTCCTCGCTCAGGCGGCCCAGCAGCTCAACCCGGTGAAGGCCCAGCCGATATACGCCCAGGTCGACCAGCAGCTCTGGACCGACATGGTGGCGCTGCCGCTGTTCGCCCAGCCCTCGGTTCTCGGATGGTCGGTCCGCACCTACGGCGTGACCCCCAACTTTCACGGGGCCGGCCTGTTCGGCACGCTGCCGACCTGGCAGCTCCGGCTCCCTGAGTCGCCGGCCACCGCCGCCACCGCGACCTCGACCTCGACCGGCTGAGCCGGGCCCTTTCGAGACGCCGGTGACGCGCTAGCATCGCAGGGCACTCGAAGCCCCCCGTAACCGGAGGGCACGCACGTCGGAGTGGCGGAATAGGCAGACGCGCCAGCTTGAGGGGCTGGTGCCCGCAAGGGCGTGGGGGTTCAAGTCCCCCCTCCGACACCAGCTAACTTCCTAGTCAGAGGGTGTACGGCGCGGTTCTGAAGAGGCAATCTTCTGCCGATCTTCTGCCGAGCCCTTCGGAAAGCGAGAGCGCCGTGGGTGTCGACGTGGAGCAGATCCGATCTCAGCTGGAGGCTTTGCGCCAGACACTGCGAAACGTCGTCGCGTTGGACTCGGAGCAAGAGGTCCAAGGCATCGCCATCGCAGTCCTCGATGGGGTGCTCTCGGCGGCCCGCCAAGTGGTTCCCGACAACCCCGCCGTACAGGGCCTCCACGACGTGATCTCTGTCGAAGCCGCCGCCGAGGCTGAACCGGTCCGAGCCGTCGACGCCCTGCTGGTCACCGAGCAGCTCCTTGCCGCGCTGCCTCCACCACCGCCGATCGTCCGGTCGGCTCCGTTGATCGCCTAGTGTGCTGTCAGCTTGTTCCACGAAGAATTCCTGAGACCCGGGAATTTACATAGCTGGGGCGCCTTCTGTCAGGTAGAAACCCTGACAGAAGGAGCAGTCCATGGCACGTCGTGGTCGACCCACCGTCGAGATCAAGCTGAGCGGCAACGAGCGCAAGACCCTGGAGCGCTGGGCCCGTCGACATTCGTCGGCTCAGTCCCTGGCCCTGCGATGCCGGATCGTGATGGCCTGTGCCGAAGGCCGGACCAACGAGGACATCGCCGCAGAGTTGAGGATCCACCCGGTCACCGTGTCCAAGTGGCGCAAGCGGTTCGCCGCTGATCGACTGGATGGGCTCATGGATGCGCCTCGCCCCGGTGCAGCCCGCACCATCAGCGACGATACAGTCGAGGCGGTAGTGATCGACACCCTCGAGTCGGCACCGCCCGACGCCACCCACTGGTCGACCCGTGGACTGGCGGCCAAGCACGGGATCAGCCATCAGACCGTGTCGGAGATCTGGCGGGCGTTCGGTCTGAAGCCGTGGCGGGAAGATTCCTTCAAGGTGTCCCCCGATCCCGACCTGGTGGAGAAGATCCGCGACATCGTCGCCCTCTACATGAACCCACCGGTTGCCGCCGTTGTGTTCGCGGTGGACGAGAAGCCTCAGATCCAGGCCCTCAACCGGACCGCACCGACGTTTCCCATGCTGCCCACCACCCCGGCCCGGGCAACGCATGACAACGAGCGCAACGGAACCTGTGATCTCTTCGCCGCTCTCGACATCGCCTCGGGGACGGTGATCACCGACGTCCGTTCCAGCCACACCTCCGATGACTTCATCGTCTTCTTGAACAAGGTCAACCGCAATGTGCCGCCTGAACTCGACGTCCACGTCGTGCTGGACAATCTGTCAGCCCACAAGACCCCCAAGGTCCACCGCTGGCTGCTCCGCCATCGACGGTTCTACTTCCATTTTACCCCGACCTACGGATCATGGATGAACCTGGTGGAGCGATGGTTCTCTGCCCTCACCACCAAGAAGCTCAAGCGCTCGGCCCATTGCAGCGTCAAAGAGCTCGCCGCTGACATCAAGTCGTGGGCTGAAGCATGGAACGAGAACCCGCAGCCATTCGTCTGGCACAAGACCGCCGAGCAGATCCTCGATCGCCTCGCCGGCTACTGCGGTGCCATCAATACCGGAAACATTAGTGCTTCAAGCTGACAGCAGACTAGGCTGACGCGTTGGAGGAGCTCACCGGGCGCCCCTCCGACACCATTCAACGGGACCGGAGATCCACTCGGTCGTTCTGCGTGATCTCTGTCAGCGTCCGTGGCGCACATCACCAATAGTCGGCAGGAGGAATCGACTTCGTCCAATGTCAGGGTGATCACGCCGCGTCGGTGCTCAACGTGATGGTCTCTCGAATCTCCGTTCCGAGCGCATCTGCGACGTCGCACAGTCGGGCCAGGCTGGCCGACGTGTACTCGGTTACCTCGTACCGCTGGATCTGCTGTTCGGCGACACCGAGCGCATCTGCCAGTTGACGTTGGGTCCATCCCTTGGCAATGCGTGCCTTCACGAGAGCACCGGCCAGTGCCGCCAGCGACGCGGCCTCGAAAGTGGTTTGCGTGCCGGATTGGAGGAGCTCGTACTCGTCGATCTCGGCTTCGAGGTCGGCAGCCTGGGAACGCAGCGCTCCAAGCTCCAACGCACGACGCTTGCGGTCGCCCGGAGTCCTGACCGGTTCCTTCTCGAGGTTGGCGATCGCCTCCTCGAACTTCGCCAGATGGGCCTTGGTGGCCCGGAACTGCACTTCGTTGGTGATCATTGTTCGATCCTCCTCGGGTCGATCACGACGATGCCCTTCAATCCTGTGTCCCGCTCGTTCTGGAAGAACTCGGCAAAGACCAGTCCGCTTGCCCGCTCCACGACATTCGGAAGAAGCTCCCCTCCGAACCGCTCTTTCTGCGCCCTCCGGCCGTCCGCGAAGTCGAAGAAGATCGGGTCGAGTCGGTCGAGGTCGGCATCGGTCGGGTCCCAAACGACGTCGAAGTCTCCCGGCTCTTCCTTGGCCGTGACAAAGCTTCCGTTGATCCAGACCCGCGTACATCCGGCATCGGCCAGCAAGGCCAGCGCTTCAGCCAGGCCGTCGAGTAGCTGGCGTCTGCGCCGGTTCCAGCCGAACCGATCGACGACTTCCTCCCACGTGCCAATGTGCTCGCCTGGTGGCAGACGGCCGGTGATCGGCTCGAAGGGAGGCAGGGACACTCCACAACATTATCATTGTGTAGAGCAGTAGTGCACGTGGTGCACGTGCTCGGACGCCGGCTTCTTCCTGCCGATCGCTGAAGGCCGTGGCCTCGAGGCTCGTCGGTCTACGCTGTGGGTACAGCACAAACAGGAGGTTCGACCTTGTACACGATCAAGTGGACAGGGCTGGAACCCAAGGAAGACAGTTGGAGTCCCCCCTCCGAGACTTGGCGGCGGCCATGAGCACGACCCCATTGCCGCGCCGTCCGCCAGCCTTCGGCCCGGAACCGTGGGAGGAGATCGGGGGACCGAGCTGGAGCCACTGGGACCGGTGGTTCTGCGCGGTGGCCGTCGCCGACCAGAGCGGCAGCCTCGACCCGCTGGAGCAGCGAATGGTCGGCGAGCTGCAGGTCGCTCCCTGCACGACGAGACGGCGAGAGCTCCCCTCGCACGTCGAGCTCGATCCGAAGGAGTGCGGGCTCGACGAGGTCAGCTACGCGAAGTGCGAGGACGTGAAGTCGGTGTCGGAGCGTCGACTGGTCGCTCGTCTTGGTGCAGCGAACGACGAAGCGCTCTTCGCCATCACCCGGGCACTCGGGTTCCTGCTGGACTTTTGAGCTTCCCGGCCTGCACGATCGTCGTCAATGCTGACCGTCCGTGGTCGCATTCCCGCCCAGCCCGCCCGACGGTGCCGAGTCCCCGGCGTCGCGGATCTCCTGCACGATCGGCGCCGCCTGAGTTACCCAGCCGGCGCTCTCCCGGCGCCCGAGGAACCGTCTGGTCCGTGGGCCGCGGTCGATGTCGGTTCGAGCTGGTCCCGCTCGCCGCCCTCGGCACGGGTCATCGGCAACTTGGCGGTCAGGAGTCCATCGCCTGAAGAGCGTCGCTGAGCACGGCAAAGGCTCGGTCGAGACGCTGCTGGCGCCGGCGGTTGGGCTCGTGGTTGGCCTCCGCTGCCACGAACCCGATCAGCTCGTCGAGGTCCTCCTCGTCGGCCGTGAGGGCAACGCCGCCGTCCACTGCTCTCGCCCGGTACACCAGACGCTCGCACTCGGCGTCGAGCATGCGCAAGTCCCGCAAGGCCACGGCGACCTCGTCGGAGACGACAATGTCGCTCGCGGCGCCGTCGTGTCGCCCGGCCCTCGGCGTCCGCAGGTCGAAGTAGGTGCCCTCCCAGCCCCTGATCACACCCTCGTCCCCGCACGAGGTGCAGCGCCACTCGATCCGGGCCGGCACGTCAGGTCGGAAGACGGCGATGCGACCCGGACAGGGTCTCCGTCCCGGCCGCCGGCGACACGGCAGGGCGCTCGCCCAGGCGGCACCGGCCTCGGAGGCGGTGGCTGCCCGCACGATGCTCCCGAGCTGCTCGGCCATCTTGCGGGCGGGCCCGGGGGCGTCGTCCGGCATGTCGAGGAAGTGGCGAAGGTCGGAGACGAACATCCCCGAGGACTGTACCGAACGGCCTCTACCGCAGGGCGAAGTCGATCCGCGGCGCCTGGACTCTTCCTCGAACCCGCGGACGGTGTCGATCACTACGGAACTCCCTCAGTAGTACACTGACAACGGAGGTAATACCGATGATCACCACGGTCAATCCGAAGGGCCAGGTCACGATCCCCGAGCCGCTGCGCGACCGCTACGGGTTTCCCCCGGGCACGAAGGTCGTGTGGCTGGAGCGCGACGGCGACCTCATCCCCAAGCCTCTCCTGTCGGTCGAACAGCTGCGTGGGCGCTTCAAGGGGGGCGAGCTGACGGCCATGCTGCTGGCGGAGCGCGCCCGGGACCGCAAACACGAGGATGGCTGATCGCGTCGTCCTCGACGCCCACGCGGTCCTCGCCTTCCTGGGAGAGGATCCCGGTTGGGCTGACGTCGAGGAGATCCTGCGGACCGGCGAGCCGTGGATGACGCTCGTCAACCTCGGAGAGGTTGCCTACATCCTCGAACGCACCTCCGACGCCGGAGCCGCCGACGAGGTGTGGGCGAACCTCCGCGCGGAGATCCGGCCCGGCGGGGTGCCAATTCGTTGGATCGACATCGACGACACCCTCGTGCGCCGGGCGGCGGCCATCAAGGCGCGCGGAGGGCTCAGCTATGCCGACGCGTTCGCCGCCGGAGCCGCGTCGGTGCTCGATTGCCCGGTGCTCACGGGTGATCCGGAGTTCCGTGTCGCCGAGGAGCTCGGGGTGGCGGTCCGCTGGCTCGGGCGCCGGGTATAGCGCCCTTCGCCGGATTGCCCACCCCGCCAGCGCCAGCTCGGTCCGCAGGCCCAGCGTGGGCGTCGAGTACGGATCGGCCCTCCGACACCACTGATCTTCGACTTCTTGAGCCCCACCTCCTCGAGCAGGACGTTCAGCCTGGGGACGCCGGCGACGGTCACCTCCAAGTGGTCCGGCAGCACCGTGGCGCCTCTCGAGCAGCTCATCGATCAGGACCCGGTGGTCGCCCCCGCGGATGACCGAGTGGGGGAGAGGCAGCGAGGAGCCGCCGGGCGGCGACACCAACGACGGGGGAAGATCGGGCGGGTTCAGCTGTCAGGGAGGCCTACGGGTACGACCTCGAGGCCGTCGATCCCCTCGAAGTCGCCTGCGTTGCACGTATAGACGGGAAGCTGGTGAGCGAGGGCGGTGGCGGCGACGAGGGCCTCGAAAGACCGCGCCGTGGGTTTGCGGCCGGCGGTGCGGAGCGAAGACGCCACGCGGGCGAACGCGCGGGCGGCGTCGACGTCGAAAGGCAGAGGGTCGAAGTCGGCTTCGGCCTCTTGCAGATGGGCCTGGCGTCTGGCCCGCTCGTCGTCCGTCATCGCCAGGATCGGGCCGACCGACACCTCGGCCAAGGTGACCGTGGTGATGAGCGGCTCATGGGGCAGTGCTGCGGCATCGGTCACCCGATTGGCGAGACGAACGTAAACGTATCGAGGACGCTCCGGGGGTGACGATCGGCCACCACAGGCTGGTGTCGATCACGGCGTCGATGTCGCGGCGCAGGGCGGCCGGGTCGACGACGGGAAGACGCCGGCAGCGGCCCAGCAGCTCATCGGCGGTGAGGCCGGCTTTCGGCACGGGACGAAGGACCGCCACCGGCCGGCCCGCCCGGGTGACCGTCACCGTCTCGCCGCGTTCGACCCGGTCCACGACGTCACCGCCGTGATTGCGCAGGTCGCGGATGCTGACCGGGGTCATAACGGAGGGTGTCACTTGTGAGACAAGCCGGGAGACGGCTCCGATCGAGCAGCGATCCGGCTCTCGTCATGGGGTCGAGGCGCGCAGGAGTGCCAACGACGGATCGCCTGGACCGATGTCGTAACTGCAGTTGGAAGGCGCCTGCTCCCAGTTCCACAGCAGCATTCCGACGACGCCTGCGGCACCCTGGGCCTGGACGCGTGAAGCGAAGTCGGTCTGGCGTCGGCTCAGGCTCTCCGAACAGCCGCTGCCGGCGGCGATGCCGTCCTCACCGGCAAGGATCGGCTTACGGAGGACCGCGGCCTGGGAGATTCGGACGGCGATGCCGTTCCATAGGTCACCACCCTCGGATTCGTTTGGCGGGTAGTAATCGTGGTAGCTCAACACGTCGATCCCCGATGATGCACCGACGTACGCGTAGTCACCGTTCGCCGTGCCGCAGTTGCCCTCACCCAGAAGCCCGCTCTCCACCTTCCGGCCCCGATCGATCGAATGGATGTTTCCGCCGACCGCGTCGTAAAAGGACCGCAACGCCTGAGCAGCCGCTGACTCGGTGCAGGACCCGTCCCCGTTTCTCGCTTGTGCTTCGTTCATGGGCTCCCACGCGTAGATTGCCGGGCTGGACGCATAACGGGCCACGATTGCCCTCACCCACTGGCTGTACGACAACGGGCCCTGGTCGTTGTTGGACGTGTACCCGCCCTCGAACCACGACAGCTGTTTCTGCACCGCTTGAACGCCATCACAGTTGGTCCACTCGTTCCCGAGAACCGGGATGAGTTGCACGTGGTACTGGGCCGCGGTGTCGAAGACCGAGTCGAGGGCGGCCCAGTCGGGCTGCTGGGGGTCTGCCGCATTCGTCGCCATCTGTTGCGTGGCCCAGAAGCGGACTACGGTCCCGCTCGGAAGTGAGGAAAAGAACGTTGCCCACTGACCAGCGAAGCTGGTTCCACAACCCAGGTTCACCCCGGGGTCGCTGGCCAATTCGTACACATTGAGGCCGACGAACGGAGCAGATGGGGTGCCCCGGCCTCCGGTTGTCGTTGGCGTCCTCGCAGGGGGGGCCTCCGTCGTCGTGGTGCTCGGTCTCGGCATCGTTGTCTTGGGAAGAGTCGTCGAGGGGGTTGGTGATGGCAACCAGTTGGTGACGGTGAGCAGCGCGTCGGCCTGAAGGGATCCCTGGTTGTACGACATGAACGCCTTGACCGTGTGGGGACCGCTGGAGAGCGTGGTCGTATCGAATGGCCTGCAGACGCCTTCGCTGCTTCCCCCCAGGCAGTAGGGTGCGGCCAGGTCGGTTCCCTCAAAAGTACTGTCAACATAAAAATAGATCTGGCTAACCGCCACCGCATCGACGGGAATGGCCTCGATCGTCACATCGCCACTTCTCGTGGAGCTTTTGACGGCAACGATGCTGATCGTCAGACTCGCCGGCTCGGCAGTGAGGCTCACGACGCGGCCGGTGGCCGACGGGTGGCCTATGCCCCCGGAACCGGGCAGGGAGCGGCTCTGCGTGGCAGTGGAAGGTGAGAACACGCTGCTGACCAGCACAAGGGCCAACACCAGCGTGACGACCATGATGCCCACCGCGATGCCCAGCGGTCGATGGGACCTGCTCCCCATTCCGCTTCTTCCTATAGTCCGTTCTCCTGTCCAACGTACAGCACATGCACGGAATCTCCTGTCACATCGGTTTGGCGATGACCTCGGAGACCCTCTGCCTCCCGATGCCGAAAAAGCGGATCCACCCCACGATGACGCCCAACGTCTCGATGAGAGCAATCACATAGATCAGTGGGACGAGGAACACAGCCAAGAACCCGAACGAGCCAGGGCGCTCCGACGCGGAGAGGTTCACCTTGAGCCCTTCGAAGTAGAGCCAGAAGACATAGGCCAGATTCGCACTCCACAGCGGGATGATCCATGGGCTGACCGGTGACGTGTTGTTGATGCCGGTGGCATAGGACACCATCAGGGCCACGCCTACGAATTGGAGCGGTGAGATGCTCCACGTCGCGATGGAGTACACGAGCGGCAGCTTCCGCTTCAGCTCGAGCCGGCGGTTGCAAGCCAGTCTCAACAGCCCTTCGATCCACCGGCGACGTTGCCTGATCAGCTCGCCGATGGAAGGCGGGGAGGCACCGTAGGAGTAGGAATTGAGCATGGTCGACCGGTATGGATACCGGCGGGCGAACTCGATGGCGAAGTAGGCATCTTCGATCACGGTGTTCGGAAAGTCCCAGCCGATCTCGTTCTCGATGTCCGCTCGGATGACGACGTGCTCGCCGTGCAATCCACCCAACGGCGTACCCAGTGCGCCGGTGAAGAACGCGAACCTGGTGAGATCGTCCGCAGGTCGGATGGAGTCGGCCAGCCGGCAGAACCACGAGGGGGTGAGGTAGTGGGGGAAGGCCAGCACTCCCTGGGCCAGATAGAAGCGCCTACCCTCCTCCTCGATGAACTCCGCGAGGGACGCGGCGGTGTCGAGGCCGATGTGGGTGTCGTCGTCGAGGTGGTAGACGAAGGTGGAGGCCGTGCTCTCGCCGGAGATCCGGCGAAGTTCCATCGCGTACTGGTTCGCCCGAGTCTTGAACTTGGCGCGGTGCTCGGTCTCGTAGCTCGCGGGCACGTTGAGGATACGGACCGGTCGAGCCGGGGGCCCGAGGTCCTTCAGCCAGGCTCTGAGCGCATCCTGATCGCCACGGTCTTCGGTGATCACGTCGACGCGGAAGTTGTCGAAGTTCCGAGGAAGGTTCACCAGCAGCGACAGGAGCACGCGTTGAAGCGCTGCCAGGTTGCCCGGCGCCAGAAGCGTCGGAACTGTCACGATCAGTTGCCGATCGCTTCTCCCCGAGTAGGAGGATCGCGACATCTTCCGGGAATCGATTCGCACTCTACGATGCCGGGCACGGCTCTGGTCCTGCGGGACATCCTCTCCTGGCACGTGGTAGACGAACCTGCGGCCGAGTCGGAGGTAGGTGGCACCGGTGATGCCCACGATGACCAGGGGGACGTTCAGCGCCCAGGCGACCGTGAGGAAGTAGTTGAGCCACGAATGGTGAGGACGGTTGATCCTGAAGAAGACGATGGTCGTGGCTGCCATCAGCGCAGCGAGCACGGGCAGCCGCAATTTGGGCGTCTGTCGGCGCCGGAAACGGCGCTTCAGTTGGCGACTGTGAGTAAGGGCCGTCGCCAGCGACGGTGGCAGACGCAGGCGGCTCACGGCCACGGGCTCGGTAGGTTCGGGGGCGCACGCCTTGCAGTCCGGCACCGCGCCCGGTCGTGAAGGGCTCGGGTCGCGCTCGTCGACATCGGTGACCATGGTGCTCTCGGGCGGGTACCAGATGCCGTCGGCGCCGAGCCACCATCCCGGGCCGCCGAACCTCTCGCTCATGGTCCTGGCCGGCTCGCAGCCGGGCGGTGCGCGATGGCCGGGTGAGTACCAGATACCGTCGACGCCGAGCCACCAACCAGGGCCGCCGAGCCCGTGGCGGATGGTTCTGACCGAAGCGCGGGTTCCCCGGACGCGTGCGGGAACTGACGGCGGGCGATGTCCTGCGGAAAGCGGTGGGCTCGAGACCACGGCTGCGCCCTTCTCGTTCGCAAGATCGACGGCGACCATCGCTTGATGCCCAGCCCCTTCCACTCCCCTCACAGTTCGGTCCGCATGGCGAGCTGGGGAGCGGTTACGGCGTGGGCTCAGGGGCGGGCTTGTCCTGGATGCCCCCGACACCGGGCGGCCAACCGACACCTCCCTTCACGCGCGAACCGACCGTACAGCGTGCCCGAGGATGCTTGGTTGCGGTTGTCGGGACGTTTGATGGCTGCAGCGTGACACGGTGCCTCCCCGCGGGCTGTCGCGGGAATGCATCTGGCGGAATGCGGCTCCGGCGGCGAAGCTGCCCCCGTGGTTGTCACCGCACCCGCCCCGTTGGAGGACCTCGACTTGCTCGAAGCCGCCGCTCTCACCCCCGAGGAGGTGCTCTCGCGCCTGGGAAGCCGTACGGATGGGCTTTCCTCCGACGAGGTGACGGAGCGGCTCGGACGGTTCGGGCCCAACGCGCTCGGCACGCACCGGGTACGGGTCGCCTCCGTCCTCTTCCGCCAGATCCGGAACCCGATCCTGGTCCTCCTCCTCGGGGCGGCGCTGGTGTCCGGGCTGACCGGTGGCGGCGCCAACGCGGCGATCATCGCGGTGATCGTGGCCCTCAGCGTCGGTTTGGGCTTCCTCAACGAGTACCGGGCGGAGGTGGCCATGGCCTCCCTCCGGGCCAAGATCCGCCAGGAGGCCGAGGTCACGAGGGACGGCCGGGCGAGCCGGGTCCCGGTGACCACCCTCGTCCCCGGCGACGTGGTGTCGCTCCGTATCGGCGCCCTCGTGCCGGCCGACCTCCGCCTGCTGAAGGTCGACGAGCTCGAATGCGACGAGGGCCTCCTGACCGGCGAGTCGATGCCGGTGGCCAAATCGGTGGCGCCCGTCGCTGACAACCAGCCGCAGGATCAGCCTGGGTGTGCCTTCATGGGGACGATCGTCCACCAGGGGTCGGCCCTTGGCGTGGTGGTTCGGACCGGAGCCCGCACCACCTTCGGAGAGATCGCTGCGGGCCTGGCCGAGAGGCCGGGGCAGACCGCGTTTGAGGTGGGCCTCTCGCGTTTCTCGCGCTTCTTGTTCGCCGTGGCGGCCGCGCTGACCGTGTTCATCTTCGCCGTCAACGTGGCGCTCTCGCGACCTCTCATCGAGGCATTGCTCTTCTCGCTGGCCATTGCCGTGGGCATCGCCCCGGAGATGATGCCGGCGATCGTGACCGTGAGCCTCTCTGCGGGCTCGAAGGCCCTGGTGGAGAAGAAGGTGCTCGTGAAGCGCCTGGTCGCCATTGAGGACCTGGGCAACATCGAGATCCTCTTCACCGACAAGACGGGCACGCTCACCGAAGGGGTCGTCACCTTTGAGCGTGCGCTCGACGCCCATGCGCAGGAGAGCGATCGCCCGCTGGCGCTCGGGCTCGTGTGCAACGAAGCGGCGGTCACCGTCGCCGGACCGGTCGGGGCCAACGCGTTGGACCGGGCACTCTGGTCGGCTCCCGGGGCGGCTTCGGGAGCGGGGGCCGCCATCACGGCTGCCGGTCTCCGGAGGATCGGCATCCTGCCGTTCGACCACGAGCGGCAGCTGGCCTCGGTTCTGGTGAAGGACCCTGCCGGCCGGCGGCTCCTGATCGCCAAGGGCGCCCCCGAGGTGGTCCTGTCCCGCTGCGTGCACGTCCCCGAGGGCGCTCGGGCAGCCCTGCAGGCCTTGTTCTCCGAAGGGGCACGGGTGGTGGCCGTCGCCACCCGTTCGGGTGAGGGCATCGAGGCGCTCACCGCCGAGGACGAGCAGGGCT
>Ga0307372_10003547_pt1 | contig 24774 bp, 24 predicted proteins | sample OX1MG_FD_202533 | JGI IMG/M metagenome (GOLD analysis project Ga0307372, IMG submission 202533) | Soil microbial communities from Risofladan, Vaasa, Finland - OX-1 | ecosystem: Environmental > Terrestrial > Soil > Coastal area > Acid sulfate soil | place: Finland: Risofladan, Vaasa | collected...
TCGAGCCGACGAAATCTAACGGGGCTTGGCCAGACCAATCGACGGCCGGACTCGCGTCAGCCCTTGTCGCCCCGGGAGGGGGCGATCTTGGAGTACCAGGAGGGTCCTCTCCCAGAAAGTGTGGCGGAGAGGGAGAGATTTGAACTCTCGATGGGCCAGTGACCCATAACGGTTTTCGAGCCCGACGCTCGAATGACCCTCAGGTTTTGAATTCAGAAGCGGCCGATAGGCCCTTTTGGTTAGCGGTCGAAAGACCGCTAGTCCCCCACTTTTCTCTTCAGCGGAGGCGTCTCACAGACTATCAAAATATTGGGGCGTGCAGTGACTCACGCTCGTGCAAGTCCACCGTTTGCCTCCAAATAGCCGCGGCTTAACGGTGGCCATCGATTGCAGTCCGGAGCCTCGATCATCGCGTTTCACGCCTACATAGCGGTTCACCAGTGCTCCAGTAAATGTGCCCTTTTGGGGGTTTGGGCACTTAGCTAATGCGCGGGGTTGAGACAACCGGGGAGCACACCAGTGAGCCCGCACGTTGACAGCCGTCAAGCCTGACGGTAGACACTAAGCCAGCCATGCACTTCAGTCGGTCCGTCGGGATCGTCCGAACGACCAAGGACGATTGGTTTGACGTGATCCTCGAGACCGACACACGGCTCTTCGTGGATCCGTTCCTGATTTTCCGGGACGAGGACCCGCTGTGGTCAGACGCCTACGACATTCTCATCGAACGTTTCAACACTGCATTCAAGCTGGTGGCGGACGGTTACCAGAACAAGAAGAGCTTGCCGTTCCAGAAGGCTCTGGCCCTTCTGCGGTTTCCAGAACCGCGCGAGTTCTGCCTAGGGTTCACGGCCGTTGGCACCGCTGGCGCTGGGGGTAGGGACAGATACGCAGTGTTGATCGCCGATGGTATGGAACAGGCAATCCGGCGCGGACTGATAGACCTGAAACACTTCGAGGAGCTCGGGATCCTCAATGAGGGTATTGGGCCAGACCGCATCTCCGACCTGACATGCACGTTCCTGAAATCCCACTTCGTCGGCTATACGCAGGCCGTATGCCAGCGACATGGCATCGAGATGGCCGCCCAGCGCATCTACGCCTCGTCCTTTGACGATCAGCGGCTTAGATGGAATATGGCCGAAGTGGCACTGCCGGTGAACCCGGCCAATCAAAGGCCGCTATTGCTGGTGCCGAAGCGGTTCCTACGGGATCTGCCAACGATCAACGCCGTGGATTGGTGGAACTGGTATGAGACCGAGCAGCTACGAATCGACCTGAACTACCAGGTCATGGGAGCGGTCGACAAGAAGACGATCGTTAGACGGGCTCGGGGCGGACCCTCCTGGGTACAGCAATACGCCGTTGCTCGCGAAGTGGAAACGCCCAGACCGTACGACCTGGGTGCCGACCCGAATGGCGTCTACCTATGGGATAAGGCGGCACTCGAATTCGTAGAGCAGCACCCCGCGGACATTCCGCAAGCCCACAACCCACAGGAGTTCTTGACCGCGATCGACAAAGTCGTCGACCAGTTCCAGCTGTATGTCGAGCAGAACCGGGGCTGGTCTCTGCTCTGGAACGAAAACGGCAAAGAGAAGCGCGAGGAAGCCGCGCAGCTTCTGTTCAAAGGCATTGCTGGGGGGTACTGCAAGGCCAGTGACATCGTGCTCGATCGTGAGGTGGAGCTCGGTCGAGGTCCGGTCGATTTCAAATTCTCGAACGGCTACCAGCGGCGGGCGCTCATGGAAGTCAAGAAACTCCACAACCCGAGACTGCTTCATGGGATCGAGCACCAGCTGCCCTCGTACATGAAGAGCGACGAAGTAACTGAGGGCTGGTTTGTGATCGTTCGATACGACGATTCGGCTGCCAGCCAGCAAAGGCTGACAGACGTGACTAATGCGATTGATCAAATAGCGGAGAAGCGGAGCATCCACTTGCGAATACGAGTTATCGACGCACGTCGCCCTTTTTCAGCATCGAACATCCAGGAGAACGGAAATGATGACGACGATGCCGGCAAAGAGAGAAGCGGCGAGGAACCGCAGGCCGACGGCAGCCATGACCGCGTAGGCGGTTCTGAGTCGATTTAGAAAGCCGGTTGTCGATGCACTTCAATACTTGAGCCGCAACTTCCGGAACGGTAAGTAGTCTGAAACGCTGAACGGCGGCTCGGAAGCACTTCCCCTCCAGTCGTTGGCGTGAATCGACGCAGCGCGATTCGATCGACAACACAAGCCTCCGTCCTGATACCCCCACGGCCTTGGGCGCCGTGCCTAGGCTTCGGAGTCAGCCGTAGTCAATGTTTGCTCCGGATCAATGCTGTTGGCGGGCGAGAGTGTGCGAGCGATCTCGGCGAATTCAGCCAGCGCAGCTTCCAGGTCTTCGACGATCTCGGCAGCCAGGATGTGGGGAGCGGGCAGGCTCTCGGCGTTTTCCACTGAGTCGTCGCGAAGCCAGAAAATGTCCAAGCTCACCTTGTCTCGCTCCATGAGCTGGTCATAGCCAAAGCTCCTGAAACGCTCCGACTCAACTCGTTCGGGGCGCGCTCCTGGCTTGTACGCCTCGATGAACTCCCCCAGGTCCTCGTAGCGCAATGGATTCTGCTTCAGTGTGAAGTGCTTGTTGGTGCGCAGGTCGTAAACCCACAAGCGCTGGGTCCATGGCCGCTCGGACGCCGGCTTGCGGTCAAAGAAGATGACGTTGGCTTTCACGCCCTGCGCGTAGAAGACCCCTGTGGGCAGGCGCAGCAATGTATGTACATCGCACTCCCGCATCAGGCGGCGCCGAACAGTCTCGCCGGCACCCCCCTCGAAAAGCACATTGTCCGGCACTACCACCGCCGCCGCTCCATTGATCTTGAGCAAGGTCTTGATGTGCTGTACGAAGTTCAGCTGCTTGTTAGAGGTGGTCGCCCAGAAGTCGTTGCGTACTATGGCAAGGTCGCCGCGCTCGCCCTCTCCGTCGGAATTCATGATCGTGATCGAGGACTTCTTTCCGAAGGGCGGGTTGGTGAGCACCATTTCGAAGCGATCCCCCGGGTCGCCTTTGAGGGCGTCATCAACCCGGATTGGGCTTTCAGCGCTGGCGTTCCCAATCCCGTGCAGAAGTAGGTTCATCGCGCACAGGCGCGCGGTGTTGTCGACTAACTCCCATCCTTGTAGCGCGTCAAAGCGGAGGTGGCGCTTCTGATCGGGGTCGAGCAGGAAGTTTTGGGCGATGTAGGAATGAGAGGCGAGGAGGAACCCTCCGGTGCCACAAGCCGGGTCGCATATGTTCGTGCCTGGCTGTGGCTGCATTACTTCGACAATGGCTCGAATCAGGGGCCGAGGAGTGAAGTATTGGCCCGCACCTGTCTTTACGTCTTCGGCGTTCTTCTGCAGCAGGCCCTCATACGCGTCGCCCTTGACATCGGTGTCCAAGGCCATCCAGCTTTCGTGCCCGATCAGATCAACGATCAACCGTCGAAGCTTGGCCGGGTCCTGGATGCGGTTTTGAGCTTTGCGGAAGATAACCCCGAGCATCCCCGGCTTCTTGCCGAGCTCAGCCAACAGGTAGCGATAGTGAGCCTCCAGGTCATCGCCATCACGCCGCAGCAAGGATGGCCATCCCAACCGGGTCGGAAGAATCGACTTCCGGTTGAAAGGAGGCCTGGTCTGCTCATCCGCCATCTTAAGGAAGAGCAAATAGGTGAGCTGCTCTAAGTAGTCCCCGTAAGAAAGCCCGTCATCTCGAAGCAAGTTGCAGTAGTTCCAGAGTTTCGCAACGACTGCATTGGCCGTCAATCCGGCACCCCCGCCAACTCTCGCGCAGCCACGGAATGAGCCTGACCGACTTGAGCTTCCAGAGAAAGCGTGCCTGTAAAGGCGGCGACGAGAATCGCCGAACGCAACTGGACTGCGCGTTTCTGGGCCTCTTCGATCCCACTAATCAGTTTGTCAAGAGCCGATAGCTGGGCCGCGGTTCGCTGGACAATGCGCCGCTGCTCTGCGAGTGGCGGTACGGGAAACTCGACTGTCTTAAACCGCCCAGCAGAGAGGTGCGCAATGTTCGTGGTGATCCGACTTTCCTTTGCAAATCGTCCTGAGTGGAGGTGCCGGCGAAACACAAGGAGGGCCCATTCAGGGTCAATGTTTGGGTTGGCCTGAAAGCGGAGCAAGCTATTCGTGAACGCTACGTTTTCTGGTATTCCGCGATATATTGCCGGCCGGCCCAAGAGCTCCGGACTCTGGCCCTCATTGAGAAGCACGTCGCCCACAACCAGTCGATATCGTTGGAAGTCATCGTCTTCAAAATGCATCTGCATCACGTCGCGTGCGTCTATGCGATCCTCAAAGACATTGGCCACTCGGAGGTAGGGCCGCATCTTCGATCCCTCGTGATACTCGGGCGCCCGCTGGCGTCCGAGAGTAACGATTCCAGCTTCTTGAACACTGACTGTCGCCCAATGAGACGGTCCTGGTATGGGAACCGCGGACCTTAGGATCTGCCGCACTAGTGCGGCTGCACGCTGACGAACCCGACCAAGCCCTTCAGCACCGGAGTTGTGCCGCGAAAGGACCGTCTCGATTGCTGCCACGAGGCGCCGCTGCTCATCGACTGGAGGAATCGGGACCGGGAGCTCCCTTAGGGCCTCTTGGGGAAGGTGCGAAATGGTCGTGCCGGTCGAGAAGCCTTGAAAGAGGTCGCAAGCTCTATAGAGAGTCAGGATCCAGTAGAGATATCGGGCTGTCGCTCGCGGCCCGGGCCGAACCCTATGAAGTGCCTTCTGGTAATAGCACTCTGAAATCTCGCCGTTCCATATGGCCGCTCGTCCGACCTCACCACCCTCGCAGACAAGCAAGTCTCCCGCGACAAGCTGAAAGCGCTTTGCCTCATCGGGTCGAATTTCCAACGTCCAGACATCCCTCAGATCGAACCGGCCCCACTGAACGTTCTGGTTTCGTAGGTACGGCTTTGGGTTGGCCGCCGGGCGTGTCTTCTGGGAAAGCATTTTGCCGAGTTGGGTTTCTGCGATATCACCGAAGGTTGCAACAGCCCAACCCGCAGGGCGCGACTCCAAAAACGCACCAAGGGGCGCCTTTGCGCCAGTCAGCCTCATGGCTCTCACGCTGCCAGGGCCTCCGTCAGTTCATCCAAGAGCGGGGTGAACTGCTTACCGAACAGCGCATAGGCCCTGCCTAGGCCACCGTGCTGAAGGAAAGGCTCGTAGTCGAAATCGTCTGCGCTGATGGTCAGCGACGCTGAGATGTGTTCCTTCATCAGCCCAAGCCATCGGATTTGTTCCTCGGTGAAGTGGCGCCCGGCCTGGTCCTGCTGGGCCAGCCAGTTGCTGTAGCGAGCGTCCACTTGATCCCTATAGGGGACGAGTTGGGCCTCCTGTTGCAAAGCGAACCGGACCAAGGAAACGATGTCAGTCAGCATCTTGCCGCCTGACCCACGCACCTTAGAACGGTCGAGTTGCTCATAGGCGCGCCACAGGATGGCCGGCGTCCACTGCTGAGGCGGACGCTCAATGGCATTTGCGAGCGACTTAATGTCCTTGAAGGTGAGCTGTTGGCGGTGCGGTCGGCTGTAAAGGATCTGCAGAGCGGTGATCGCGTCCTTGTGTTGCTCGATGTATTCGCGGAACTTGTCAGTGACCTGATGCGCCCGCTCGGTAGCCGCCGCAGAGGGTCCCGCGAATAACACCTCATCCTTGTTGGCCTCGTCGATCACTTGCTCATAGGATCGTCGGACTTCCAGGATCAGCTCTCGCAACTTCGGGTTCGCGGCAAGAGGCTTGACTGCCTGTTCGATCAATTGACGAGCTGCCTCGTCGACAGCTTCTTGAGGGGGTTCCTGGAGCTTGGTCATTTCGCGCGCCAAGGCAATGTGTCTGTCGGGGTCGGCGGCATCGATCAGACCCCGTGCGAGATCCCAAATGTCGAGCCCACCAGCGACGTCCTTTAGCTCTTCACGGTCCTCCTTGGTGATCACGCGGGCCAAGCGAACCAAGCGGGAGCCTAGGGTTGAGGTGAGCGGCACCGACCGGGTACCCATCGCAATCTGTTTGAGCAGGCGATCCAAACCAATGGTGGGTTCTTTGTCCAAAGGCACGGTGTCCACCAGTTCAGACTCCATCACCCCAACCGCGTCTACGATCACGAACCGGGACTTGGCTTTGGCGTCTGGGGTCACCGCCTGGAAGTCGGAGTCGTTTATGACACGCACTCCGCGACCCTTCATCTGTTCGAAGTAGCTGCGGGAGTGGACCGTGCGCATGAAGAGCAGACATTCAAGCGGTTTGACGTCGGTGCCGGTGGCAATCATGTCCACCGTGACTACGATGCGCGGGCTGTAACTGTTGCGAAAGTCGGACAGCAGCTCTTCCGACTTTCCACCGGTCGTCCGATAGGTGATCTTGACAGCGAACTCATTGCCCTTTCCGAACTCCTCGCGAACGACTTGAACGATATCGTCGGCGTGGCTGTCATCCTTGGCGAAGATCAAGGTCTTCGGAACCTCAGTCCGTCCAGGAAAGATCTCGGTGAACAACTTCTGCTTGAAGGTCCGGATGACGGTTCGAATCTGATCCTTCGCCACGACCGCCCTGTCGAGTTCCTTTGCCTTGAATGGGAACGGCTCGTCTAGCTTCTCGTAGCGTACCTTTCGGCTCTGACGGTTTCTCATCCCGGTGACCAATCCCGCCTCAAGCAGCCCACCCTGCTCGGTTATCTTCGTCTGGATTCGGTAGACGTCGAAATCGACGTTGACCCCGTCCGCCACTGCCTGCTCGTGGGTGTACTCCGTCACCAGGTTCTGGTTGAAAAAGCCCAAGGCCTGCTTCGTTGGTGTAGCCGTCAGGCCGACTACGAACGAATCGAAGTAGTCGAGCACTTGGCGCCACACGCCGTAGATCGAGCGATGACATTCGTCGACAACCACCACGTCAAACGTCTCGATGGGCACCTTCGGGTTGTAGGCGACCTCCACTGGCTGTGTCGGCTCGAACTCATAGAGGGACTGCTCTTCGATCTCCTCGGACAATTCGGCCTCTCCGCGAAGCATTGAGTACAGGCGTTGGACGGTGGTGATACACACCCTTGCGGCCGGGTCTATGGCATTTGAGGTCAAGAGCTGGACGTTGTAGAGCTCGGTAAGCTTGCGGCCGTCGTCTGGGGTGACGAACTGCTGGAAAGCCGCTAGCGCCTGTCTCCCCAAATTGGCGCGGTCGACCAAGAAAAGAACCCGATGTGCTCCGCCAAACTTGATCAGGCGATACGCCGCGTTGACTGCGATGACGGTCTTGCCGGAGCCCATGGTTCCCTGGATCAGAGATCGCGACCGGTTCTCGGCCAGCGAGACCTCGAGGTTGTGCACGGCGCGCCACTGCGCGGCCCACAGTCCCTTCTCCAATAGCTCGGGCATCTTGGTCAGCCGGCAGCGCAGCGAGGGAGCCTCGGGGTCGAGCTTGGCTGCTTCGAGCCAGCCTCTCAAGGTTTCCGGCCGGTGGAAGGCAAACAATTCCCGGCTGCGAGGCTGCAGGTCGAGCACGTTGGTGAACCGCGTCTCGATGCCTGTCGACTCATAAAGAAACGGCAGCGGGCGCCTATGGGCGTGGAGGTTACTCGGCAGACCCTTGCCGTACTTGTCCGATTGGAGCTCCACTCCTGTGAGGGTCTCTCCCTCTTTCTTTGCTTCAACCACACCCGTTGCGAGGCCGTCGATGAAGAGGAGGTAGTCGGCTTCATTGCCCCCAGTCATTGGGAACTCGCGGACCGCCACCCCCGGCGCTGCGTAGAGATTGAGCTCTTTCATGCTCTGGACCTCCCAACCGCAGGCCTCGAGCTGCTTATCGATCTCCCGCCGGGCACGTGCCTCGGGCGTGAGGTAAGTGGAAGCGGTCATCGCCCAGTTCCGAGCCGAGGACGGGCCGACGTCTGCGCCAGTAAGCACCGGGTCCCGGGCTTCGAAAGGCATCGATGATTCGGGCGGGAAGCCCGCCGCAGGGTCCCAACCGGCTTAGACATTGGGCCTTAGGGTAGCCCGGCGATTCTCGGAACGGTCTCCGAAACGAGAGCCTCGGCGCGGAGGCGGGGGGTTAACTCGTGTCCCCCCTGCCAGCGATGGGTCGGGGGCCTCAGCGTGCGATCAGCGTGCGCACTGCGTGCGATCAGCGTGCGTTTTGAGATCGAGGCCAAGTTTCGGACTAGGTCTCCAAAGCCGCCCCAGCGTGCGGTCAGCGTGCGCCTCGTTCCTAGGCTGCTCCTATGAAGACTCTCATCAACGCTGGAACGTCTGGGGCACCCTTCACCGCAGTGCTTGGCCGCCTTGGACATCCCGGAGGCCGCCTGATCTCAGCGGGTTTTCAGCGGGTTCTCAGCGGGTGCACAGCGGGGGCTCAAGGCCTTTGTCACCGGGCCCTCGAGTGGGATTTTGGAGATATGAGGACTGCTTCCTGGCCTCAGAGGTGTTCTCGCCCCGGTCGACCCAGCACCGGCGCGCGAATTGCGAAGGTGCTCCGAAGGTGGACGGAAGGCGCTCGGAAGGCGCTCGGAAGGCGGAAAAGGCGAACGGAAGGTGGACGGAAGGTGCTTTGGTCCGCCAGCGAGATGCCGCGAGTTCAGAGGCTGGGCGCCGAGCTGCTCCAAAGCGACCTCCGAAGGCGTCCGGAAGGTGGATGGAAGGCGCTTGGGCGGTACAGAAGGCGGAGCGAAGGCGGCCGCCTGCGACCGTTTGACCATCTCATTTGGGGGTAATTGCATGAACAACTTCGAGCGCTCACCACGGAACCTCTTGGCGTCCTTCCCACTTTGTGTGCTTTTCGCGCTTCGACTCGACGCCGGCGGGAACTCGCAACAGAGCGTCGATCAGCGGGTGGACCAGCTGACGAGACTCATCAGCGCAATCCACGCGGCGCTGTTCGGCGTCGTATTCGTCCTCGGACACGCTGTCATCGTGGCGGCGCATCTCGTGGTGGTCGCTTGCGTAGCGACCGCTGTCGTCTGGCTCCTGGTCAAGACCGCTGTACCGCTGATCCATCACCGGATGAGCCAGTCTCGACTCGCCTCGGTGCGCATCGTGCCGCCCATCGAGGGCGCCTACAACGCGGCGAACTGGGTGACTTTCTTCCAGATGCTTCATGCGATCGCGGCGTCGTGGTGGAAGCGCGCTCTATTCGGCCAGGCCTGGCTTGTGTTTGAACTCGAGGCCCATGAGGGACACATCACCGCCCGCTGCTGGTTCCCGACCGGCACCGAGAAGCTCGTGGCGGCCGCGATCCGCAGCGCACTCCCGGGCGCCAACATCGTTCCGACCGAAGATGAACTGGCGCAGCCTCGACCGCAGGCCGCGAGGGCTCGGCTCCGCCTGTGGCGAGAGGATCTCTACCCGCTCGGTGCGTCTCATACGGATCCCGTTTCGACGGCGGCTCAGGCACTCGCTGAGGCTGGCGACGGAGTGATCCAGCTTGCCATGTCGCCAGACACCGGGTGGGAAGCCCGTGCCGGCAAGCGGCTTGATCAACTGTCCGGCTTCGACTCGCACGAGAGCATCTTCTTGAAGCTCCTGCGCCTTCCGCTGGATTTGCTCTTCGAGTTCTGGTTCTCGTATCCGGAGCCCGCCTCGAAGCCACCTACGCGGCAGCGCGCCGCCACTCCTCTCCCGCCGACGGATAAAGCCCTCCAGGCGTGCTGGCGGGTTGAGGTGCGGCTCTGCTGTTGGGCGCCACGCAGCTCGTCTGCGGTCGGCTCGTTGCGCCCTATCGTGTCGGCGTTCCAGGCGCTCGACGGCGAGAACCGGCTTCGCGTCGCGAGAGTGTGGTGGCCGCTCGGTTTCGACAACGCGCTAACAAAGCGACTGGGACCCGGGCACAACGCGATGGTGCTGTCACCTGGAGAAGCCGCGCAACTCTTCCACCTCCCGCTGGCCGGGGTTCCGATGGACTCGGCGCGCGTACGCATGATGCCGCGACGCCCGTCCATGGTCGCGGGCGAGGGCAGCGTTTTGTGCCGGCTGGATGACGATCGTGGGGCGACGGTGAATATCAGCCAGGCCGACCGGCGCCACCACCTGCACGCTGTCGGACCGACCGGTGCGGGCAAGAGCACGCTGCTCCTCAATCTCGCGCTGCAGGACATCGAGGCCGGTATCGGAGTCGGTGTCATCGATCCCAAGGGCGACCTAGTCCGCGACCTGCTCGAGCGCATCCCGACCCAGCACGCGAATCGCGTCATCCTGCTCGATCCTTCGACGCGCGAGCGCCCGGTCGGACTCAACGTCCTCGAGTGCGATGACCCGAGTCAGCGCGAGCTCGTCACCGACGGCGTGGTCACAATCTTTCGCAAGAACTTCGAGCGCTTCTGGGGGCCGCGGACTGACGACGTGCTCCGTGCGGCGCTCCTTACCCTCCTTCGCCATCCGGGCGCGACTCTGACTGAAGTGCCGCTTCTGCTGCTTAACCAACGCGTCCGGGCTCGCCTGACCAAGAACCTTGGCGACCCGGTCGGGCTCAAGCCGTTCTGGCAGGAGTACGAGGCGCAGACGGACGGGCAACGACTGCAGATGGTCGGCCCGGTTCTAAACAAGCTGCGGACCTTCTTGATGCGGCCGACGGTGCGCAACGTCCTTGGCCAGAGCCGTTCGACCATCGACCTGCGCGAGGTGATCGACGGCGGCGGGATCTTGCTCGTGAACCTCGCCAAAGGCGCACTCGGCGAGGAGACGAGCCGCCTCGTGGGTTCTTTTGTGATGTCGCGCCTCTGGCAGGCGGCGCTCGCGCGCGCTAGCCGCCCGGAAGGTTGGCGCCCCGACTTCAACCTCTATCTCGACGAGTTCCACAACTATCTCCATTTGCCCCAGTCCATCGATGATGTGCTCGCGGAGGCGCGGGCCTATCGGCTCAACCTGACGCTGGCCAACCAGCACCTGGCTCAGCTGCACGAGTCCACCCGACAGGCGGTCGCCTCCAACGCGCGAACGCGCATCGTTTTCCAGTGCGGGCCGGATGACGCGCGTCAGGTGGCGCGCGACTTCGAGCCGCTCACTATCCACCAGCTCCAGTCTCTCGATCGCTTTCAGATCGCGATCCGGCTCAGCGTGGACGGCCACACCCAGCCGCCATTCACCGGTACGACGCTGCCGGCGCCGGCGGGACTGGGCGAGGAACACGCGGCCACGGTGGCGGCCGCCAGCTTGGATCGCTATGGGCGGCCCGTCGCTGAGGTTGAGGCCGAGATCATTGGGCGCCTTGGCCGGTTCGGAGCCGCCGGCGGCTTCAAGGAGATCGCATGACGTTGTCCGCGCTTTCTGCGCGCAACCCTTCGCGCCCCGAACTCCAGCCGGCTTCGCGCTCCCATTCGCTTCCTGGCGCGAACCCCCTGCCAAGTTCCAGTTGGCCGATTTCGTCCCCGGGACTGTCCCTCCTATCTGCATCGTTCGCGAGAACCATTCGAACCATCGAGCTGCAACTTGCTGACGCTCCATCGACGTCGACGGCCGGCTACACGCCGACACCGCGCGACATGGCCATGCTGATGGCTCTCGACTCCTACCGCTACCTCGACCGCGGCCAACTCCAGGCGCTCTTCTTCTCCGGTTCGCGGAGCTGCCAGTACCGACTCCGGTGGCTCGTCGACCACGGGCTCGTGCGAACGTGGCGCGTGGTTATGCGGCCCGGACGCGTGTGCCGATCCTCGATCTATCTACTCTCGCGGCGGGGGGCGGCCGCACTGGCCGAGTGGCTTGACGAGGACCCGCGGCAGTACCTCCGGCGAGCGGAACACGCACTCGAGCGTCGCTTTCACCTAGTCCATCAGCTCGAGGCCAACCAGTTCTTCGTCGGCCTTGCCTTCGCGACCCGCGACCTGCCAGGTCACGGCCTATACCACTGGGTCGGCGAGCACGGTATTCAGGACGCCTACGCCGAAGGCGATGAGCGCGGACCGATCCCTGATGGATGGGGCCGGCTGGTTACGCCCGACCGCGAGGTGCTGATCCACCTCGAATGGGACCGCGGCACTGAGCAGCCGCGTCGCCTTCGAGCCAAGCTCCATGGGTACACGGCCTACTTCGCCGACCGCGCCGGCGCCTCCGCCAACCAAGTCCTGTTCGTTGCTCCGACCGAGCAGCGGGAACGCCAGATCGCCGGCTTGTTGCCGAACCAAGCCGACACCGACCGCGAAAGCTGCAGATTCTGGACGACCACGATTGCCTTCATCGCCGCGACCGGCCCGCTCGGAGCTGTGTGGGCCGGCTATGGCTCTGGGCGGCGGGTCTCGATGCTGGATCTGGCAGGCCTTCCTCGGTCGGACCGGCACGTTGAAGACGCTGTCGCCAAGCCGGCGTGGTGGCTCCGACGTCCAGGCGGAGGCGGGGGCTCGTGAGCCGGCGGCGGCCTGACTCCGGCCCCTGGGAAAAGCCAAGTAGATGAGCGGCCCGGCTGCCGTTATGGTCGGGCGGTCGGGATTGGTCGTCGTCCTATCGGCCGATGCGGTTAGAGTCGCCTGCGCCGAGCGGGGCTGGAGTCTGTCGGAGCTCGCCCGCCGGGCTGGCATTTCACGTCCTACTTTGGCGACCGCGTTGCGGGGTAAGCCCGTCCGGGCTCGGACGGCTTGGAAGCTTGCAAGGGCGCTGGAGCAAAGCGCTCCGACCCAACTGGCTCAACTGCTGAAGGTGGCATGAGGTTGGAGGATGGACTCGCCATCTGCGCTCGCGACTTGGTCCTCGCGGCCTTTCGGCTCGCGGTCGCGGATCATCTATGCGTTTGCTATGGCCACGATGAGCCCGGTCCCAACAAACGGACGAAGGGCAGTTTCCAAGCCGAAGCTGCTGACTTCCTTGTGAGTCCTTGGGCCGCCCACCTGGCGGATCTCGCCGGCTTTTCGGTCCACGCTGTGTGGAAGGAAACGCAACGACAGCGCCTTCAAGAGGTTGAGCTTGACCGGGCAGCGTAGCGCTCAATCGTCGCCAGGACCATCCGGGTGGGTTTCCTTGCCGATAGATTGCCGTTATCTTGCCGATATACATGACTCGGCAACCGTGTCCTTGGCACGCTCTTGCGAGGTGTCACCGAGCCATTGCGCGACGTCGCCGAGTTCGCGCTGGATGCGATCAGAGGCTGATTCGTGGGCTGTCGGCGTTGGTGGTGGTTCGTCCTTAGAGTCATCCATGTTCAGCACCTGGTGATTGGGCGTCAAGCACTCGACGCGCGGCCAGTGGTCATGCGGCAGGTCCTTTCGATGTCTTTCGTCGTTCCCGATCGAGAAGCTGGGCGTTGGCATGGATCGTAGCCAGGTAGGTGTAGAACGCCCACGAGAGCCAGATCGCCGAGTCGTAGTCTCCACGTTGATCGCGATTGTGGTGGCGGATCGCGAAGTTGTTGGCCAGATCAAAGATCGCGCCTTCGTCCTTCTTGAGCATCAGCCGCTTCATCTCCGGCCGGAGGAACTCCAATACGTCTGCCAACTCGCGCACAGCCGCACGTCGTTGGTCGATGCCAGCGCGAGCGCGGCGGTAGTGCGCGACCGCCGTATCAACCCTGTCCTGGAAATCAGGGCCCGCAAGCGACGCGGGAAGGCGAGCACTGAGGAGAGGTTCGAGGGTGGCGGGTCCTACATCCTCCAACACCCCGTTCTCTGTAAGCCTCATCGGGTCCTTGAGCCTTAGAAGAAGCGGGTTTAATTCGCGCCGGAGTCGCTCCTGTCCGGCTGCCTGATCAAAGGTCCTAAAGTGCCAGCCGCAGCCGTTGTAACTGTGGAAGGCGGCTGGGTCCTGCACCCCCTCCGAGACGAGATCGTGGAGCGCCTCGATTAGATCAAACAGGTCGTCTGGCTCCATGAAGGGGATGGACTCTTCGAAAGGAATCGGGTCTTTGCCCATGCGCTGCAGGAAGTGGAGACCAGGTCTGACACCGAGGCGGCCCTCTACGTGCCCTGCATCGACGCACTCGTACCCAAGGGCCTCCTGAAGGTAGCCCTCGTCCTTGAGAGCCTCAAGGACGGTGCCGACGATTTCGCGGAAGGCGGCATGGGGCAAGCCCGCTGCCATCGGGCCTCGACTGCGGCGCTGTGAATAGCTCGGGCGGAGTGGGTAGTGTTGCTTCGACATCAAAAAATTCGCCGGCCGGTGAACACGGGCAAACGATAGAGCTCTGAAGCCGTTTCGGCGCGGACCGTCTGATCCACGACTACTCCAATCCACGAGGCGATGGTGGCCTACGCCCGACACGGTAGTCGGGCGCTAGGACCGGCGAAGTCCGGCTTGCTGGCCTTCGACAAGCTGTCGTGGAGGATTCCAGCCAAATCGCGCATAAACGTCTAGCGCGGCCTCGATTGCGAGGTCCCACGCTTCTCCGGCCAAGACTGATCTCGGCGCATCCCGGCGTCGAGATAGCTCGGGCATGTCGAATCGATACTCGTTCTCCATGCTAGATCGGGTGGGATCATCGACCCAAAGGACACGGCGTGTAAGGCCGCGGAGATCGAACTCCAGGGTCATTAGATCCGAGCCAGCCCCGGTCATCGCGAGCCGACTTGCGAATTCGAAAGCCTCTGTGAATGTGAATACCGTGTCGGCGACCGGTAAGACCGGTTGAGGCGGCGGCCATGAGCGGGAATATGGGAACGCTCTTCCATCCTGCTTGACGTGGTCAGTCCATATGGCGCGCAACAGAACAAACTGACCGCTTTGATGGAAACGCCACGCTTGCAGCCGAGGCTTCGAGTCGATCTCGCCGCCAATCCAGTTGTCGCCATGGATTGTGTCGCTCGGGCTCTGACCTCGGTGGGGGAACCCCCAACCTTGGAGGCTGACCCGAATCCTATCGAGTATCGGTGCGAGACTTGAGTATTCGACGCGCTGGGGGACGTAGTTTGCCGGCCTAATACAAATGCGCCAGTACCCTGTTCCCCTTATGGACTGCGTCAGGGCGGTCAACGGAAGTCCGGATCCAGTTCGGCATCAAATGCGACTCGTGGTTCAGCTCCGCCTGCAACCGTGAGTCCTGCCCGATCCACCGATCCAAGCAGCGCGGCCATCCGGCGTTCGGTCGCGAGCTCGAGTAATTCGCGCATTTCCGTTTGGGAGGGAATCTCAACGCTTTCGGGCTTGCCACGGCTTCGTACGTAGATTGCGCCCTCTCGCAACACCAACGGTTCGCCACGTCTGGCGCTCGGGGGGTGTCGCCTTTGGCATATGACCGGAACGTCATCGAAGGCATCGACTTCGATGCATACGAAGTAACGACCTCCGTGCATTGGGGTGCTAACGCGGAATCGGATCGCCGGATCAGCAATAGGCGCTAGGGTGGCGGCCAGATCATCAAAGTTCCAGGTTGCTAGGTCGCCGTCGTCCACGCCCAGGAGTTTGGGTTTATGAGCCGGCCCTTCAGCAACGCCGATGATGACTACTCCACCCTCTCTCCGATTGACCATCGCGAGCATTGCCCGTGCGACCTTGGCGAACAAGACATCCGAGGTCCTCGGACCGGGGCCCTTGAACTCAACGCCGTGAAGTTCATGCGAGAGGGAGAGATATTCGGCGAGTTCGGTGTCAGTCATTTGTGATACCTAAAGGTTCTGTACTACGACGGCGGCAGGTATTGGTGAAGCGTACATGCAGGCATGATCGACACGGTTACCGCCGGGCGGGTCCGCCGCGTGGGCAGTTGGGTGCCCGGAGGCTCCGGCGATGGTGTCCGCGTACGATCTGCCGGTGTCCCCCGCCCAAGAGAGCCTCACCGCACGCTTTCGCGTCCAGGCGACCGTCGCCGGGGACGTGGGGCAGTCGGATCTGATGGCGCTCACGCGAGACCTCGTGGGTGCCAGCGTCATCACCTACGGAGAGGGTGGCGGGGGCATCATCGGGTTCACGCTGGCAGCGCCCGACGACCTTGACCCCGGGCAGGTGGCGGCCAATGCCCTAGAGATCGTGCGGGGGTCAGCGGTACAGCAGCCACACCCTCGGGAGCTAGAGCTGACAGCCATCGCAGAGAAACTCTGCTGCGCATGCGACAGCCCGGCGACCGGCGTCGTTCGAGTGGTGGCCTCGAGGGCAGATCCGGGCGAAGGGGGAGCGTCCTTCACTCTGCGATGGGCCGAGGGGCTGGTCCCGTTTTGCGAACGGTGCTCTGCCGAGAAGCCGGCGATCGGGATGTGCGAGCGGGACCGGATGTGGGGCCGAGCCGGGTCCAGATGCTGGGCCTGCGGGGTCGCGGTACCGGCGCTCGAGCCACGGCCGCCAGAGACTCCCACACCGTGACCAGGTTGGCATGGACCCAGCAGAGGTCCGCGCGCCGCTTGATCTGGTTCGGCCGCGGCTAGAACGAAGCGTGATGGTCATCTTCATCTCGTCGGTCCGGCGGGGGCTCGCGGACGAGCGCGACGCCGTCGCCGCGATGATCACGGCGCTTGGCCACCGGCCCTCGCGCTTCGAGGACTTCACCGCCCTCCCGGTCCCGCCCCGCAAGGCCTGCCTGGACGCGGTTGCTGGCGCCGACGCCTACCTCCTCCTCCTCGGCGAGCACTACGGCGACCGCACCCCTGACACGGGAGTGGCGCCCACGGAGGAGGAGTTCAATGCCGCCGCGGCGAGGGGTCTCCCGGTCATCGTCATGCGGAAAGCAGTGATGTCGATGGAGGCTGACCAGGCCGCGTTCGCCCGGCGAGTCGAGAGCTACGAGGCTGGCCGGTTTAGGGGCACCTTTTCGTCCACCACCGACCTACTGCCCAAGGTGACGGCCGCTATCAAGGGCCTCGAGGAGGCGTCGTCCCAAGTCACGCTAGAGCAGCTCGATCAGTCGCCACCGGTGCCCTGGCTGGGGGAGACGGGCCGCTCGCTGCCGGGCAGGGCCGGCCACTCGACGACGCTAGAGGTCCACTTGGTCCCAGTCGGCGGGTCGAGGCTCCCAGCGACAGCCCTCGAGGAGGGCCGTCAGAAGCTGGCGGCGGCTGGGCGCCGCACTGGGCTGTTTTCCGACGAGCAAGCGCTGACCGTTGGGGCGGATACCGAGTTCGTCTGGGTGGCAACTCAGAGCAGGGCCGCCTCGCCGACTGGCGTCCGCTTGTCGCGCTCGGGGTCGGTGAGCATCTGGCGCCAGCTCCGGGGCGACAACTTGGGCACGATCATCTCGGTGGAGTCCCTGACTGCCGACATTGCCGAGTTAGTCCGGGTGGGCGCCGCGGTGCTCAGGTCGCAGACTCCCGTCGCGGTCACTGCTGGGCTTGACCCTGTGGGGATGGCGGTCGACGGTGATGCGCGCGAACTCGGGAGGCGGACGACAGCCAGCATGTCCAGCTTCGCGATGTCTGGCGGCGGGAACCTTCGGCTTGCCGCGGAGGTGGCCGCCCCCGCCGCGGACCTCGGGCGGGTCGCCACCGACATCGCGCACGAGCTGGCGGTCCGCCTACTCCAGGCTTTCCGAGCGCATGCGTAGCCGCTGCGGCTGAGGGCGCGACAAGAGGACGACCTCACCCCTCCCGGTTGGCCTCGAGGAAGGCCGCGACGCTGCGACTCTCGGGCCCACCCCAGACCCCGAACTGCACGAACCATTCCCGGTGGACCGTCGACACCTCTCGGATCAGGCTGGCGAGCCTGCGGCTGTCGGCACCAGGGAGGAGGTCGCTGCGGGCGCCGATGTCGGCGACCAAGACCTCGAAGGCGGGGTCGGACCGGCGCGCCTCATAGCGGCGGAACTCAGGGAAGCCAAACTTGCTCCCAGCCTCGAATTGGGCGACGGTGGCGAACACGTTGAATTGGCAGGCCGAGTTCAGGACCCGGTCGTCGGATGCCGGCAATTCAGGGCGCGCCTCGGCGTGGTTCGCGGCCCACTTGACGGCAAGCCCGATGAGCGGTTCGTCTGGGGTCCGCGACGCGGAGCGTCGCGTAGCGCGTAGTAGCGCATCAGGCACGAGGTAGAGCTGCTCGCTGCCACTTGACGGCAGCATCGCCAGCTCGCGCACAAGCCGCCACGCCCTGAGCCTGACTGCGAGGCCGCCGAGGGCGGAGACGCCCACTGCCAACTCGAGCCTTAGGTCGTCTTCAGCCTCAGGCGTCGCGTAGACCACGGCGAGCCCGCGCGCGGCCGCGGTCGCCACCTCGGGTCGGCCCCGCGCCAGCGCGCGCCCGAGCAGCCAGAGCAAGTCGCTGGCCCGAGCCGATGCCTGATCCTGCTCGCGGGAGAGTATCGCCTCAACGCCCGCCGCGGTCGCTGCGTGCACGAGGTCCAGCAGGCCGCCGCTGACTGGGGACGCGAACGCCGCCTCGGCCTCCTTCATGACCACCTCCTCGTGGCCACCGGCGCCAGGCGGTGCGAAGGGCCGCGCCGAGTGGATGGATCCTTGCCCCGCCGGGCTACCTTACACTCAGTCGGCGACCGGCTACGCCTCGGCCCCAATTCAAACAACACATAGGCGCGGCATACACTTCTGACCTCAGCATGTCGACGCCACGACCTCTAGATGACAATTCGATCAAACATCTAGAGTTCATTCAGTCCGTTATCGCTAGACTCGCCAACGACTCATTCCTTATGAAGGGCTGGGGTCTGACGGTATCTGGTGCATTCTTCGGATTTTCAGTGCGCGATTTGGACTGGCGGATTGGTGCCGTCGGCTTACTGCCGGTACTAGCCTTCTGGTATCTCGATGCTTACTTTCTAAGCCGTGAGCGACTCTTCCGCAGGCTGTATGACGCGGTTCGTCGCGGCGAGCCCATGGTCGAGCCGTTCTCAATGGACTATCGCGCCTTCCTTGATCACGACGGAAGCTGGCGGGATTGCCAGGGGAGTAAGGCAACTTGGTGGTGCACCGTCCGGTCTCGTACGCTCTGGTCCTTTTACTTATCGATCCTACTTGTCGGAATCGTCGTGATCGCGGCCGGAGCCACTCATCGCGCCTCGTAACACGCGTCCCGGATTAACTTTGCAACATCGTCCTTCACTGCTTCCGGCCAAGGTTCGGGGGGAGGCCATATGCTGGGGATATGATCGTTTTTCCAGCGCGGCACCAGATGAAAGTGAAGATGGAACACGGTCTGCGACGCAGCCGCGCCAGCTGAACTAATCAAGTTCATTCCGTCCGGATTCAGTGCATCGTTGATCGCGCGAGCTACACGAACGGTGGTTGCCATCAATTGCCCGGCCAGGGCCTCATCGACAGTTAATAGGTCGGAGACGTGCTCCTTAGGCACCACTAGCGTATGACCAAGTGCCGCGGGTTTGAGCGGAAAGAATGCAAGCGCAACATCTGTCTCGCAGACGATGCGTGCTGGGACTTCGCGCCGAATGATCCTGCAGAATTCGCAGTCCTCTTCTTGTCGAGTCAGATCCGCGTCGCTTCCCACCTTCGCCCCGACCCCCCTCATCTAAACGCTTGGGCTACGCGAGCAGTTTCTTGAGGTTGTCCCAACTCCAGCTATAAGTTCGGCCGCCGTCCGGGACAGCCCAAGCGTCGGTGCCGCCTTGATAGCCGATAATCTGGAACCTCTTCCTGTCGAGCTCCTTAGCTATCGAGACTTCTTTTTGAACCCCTGGCGAGTTCCGCGTCCTAGAGCCGAGCATGACGATGAAAACGTCAGCACGGGTGATTGCACTGCGCGCCCTCTTCAGCCAGTCTGCGTCAGGCACCTCTTCCTTCAGCGAGTAGTCGGACACCTCAAACGGCGAATCAGGATTCTTCGCTTGGCCCACAATGAAGTCTCGCAACGCGCGGTCGTTGTCAAAGTCGAAGCTCACGAATACTTTCTTGGCCATTTGTTTCCACTTCCCCGATCTGAATGGACAGCTAGAAGGATAGCCATCTAGTGCCAAGGCTGTGCCCGCGACTCTTCGCGGCAAAGAGGTGACACCAAAATGCTGCCCTTGTTCCTTACCACAGCGCTGGCCTCAGATCGTCTTCGGGACCGGGGCCACGAGTGCCGTGGCTTCAAGAGGGCCGGCCTGCGCACCTGCAGGCGAGAGTTGGGCTGCCTTCTCATCCGAGTTGAGAAGGTGCGGCTGGGCTAGAGGCTCAAGCGCGGCGAGGACGTCCATGACACTGAACTCGCGTCGGTCCGCTAGGTAGCGAGCTACCTGACGGTCCGCTGGTCGAGGTAGGAAGACTTCGCCTGGAAGTTGAGCATCGGCCTTCATGAATTGCTGCACGACGCCCCAACCTCGGTAAAACACCTCCATGAAACTGCCGTCGTAAGGGAGCGGACACACAACCAGATTCTTTGCCTCATGAAGGGCTGGTAGGTCGGGGTCGCCTTCAAGCGCCGGCACAATGCCCACTCGTAACCCTCGGGCTGCCTCAAGCTGGTTGGGATTGATCTTGACGCTCGTCCCCACCCATTTGTCCGTGTCGCCATACCCTAGGAACAGATCGGCCTTCCAGAGGTCACGGATACTCAGTGGAAGGTCAGTCCGGGCTGTCGGTCGACGAAAGGCCGCGGCGACGAGGTTGAGGTGTGTTTTGAGCTTTACCGGCCGCCCGCGGGTGCCGTACATGAGCAGAGAATCGGGAGTGAGTAGGCCAGCCGCGGTGTCGATTATCTGCTGCGCGCCAGTCTTCTCGGCGCCGAAGAGGATCGAGGTCGGGTCGTGGCCAGGGACGTTGCAGTGAACGCTCAATGCTGAGGTGACGCGATCGAGAACCCCTGGCTCGCCGCGCAGGACTGCGTCATGCACCGCATACTCGAAGCAAATGCCGCAATCGCCGTCGCCTGGTCGGTAGAGCCGTGGAAGCATGAAGAGCTTGATGTTGCCGTGGCCACCAAGCTCCGCCGCAACCCCTGCCTTGAGTGCATACAGGACGCCCAGGAGAATCGGCCTTACGACGGCCGTGACTGCAGAGACCTCGTCCGCAACTGGATTGATCTGCGTCTGTATTCGGAGATCCACGTGGGCGGTCGTAGTCTAGGCCGGGATTGGAAACCTAATGGTTCGGCACCAGCAATCACGAACAGGCCGCGACGGCAGGAGCTCGACGTGAATCGGTGGTTGTGGGCGACGCTTATTGTCCTTGTCGCGGCCGTAGGCGTCGCAGCCGGCTCCCTGACTCATGTCCCGGTCAACTCTCTGTGGGTTCCCGTCATCGCGGCACTCGGCGCGGCCGGCCTCACTGCAGTGGCTGCGATCGGCGTCGAGCTGGTTCGCGAGGACCACGCTGCCAAGGGTCAGGAGCGAACTGAACGTCGCGAAGCCTACATCCGGTTGCTCAAGGCTGCGGCTTTGTTCATAACCCTGGCCACAACCATCCGCGAGATTCGGAAACTCAGCACCGGTCCGGGGGCGATGGTACGGATCAGCGATCCACTTGGTTTCATGGTCGGTATCAATAGGGACTTGGCACCAATGTGGGATGCATGGTCAGAGGTGTGGCTTCACGGCAGTCAAGAGGCGGTCACAGCGGCCAATCGGGTGATCGATTCCACGCAACCCGTGATCGGTCTCGCAAATGTGAAGGGCGAGGGGCGATCGCCATTCACTGCCGCTTTCTTGGGGGAGAAATGGACAGCCGACCAAGAGAAAGCGTTCACTCGTGGTCTAGCTGGAGTAGGAAAGGCCCGTCTGGAGTTTGCTGCGGTCGCGCGCAAGGAACTTGGAGCCGGCGTGGCGGATCTCGTCGCGGGGACTAGCCAGGACGACTCGACCTGCTGACCGGGATGGTCGAATTTGACCGATCGGGAGACGTCAGTGATTATTGGAGGATCATGATCTCGACGGCAACGACGACCATCATCATCATCATGGTCGCGTCGGACTACCGCTAGAGCTTTTCGGCGAGGCTCTGAAGGCGTTCGATGACGGCGTCGAAAGCGGGCGGTTCATCTCGAAAGAGGACGCGACAGTCCGCGTAGTAATCCTCTTCCACCATCGCTCGCAGATTGCCGGGAAGGAAGATGGCATCGCTCTTGTTGAAGCGGAGACCATCCGGTGGGCGGTAGCTGTTCTTGAAGAACCGAATGCTCTTTTGGTTGTAATCGGAGCGAATGTGCCCGTACTCATCCGACTCGATCATGGCGAGGACCTCGGATCTGTCGGCCAACACGTACAAGTCCGCATAGTGCCTGGCAGCGCGCTTCAGGCGTTCGCCTTCGCTCTTGAGGCGTTCGACCTTACCGTGAACCGTGAACAGCTTCTCAACAAAGGTGCGCCGGAAATGAAGAAGGGTCATGGGAAAGGGTTCCAAATCCTCTGCGGCGTCGGAGAGCCCGCGCTCAATGAGGAGGTCCCCAGCGAAGGACGAGATGTTTACGGTCTCGGTTGGAAACGCTCCACTCTGAATTCCAGCCTCGAGCACCACAGTGGTTGAGACTCCGGGGATCTCATCGAAATTGCTGACGTATCGGAAGACATCGTCACGCCCGAAGCCACCGATGGTCTGCCCTTCCGCCGGATCGTAGGTCAGTCCCGGATGCGCTGCCACGCTGTCGCGCAGGCGCTTGAGTTCCCGGTTGACGCCCTTTGTCCGCAGAGCCGGATCGTAACTTTCGGGATTAAGGAAGAGGTCGAGATCCTCAGAGAACCGTTCCAACAAGTGCCAGCCCTTGGAGAGGCTCGTACCACCCTTGAAAACTAAGTGGCCTCCTTGGGTGGTCGAGGCGATGCGGAGCGCTTCAGTGACGTAGTAGTCCTTTTCGATGAACTGCTCGGGCAGGTTGAAGTGGCGAGCTGCATCGATGCAAATCGCCTGGAAGTCACGGTGCTCGAACAGCCTCACGTTGCCTGCCACTCCCTCGCATGTCGAAGCGAGGCCAGGCGGCCGAAGTCGTACTTCGAGACTGGGCCCAGGCTGCGCCTCAGCTTTTGAAGATGGCGCGCAGGCACGCCAATCTCCTGGCCAAGCGCACCCAGCATGGCCCGGACACGCGGAGGCTCGTCCATCGCCGGCCCCATCAAGCGGTCGAACGTCCCGTCTTGGCGTAGGAGATTGAGCAGGCGCCTCACCGTGTCGGAGGTCGACAAATCACTTGTCTCACCCCGATCGCGAAGGAACTCCAAGATCGCACCCTCCTGGGGCGTTAGGCGGCGACGAGAGTCTGGCCGCCGATTACGGACCTTGGCGGCCAGGCGGCTCGGCCCGTGTTCTGCTGGCGTTGCATATTCGAGCCGCCCCGGGTTTTGGGTAGTGAAGCCGAGCATGGCGGCAGCAGTTAGACCCGAAGGCTGAAGAGGCTCGCCGAGTTTCGCGGCTGTCAACGCTTGCTGGCTAGGCGTGCTTTCGCCAAGGATCGTCGGCCGGGGCCAGTAATAGACACCCTGCTCAATCCGTCGCAGCTTGCCGTGCCGAACCATCCGTGAGAGTTTTGAGGCGACGGCAGATGGCGGAAGATCCCGAAAATCACTTAGCCGCCAAATTCGCTCGCCCTGGGACTCGATCTCCCTACGGATTCGAGCTCCAGCGGTCTTGGGAGCCCTTCCGGGCGTCCGATTTGCAGTTTGCATGGCTATATCATACCCAGTCAATGCTAAGTTTTTGCGCGCTAATACTTAGCATTTTGAATACGTAATACAGCAATTGCGTCGATAAGCCGAGATCAAATCTAGCCAATTGAGTCCCAACAAAGCCGAATAGACCAAATAAGCCGCAATTAAGACCCCGTCGAAGCCACCCTCAGAACGGGGATCGTTCATCGAAGTCCTTGCCCAGGTCGCCCTTGTCCAGGTGGACGTACCGCATGACCATCACGTAGGTGGTGTGGCCGAGGATTCGGCGTAGGCGCTCCATCTCTCCCCCACGTCGCAGGTACTCGGTGGCGAAGGTGTGGCGGAAGCGGTGGGCATGGAGCGGGAACCCGACCTTGGCCCGGATCCGCTGCAGCATGTTGCACGCTGTTTGGACCATCAAGGGGCGCCCGTCCCGCTGCACGAGGAGGTTGGTCGCCTTCGTCTCGGGCCGGTACCTGTTGACGTAGCGGATGATCTCCCGGCGCAGGCGCTGGGTGGCCGGCACGCGGCGGAACTTGGCCCCCTTCCCCCTCTTGATCTTCAGGAACATGCCCTCACCATCGTCCTCGACGTCTTCAAGCTCGAGGTTGACGAGCTCCCCGACTCGGACGCCGGTGCCAAGCAAGATCCGGACCGCCAGCTGCGGCCAGCCGGCGGGAGCGGCGTTGAAGATCGCGCTCACCTGGTCCTCGGTGTAGGTCGACATCTCCTTCAGCGCCACCTTCGGCGGTCGGACCCGGAGCAGGGTGCGGTCGACTGGGTACTCCTCACGGAGACACCAGTTCGCGAAGGTGCGGATGACCTGGAAGAAGCCGTGGATGGTGTTATCGGAGAGCCCGCGCTCCTGCTGCTCGGCAAGGAAACGCTTGAGCTCGAAGGCGGTCAGTGCCTCCAGGTTCACGACGCCGTCGGCGCGGAAGTACCAGTCCAGCTTCTGCTCATACCACTTGATGGTTCGCGCGCTGCGGCCCATCACCTTCAGTTCGAGCAACCACTCGCGGATCAACGGCTTCAGCGGGTGCAGGCCACCGAGGGGTCTGACTCTGTCCCTTGCCACGTCGCCGTCGATGGCGACCACGGCCGCAACGGCCGGTGACGGCGCCACCTTGGGCGGGCGCCCCGGATGGCGCCGCTCAGCGCCAAAGGCAGGCATAACGGTTTGCGAAACGAAATACGGTTTTTGGATTTTTTCCACAGCTTTGAGCCTCCCTCGCCCCTTTCTGAGCACCGGCCATATAGGTGCCCGAAAACGACGAAAACCGGCCTTGCGGCCGGTCTTCTGAACTCAAATTACCAGGAGGGTCCCCTCTCAGAAAGTGTGGCGGAGAGGGAGAGATTTGAACTCTCGATGGGCCAGTGACCCA
>Ga0307372_10003548_pt1 | contig 24774 bp, 21 predicted proteins | sample OX1MG_FD_202533 | JGI IMG/M metagenome (GOLD analysis project Ga0307372, IMG submission 202533) | Soil microbial communities from Risofladan, Vaasa, Finland - OX-1 | ecosystem: Environmental > Terrestrial > Soil > Coastal area > Acid sulfate soil | place: Finland: Risofladan, Vaasa | collected...
CGGACCCCGACGAGCTGCTCTACTGGTCGACGCGGATCGCCGGACGGTACATCGGACCAGATCGAGCCGACGAGTACGGACGGCGCAATGCGGTGCCACGAGAGCTGCTTGTGCAGGTGACGCCGACCCGGATCGTCGGTGCTCTGAGCGTCGCCGACTAGCGGGCCAAGCCCCGTCAGCTGCTCGAGATGTCCGTCCACCGGCACGAGCAAACGCCATCCGACGTCGCCGAGCGCCGGCGCGACGAGCGTTGTGCAGGATCGTGAATGGCTTGACCGGCCGCCGAGCACTCTCGACGCAAACCCGTTGCCGGCACTCCCGAGACCGTATGAGAGACTGTTGGCGAGGGTCCTTGATCCACGACCGAATCGGGCATTGAACTGATCGAGCCCCGAGCGTTCATCGAGAACCGCACGTTCGACGAGATCGAGGTCGGCGATACCGCATCGCTCGCCCGTACCCTGAGTCACGCGGACATTGAGCTGTTCGCCGTGATGTCGGGCGATGTGAATCCCGCGCACGTGGACGAGGAGTACGCCCACAGCGACGTCTTCCACAAGGTCATCGCGCACGGGATGTGGGGCGCGTCGCTGATCTCCACGTTGCTCGGGACCAAGCTGCCCGGGCCGGGCACGATCTATCTTGAGCAGACGCTGCATTTCCGTCGCCCGGTGACGATCGGCGACACGGTCACCGTCTCGGTAACGGCCTCGGCGAAGCATGCCGAGCGCCACCGGGTCTCGTTTGAATGCCGCTGCGTAAACCAGCGAGGCGAGGAGGTGATCGACGGGATCGCGGAAGTGATCGCCCCGGAAGAAAAGGTCCGTCGACCTCGGGTGGCTCTCCCCGAAGTCCAACTGCACGAGCACGGTGTCCTCTTTCGCGAACTGCTCGCCAGGGCCAAGCCGCTCGAGCCGATCCGTACGGCCGTGGTGCACCCGGTCGACGGCGACGCGTTGCTGGGGGCGGTCCAGGCCGCACAGGAGGGGCTCATCATCCCTGTGCTCATCGGCCCGGAAGACCGCATCCGCTCGGCCGCCGCCGCGCTCGATCTCGAGATCGCGGGTCTATCAATAATCTCGACCGAACACAGCCACGAAGCGGCCGAGAAGGCCGTGGCGCTCGCCCGCCGCGGCAAGGTGGACGCGCTGATGAAGGGCAGCCTGCATACCGACGAGTTGATGCGCGCGGCCGTGGCCCCAGGGACGGGGTTGGCCGTCGACTGCCGTATGAGCCACGTGTTCGTGATGGACGTACCGGCCTATCCTCGGCCACTTTTCATTACGGACGCGGCGCTCAACGTCGAACCCGACCTCGCATGCAAGCGTGACATCGTCCAGAACGCGATAGACCTCGCCCTCGCGGTCGGCGTCGAGACGCCGAGGGTCGCGATCTTGTCGGCCGTCGAGACAGTCAACCCGAGACTTCGTTCATCGCTGGACGCGGCTGCTCTGGCCAAGATGGCAGAGCGCGGTCAGATCCGCGGCGGTCTCGTGGATGGACCGCTCGCCTTCGATGGAGCAGTCTCCCCGGCAGCCGCCCGCGTAAAGGGGATTGCCTCGCAAGTCGCCGGGCAGGCCGACATCCTCGTCGTCCCAGACTTGGAGAGCGGCAATATGCTCGTCAAGCAGCTCGACTATCTCGCCGACTCGCGAGCGGCTGGGATCGTGCTCGGCGGGCGTGTGCCGATCGTCCTCACGAGTCGGGCTGACAGCGCGCTCGAGCGCGTGGCGTCGTGCGCGCTCGCTGTCCTCGTTGCGCGGGCGCCTGGGCTCAGGAAGCAGATCCCCGGTGAGACCCCGCAAACGGCTCGTCCCATCCGTACCTGGGTCTCCCGAACGATCCTGGGTCAGGGTGATCATCTCCCAGACTAAGGGCTCGCCTAGGGCGCGCGATCTTCGGCCGTTCCTGGGTAGCGCGGGCAGGATGCGGACCTGCGGCGCTTGGGTTATGAGACGCCTGGATCTGGTTCATCTGAGTCCAGATCCGCACGTTGTGGCCGCTCTCGACGATCTGAGGTCACGCCACGTCAGCTCAGGTGGGCAGGAGTTCCAGACTCCGACACCGCCTGCCTCGGGTCACCGGCGCGAGGGAGCGCCTCACGCCCGAGTGGAGAGATAGTCCTGTCCGTCGTCGGGCATGAGGACGCGTGGCACTGGCTGAGCTCAGCCGGCGCTTGCCCCAAGCTGCCGCATCATGGCCATCGCATCGAACACGCCCCAATGCTCGTGCACGAGGCCGTCGTCGGCGAAGCGCATGATGTCGACCAGTTGCACGTCGACGGCCCTGCCGGTCGGTGGCATTCCCATGAACTCCCCCTTGTGGGTCCCCGTGAACCGCGCCCGAGCGACGACCTTGTCACCGCCGTCGACGACGTCGGCCACGGTCATGGCGAAGTCGGGGAACGCCGCGATCTGCATACGAAAGAAGCTCTTGACGCCCTCCCTCGTGGGACCGCCGGCGGGAAGCTCCTCATGCTCGACGAAGTCGTCGGCCAAAAGCTCACCGAAGGCGTCGATGTCATGGGCGTTGATCAGGTCGTACATGCGCCGAAGCGTGGCGGTGTGATCCATTGCCGCTCCCCTTTATGTCGGCACGCCCTGTGACGCGACCGGTGAGATGACGCTACATCGGGGCGCATCATCTCGGCAATCGTGAACGGCTGCGTATCGCCGTTCAGATGGACCGCCCCCGCAGAGCGGAGCTCCGCGTTGACGAGATCCTCGGCGGGCAGCGCGTCGCCGTCGCTCACCGTCGAGTGGGGTTTTCCCGCACGCGCAGGTGCGGACGGGGTGCGCGGGTCCGATTGCAGAAGGTCGCGTGCGTGCCGGTGCGCGCCCGGCGAGCCGGGGCCGGTGTCCGGTCGCCCGCGCGACGCGGTCGCGCGACGCGTTTGCCGTCACGCAGCCCAGCAACCTCTTGGCGTCCGAAACCAGGCCGAGCAACCCGGGCGTGCCGCACGAGGTCGCCGCGGCGTTGCCTGATGCGCTTGCCGACAGGATGTGGACGCTGGCCGGCGTGGTCGTCGCCTCGGGCGCCATCGTGCTGGTCGTGATCCGGCGGACTGCACGACACCTCGCGAGCCCGTAATGCGTCCCGAGCCGCCCACCTCGACCCGTCGTCAGGAGATCCGCACATGTGCACTAATTTCAAGGTGAAGGCCGCCAAAGACGGCGCCGTCGTCATCGGCCGGAGTCTGGAATTTCCGACCCTGATGCCCACGGCGCTCGCCGTCCTGCCGTCGGACTACTCAGGCATCGGACAGGCACCCACACCCGGCGCGGCGGGAAGATCATGGTCCGCGACCTACGGGGTCGTTGGCATGTGCGCGTTCGGCAGACCGGAGTGGCTGCTGGACGCGGTCAACACCGAAGGCGTGTCCGCACATCTGCTCTACATGCCGGGCGGTTACTGTACCTATGCTCCATGCGTCGAGGACGGGTCGGATGTCTCGGAAGTCGATCTGATCGCATACCTGCTGGGTACGTGCGCGTCGGTCGCCGAGGTCGCGGACGCGCTGGCACACGTCAACGTGTGGGGTATGGATCCCGGGATGGGGTTCGCTCCGCCGATCCACTGCCTGGTCCATGACACCGAACGCTCGATCGCCATCGAGTTCCATCGTGACGGCATGGCGGTCATCGACAACCCAACCGGCATTGGCACGAACGCTCCGTTTCTGGACTGGCACCTGACCAACGTCAACAACTACGTCGGGCTCAGCCCAACGAACCCCGCGCAGATCGCAGCGGCCGGCCTCGATCTGGCCGCGCTCGGTCAGGGCCAGGGGCTCATGGGACTCCCCGGCGACTACACCGGTCCATCCCGGTTCATCCGGGCCCTCACAATGGTGACGATGGCCAGCCAGGCCGCCGACGGCGCCGAGGCTGAGCAGTTGGCCCTGCACATCCTCAACGCGTTCGATATCCCGCCAGGCGTGATCAAGGAGACGATGCCCGACGGCACCCTCGTCGACGAGGTCACCGTATGGGACACCGTCGTGAACCTGAGCCACCCACGCTATGCGTACCGGACGATCAGCGATCCCAACGTCTACGTCGTCGATCTCGCAGCAACGGACTTCACCGCCGCCGCACGGACCGCTCCACTGTCCTGGTCGGGAGGGTTCACGCCGATCACCGTGTGACCGACGTGTCGCGGCGGCCGGGCGTGGCACGACAGCCCAGGCCAGCCGTGGGTGTCCGACGTTGACGGTACCGACTCGCGGACCCGGCGCCGACGGTCCGCACCGGTCGCCAGCCGCGCGGCTTCGGGCCACCCGGCCGCTGGTCAGAGCCGTACGGGTTTCGATGACTCGAGGTCGATGGGCGTCGTTCTCGACAGGGCGACGACCCCCACCGCCATGACCGCAAAGGCCACGATCGCGACGGCGATCTTCGACGCACTGTCGGTAAAGGTTTCGTTGAAGAGCCACACGCTCAGCACGATGCTGGCAAACGGGTCGACGATGACCACGAGCGGCTGCGAGACGCTCAGCGGTCCGACGTGCAGCGCTGCCTGCTGAAGCAGCGTGCCCACCACCCCGGCGGCCGCGAGGGCATATACGGGCCAGTGGAGGAACATGCCGACGACCCCGAACGTCGCCAGGGTGTCGGTCGTCGCCTTGATGAAGGTTGCACACAGCGCCCAGGTGAGCGAGGCCGCAATCGCAAACAGCGCGGCGCGACGTATCGGCGCTCCACGCAGTGCGAGCAGCGCCAGGACGGCGATGATCCCACCGAAGACCAGCAACACCGACAGCCACGCGCGGTCGGTGGGGTTCGACTGGCCCCCTTGGGGTTCGGCCATGGCCAAGAAGACCGCGAGTGCCGCGCACGTGACCAAGGCGGATCCCCAGGCCGCCCGGGCCACGTCCTGGTGAATCCACACCCGTCGCAGCACGAGTGCGAACACCAGCTCGCTGACCAACAGCGGCTGGACCACCGACAACGGACCGTAGTGGAGGGCGAGGGCCTGGAAGCCAAATCCCCCCGCGGCGGCGATCCACCCGAGGAGCCACAGCGGCTGCCGCAGCAGATAGACGGCGAGCCTCCAGCCCTTCTCGCGCGCGGGCGCGCTCACGCTCGCCAAGTGCTGGGTCATGATGAACACCGCATTTGAGAGCGCGGCCGCCAATCCGAACACGACGCTCGCCGTCATGCCAACACCGCCCGCGGACTCCCGGCAAACGGGTCAGGGTGCGCCTCGCGCAGGCTCGGTCGACGCTGGGGCGTCACACCGACGCCGGGGTTGAACCGGCGGCGTCCGCGGGGGCAATCGACGTGCCGGGCACCGGGCGCACTCACGGTCGTCGCCGGGGCGTCGAGGCGGCAAGCGGAGACGGCCCGAGCTGTGTCGACATGGCGGCATGGGCGGGCGGCGGCCAGATCGCACGCCGACGGGCGGACCGGACAGCCAGGCGTCCGCGGCGCCGGGTCACGTGTGATCGCGAGGCCCGTGGCGACGAGCACAACTGTCATACGGCCGGCCGCTGGTGCATGTCGGACCACCCTACCCCGCGACGAATGTGACGTCGCCCTCGGGACGGTCGTCGGCCGGCGGGACGGGGATCACGGCACGGACTCCCGCGAGGTCACCGGCGATATCGATGGTACGTTTGACCGGCCAGGCCATCGCCACGCCAACGAGGCCGCTATGGACGACAACGCGCTGCCGTGTCCCACCGACCCGGTCGGTCCGACTGGGATGTGCGGTGCCGCTGTCGTGTGCACGGTCGACGGGGGCACACGATGACGCAGGCCACGCCGCCCGGCCTGCACGTGAACGCCCGCGCGAGCGTCGCCGCCGTTCGAGCTGACGAGGGCGGCGATCCCCGCAACGGCCCTCCGACCTTGGAGATGTGGTCCCGATGACCACCAATCACGATCCGTCCGCGCTCGGACCCATCGCCCGTTACGAGCAGGGCATCGTCGACCGCATCAGCGACTTCAACGACCCGCGCCAGGAATGGCGCCGCCTGTTTTCCGAACTTCTGGGCACGTTCTTTCTGGTGCTCGTCGCCGCCGGCGGCGGCATGATGGGCCAGGCGTTTCCCGACACGATCAGCCGGACGGCTGCCGTGGTTGCACCTGGTCTGATGGTCATGGCCATCATCCTGTTCATGGGCAAGGTGTCCGGCGCACATCTGAACCCGGCCGTCAGCATCGCCTTCGCCCTACGCCGTGATTTCCCATGGTGGCGCGTGCCCGGCTACGTCGTCGTTCAGCTCATCGGGGCCACCCTCGCCGCGCTGTTCCTGCACGAGGTGATCAACGTGTCGGCCAAGAACGGGAGCAATTTCCCGGCGCACGGCTATTCGAATTGGGCCGCGTTCTGGATGGAGCTCATCCTGACGGTGGGCCTTGTCAGTGTCATCCTTGGGACGGCCTCAGGCGCGCAGAACATCGGGATCCTCGGTGCGCTCGGGGTCGGCGGATACATCGCGCTGGCCGGCATGTGGGGCAGTCCCATCTCCGGGGCCTCGATGAACCCCGCCCGCACATTCGGCCCCGATCTGGTCGGCACGACCTTCACCGGGTACTGGGTCTATGTGGCCGGACCGATCATCGGCGCGGCAATTGCCGTCGGTATCGCCTTCGTGCTCCGCGGCAGGGGCGGCGGCAGGTCCGGCTCGAGTGCAGCCCAGGGAGACATCTTCACCGAGACGGTCGACCCGGGGAAGTCCTAAGTGAGCCGCTCGGCACCCGTCTGGGCGTCCGCGGATCGGGGCCACAGCGGCGATGCGTAGACGCACCCCGACGTCGGCTACCCGTCGGTTCGTACCCGTACTCGTGCTGGTTGTCGGCTATGCGCTCGCCGTCCGGCCGCGAATCGTGCGCTGGGGCGCGAGCGACTGGGAGGTGCGTGGGCCGTATCCCGGGGCCGAGCTGATCCCGGGCGGCGAGCGAAGTGCGACGATGGCCGTGATCATCGATGCCGAGCCGTCTCGGGTGTGGCCCTGGCTTGTGCAGATGGGCGCCGATCGGGCCGGCTGGTACAGCTGGGATCGCCTCGACAACTGGGGCCACATCAGTGCCGACGGCATCCATCCGGAATGGCAGACGCTCTCGGTCGGCGATCGTCTGGCGGCGACCCCCAACGCCAGCCAATCGTGGGAGGTCGCGGCGCTCGAGCCCGAGCGCTTCCTGGGGCTGCGCATGTCACTCGATTTGCAGGGGCGCCCGTTTGACCCGCGCCGTGCGCCGCCGCGCTATTACACCGACTCCCTCTGGGGCTTCCTGCTCGACGAACTGCCCGGCCACCGCACCCGACTCGTGGTCAGCGGGTACTGGTCATTGCACCCGACGTGGCTTCGGCCCGTGCTCAGCGCCGTCCTCCTGGAGCCCTCGCACTGGATCATGCAGACGCGCCAACTCGCGAACCTCAAGCGACGCGCCGAACGCGACGCCACGCGGTAACCGGCCTGCCGGATCGAGCGCCTCCCACCGGCCCCCGGCGGCGGGCGCGGACCTGGGGTCACTGCGCGGCCTCCGATTCCGCGCGGCACGCCGACGAGCATGATCGGGTCGGCACGCGACCCACGTGAACTTCGCCAATACCGGGGTTTTTGATCGACGCGCAAGGTGTGCGATCGACCTGGCACGCAGGTCCGGAACGGTGTCGGAACGGGCCGCGACGACCCGTTCACCGCGCCCATGGGTCGCGCAGCCCGACGCAGATCGCCGGTTCACGCGACCGCGGAGGAGCGATCCGGATCTTCGCGGCACCTATGCGGCGCGGCCGACGCCGTGGCAGTGCTTCCACTTGCGCCCGGACCCGCAGGTACAGGGTTCGTTTCGACCGCGCCGGGCATCCGTGGTGGCGTAGATCCCCATGAGATCGGCGGGCGCACGGTCGTTGGCAAGCATCCCGACCATGAGGCGCATGGGCCGGTCGACGTGGTGAAAGAACAGCTCATAGCCGGGGCACAGGTAGTGCTGGCCCGGCTCGCCGAGCGGCGAGGTGGCGAACCGATCCTTCGGACAGCCCCCGTTGCACGCAAAGCGCACGTCGCATTGCAGGCAGTACCGCGTGAGGGAATCGCGCTTGTCCAAGCCGAAGTTGCGCTGTTTGGGCGACGCGACCAGTTCCTGCATGTGCTGCTCGGCGATGTTTCCGAGCAGATAGTCGGGCTCCACGAAGTGGTCACAGCAGTACAGATCGCCGTTGTGCTCGAGTGCGAGCTGCAGGCCGCAGGTCTCGGCGTGGACGCACATTCCGCCGGGCTCACCGACCCAATTCGCCAAGGCCGTGTCGAACATCTGCACGTACACCAGGCCGATGTCACGACGGACCCACTCCTCGAAGACGTCGATCAGGAAGCGTCCGTATTGCACGGGCCCGACCGAACGATCGGTGACGAGATTCCCCTGCTGCACGTAGAGGGGTCGGTCGGTGACCTCGTTGCCCCACCCGGCATTTGCCGCCGCGAGCGTCTCGGGAGTCGCACGTTCGACGATCGGAATGAACTGCACGAACCGGGCGCCGAGCTCGTCGCGCAGGAACCGATAGACGCGTGCACCCTGGTCGCCGTTCGCCGCGTGAATGGTCGTCAGCACGTTCCAGTCGACGCCGTGGCGCCGGAGCACATCGAGCCCCGCAGCGACACGGTCGAAGGTCGGGAGACCACCCTTGCTCACCCGGTACGTGTCGTGGATGTCGGGTGGACCGTCGATTGAGATGCCGACGAGGAACTCGTGCTCCTTGAGGAACGCACCCCATTCATCGTCGAGCAGCGTGCCGTTGGTCTGGAGGGTGTTGACGACGCGCTGACCGGGGGGCGCATACCTGCGCTGTAGCTCGATCGAGCGACGAAAGAACTCGATGCCCATGATCGTCGGCTCGCCACCCTGCCATGCGACGACGACCTCAGGCGCGCGCGCGTGGGCCTCGAAGAGCTGGCGGATGTAGGTCTCCTGCAGGCCTTCCGCCATGCGGAAGCGACTGCCCGGGTACAGCATCTCCTTGGACAGGAAGAAGCAGTACTCACAGTCGAGGTTGCAGATCGCCCCTGTGGGCTTGGCCATCGCATGGAATGCGACTGGCGCCCCGAGCATGGTGAGCATCGGTGCGGCCCGTTTCGACGTTGGCGATACGCGGCATCCTAGCCCTCATTCTCCGTGCCGAGGGCGGTGCGCCGGGTGACGGGCGGGCACCGACCGTCGATTGGTCATCGAACCGCTGGCGGGCGCGCGGTGGCGTCACCCACGGGAGCCTGGCCGGGTGCCGGCCGCCGTGCATACCCGCAACGATGCATTTTCCGGTGATCGCACCGACACATGCGTGGGGGCGACCCCGCAGCCGGTCAGCGCTGGCGTAGTGTCGGATCGTGTGCGCCGCATGAACGTGGCGAGCGCCGCTGAAGGTCGCATATCGCGGCGTGCCAGGGCCGATGCCCGGCGTTGCCGGACACACGGATCGTTGGCCGACGGGAGGGATCGTGACCGCACCATTTCGAGGAATCGTCAACGTCGATATCCGCGATTCGACGCCGGACTGGGCACCGTTCGAACCGGCCAAGGCGCCGGACGGCGCGCCGAGCGTCGTCTACATCGTGCTGGACGACGTGGGCTTTTCGGCGCTCGGTTGCTACGGCGGTCCGGTCGAGACACCGAACATCGACCGCTTGGCCGCCGAGGGCGTGCGGTATACGCAGTGGCACACGACCGCCCTGTGTTCGCCGACCCGCTCGTGCCTGCTGACCGGGCGCAATCACACCCGCAACAGCATGGCCTGCATCACGGAGGCCGCGATCGGCTTCCCGAATGCCAGCGGAACGATCCCGCCCGAGAACGGCATGTTGCCGGAGATCCTCGGCGAGCTCGGCTGGAACACCTACATGGTGGGCAAGTGGCATTTGTGCCCCGATGACGAGATGAACCTTGCATCGACGCGCCGCAACTGGCCGTCGGGCCGTGGCTTCGAGCGCTGGTACGGGTTCCTCGGCGCCGAGACCAACCAGTGGTACCCGGACCTGGTCTACGACAACCACGTCGTCGATCAACCGAAGTCGCCCGAAGAGGGCTATCACCTGACCGTCGACCTCACCGACAAGGCGATCGAATTCATCCGCGATGCCAAGGCGATCGCGCCCGAGAAGCCGTTCCTGCTCTACTACGCGCCGGGCGCGTGCCACGCCCCCCACCACGCCCCGAAGGAGTGGATCGCCAAGTACAAGGGGCGCTTCGACGTGGGCTACGAGGCCATGCGCGAGCAGACGCTTGCCCGCCAGAAGGAACTCGGGATCGTCCCGCCCGACGCCGAACTGCCGCCGCTCAACCCCATCGGCACCCCGACCACCCGTACCGGCCCCGATGGAAAGCCGTTCCCGATGATGGACGTGACGCGTCCGTGGGCGTCGCTGTCGGCCGATGAACGGGCCTTGTTCTGCCGGATGGCCGAGGTCTACGCCGGGTTCCTCGCCCACGCCGACGACCAGATCGGCCGGCTGCTCGCGTACCTGGAAGAGTTCGGATATCGGGAGAACACGGTCGTGGTTCTCGTCTCGGACAACGGCGCCTCCGGTGAGGGCGGTCCGAACGGGTCGGTCAACGAGATGAAGTTCATCAACGGGATCCCGGATGCGATCGAGGAAAATCTGCCGCTGCTGGACGAGATCGGCGGCACCACGACCTACAACCATTACCCCAACGGCTGGGCGATGGCCTTCAACACGCCGTTCAAGATGTGGAAGCGCTACGAGTTCAACGGCGGAACGTGCGATCCCTGCATCATCTCTTGGCCCGCCGGCATGTCGGCGCGCGGCGAGATCCGCGAGCAGTACCATCACGCGATCGATCTCGTGCCGACGATCCTCGACGCCCTGGGCGTCGCGTCGCCCACGCAGATCAAGGGCCACGTCCAGAGCGTGTTCGACGGGGTGAGCATGCGCTACAGCCTCGACGACGCCGCGGCGCCGACGACCCGACCGAGCCAGTTCTACTCGATGCTCGGCTCGCGGGCGATCTGGCACGACGGCTGGAAGGCGGTCACCACCCATCCCACCATCGCCGGGTGGAGCTGCTTCAACGATGATGAATGGGAGCTCTACCACACCGACAGCGACCGAGCGGAACTGCACAACCTCGCCGGCGAGCACCCGGACAGGGTCCGCGAGCTGGTCAACCTGTGGTTCGCCGAAGCCGGTGCGAACGGGGCATTCCCGCTCGACGACCGCTCGGCCCTCGAGATCATCCTGACGCCGCGACCGGTCCTGTCGCCGGCCAGGAACCGCTACGTGTACTTCCCGGACACCGCTGAAGTGCCCGAGTCGCAGGCCGTCAACGTGCGCAATCGCTCGTTTGCGATCGGCGCCTTGATCGACATTCCGGCGCCGGGGGCCGAGGGCGTGATCTTCGCTCACGGCTCGCTGTTCGGAGGCCACGCGCTCTACGTGGACGGCCACCGACTGCACTACGTCTACAACTTCGTCGGCATGACGCAGCAGTTCGTGGTGGCGACAGAAGACCTGCCCGTCGGCGAGAACCTGATCGTGTCGGCATCCTTCGACAAGGACGGCGAGGACCCGCCCGGTGTCGCCGCGGGGACGCTCTCGCTCTGGCACGCCGACCGTAAGGTCGGCGAAGCGGGCATCAAGACGCAGCCCGGCAAGTTCACCATCGGTGGCGAGGGCCTGTGCATCGGACGCGATGCGGCGTCGGGCGTTACCGACAAGTACCCCGGCACCCAGCCCTGGCGGTTTACCGGTGGGACGATCCGCCGCGTGGCAATCGACGTCAGCGGCGAGCCGTACCTCGACCTGGAGCGCGAGGCGGTCGCAATGATGATGCGCGAGTAGCCCCGGGGGGAAGCTGTGCTCCGCGATTGATCGCCCAAACGCCCCCCGACGCGGGGGGGGCGCGTGTCGTCGCAGGACCACGTCGTTGCGCCGACGTACGAGCCGCGCCGAGACGGGATCCGACGACATCAGCGTCGGAGCGCCAGCCCTCGGTGACCCGGCGGCGCGGGGATCCTTACGACGTGGGCCGCACCTGTGCTGCCCGGACCTCCTCAAGGCCCGCGAGCAGGTGGCGCGCGATCTCATCCGGCGTCGGCGGACAGCCGGGCACGCGCACGGCAACCGGCAGGATCGCCTCGACCGATCCGATCACCTCCGCTGGGTCACCCAGCAGACCACGGCCGAGCGCGCAGTTGCCCAGTGCCGCCACGAGCCGGGGCTCCGGCATCGCGCTGTAGGCCACCAGCAGCGCATCGCGCATGTGGGTCGTGACCGGGCCGGTCACCAGCAGGATGTCGGCGTGCCGCGGGGATGCCGTGATCGACAGGCCGAAGCGCTGAAGGTCGTAGATCGGCCCGAGCGTCGCACCGAGTTCGTGTTCGCGGCCGTCGCAGGATCCTGCGTCGACATGCCGGATGGCGACGGAACGCGGTGCCCCGCGTGCGAGGTCGGTGGAGCGGCGAAGTGCGGCCAGATGCCGAAGCAGGACGAACACGCCGGGCCTACCGGTCCACGCAGGCATAGCAGAGCTCGAAGCTCTTGTTGATCAGCGGAAAGTCGGGCAGGATCGCACCCGTGCAGGCTGCCGCCAGCGCCGGCCAGTTCGCATAGGAGCCGGTCCGCAGATGCAGGCCCGCGATCACTGCACGATCGGGCTCGACCACGGCAACCGTACGCCCTCGCGGGCTCTCGAGCTGTGCGATCCCCGGGCCGGCCGCCGGTCTGGAGAGCGTCACGCGCCCCGGTCGGACCGAATCCGACAGCACGTCCTCGATGATCGCGCAGCATGCGGTGATTTCGCGCGCACGGATCTCGATGCGCGCCGCGACGTCGCCGGACGGGTCATTGAGCGTGGCGCCGACGAACCCGGGGTACCACAGCAGCCGGCCATCGGCGCGCGCGTCGTCGTTGACACCTGACGCCCGGCCGACCGGGCCGCACGCGCCCAGGCGCAGCGCCTCGTCGCGCACAAGGATCCCCGCCCCGCGAATGCGCGCACGGACGGAGCGGTTGGCCCCGACGTCGGACCACAGCAGCGCGGCCTCGGCGCCGATGGCCGCCACCCGCGCGCGCAGGTGCGCGGCGGTCGATGCGTCGATGTCGAGGTCACTCGATCCGATGGCGACGGTGTCGAACAGGAACCGGTGACCGGTGAGCTCGGCGTTGACGCGTTGCGCGCGCTCTTTGAGCTCGGCGAACGCCATCGACCCTGCCGCCAGGCCGATGCCGGAGCAGATCGCGCCAATGTCGTTGAGATGGTTGTACAGCCGCTCGAGTTCCAGCAACAACGTGCGGGCACGCCGCACCGCGGCGTCCGGCACGCCGCCGTGCGCAGACTCATACGCCTGGGCAACGGCGACGCTGTTGGTCACCGCACACGCCGCACAGGCCCGCTGGGCGAGACGCGCCGCCAGGTCTGGGGTGGCGCCGGCCGCTGCAGCCTCGAGGCCGCGATGCTTGTAGAACAACCGCAGATCGAGATGCAGGACGCGCTCCCCGACGACGTGAAAGCGAAAGTGGCCGCTCTCGATCACGCATGCATGGATGGGACCGACGGCGACCTGGTGGACGTCCTCGCCCGATACCGGCGTCACCCAGTCGGCCGTTGCCGCCGGGTGTGCGACAAGCGGCCGCAGCGGCACGTGCCCGGCGAACTGGACCCCGGTGCGGTCATGGATCTCACGCTCGTCCCATGCGGCAGCGCCAGCGACGTCGACGATGCTTTGAAGCTCCCCCGGCGCGGGGGTTGAGCGAACGACCATCGTGCCGTATCCGCCGCCCAGCGCACAGGCCACGCGGCCGGCGGGGTCGCTCCAGAGGGTCAGGAACCGCATCCCGCCGGCGATTAGGTCGGCGATCCGATCGTGCCACCGGTCAGCGGAAACGTCGAGCAGTTCACGTTGCTGGTCTGGCACCGTCATCCGGCACCGCCGGTCAGGGCCGCCGCCAGCGTCGAGTACGGCAGGACGTAGGCGATCGAGGCCACGGCGAGCAGGCCCACCGTGCACGCCGTCGCCAGACCAGTGATCCACACTGCAGTGCGGGAACCGGGCAGGCGTCGCTCAAGTGGGGTGCCGGCGAAGGCCTCGATCGCCATGTGCGCGACACCAATGAAGCCCATCGCCAGCAGCACCGCCGCGATCGACGTGCCGACGATCTGACCTGCCACGAACCCCCCGAACAGGATCAGCGCCTCGCTGAAGAACAGCGGTGACGGAGGGACGGCGCCCAACGCGAACAGGCTCACCCCCATCCCAATGCTCAAGGGTCGGCTCAGCCGCACGATCCCCCGCAAAGCACGCTGCGACGCGGCGGGCTGGTATCGCAGGAGCGGGATCGCCATCGAGAACCCGAGTGCCTTGGCGATCGCATGCCCGGCGACGTGAATGAGTACCCCTGCCGTGGCCCAGCGGTTGTCGATACCAATCCCGAATGCGATCACCCCCATGTGCTCGAGACTCGAATAGGCCAGGAAACGCTTCCACGCAAGCGACTTCCACAAGAACGGGATCGCCACGCCGAGCGACAACAAGCCAAAGCCAATGAAGATGGCCTGGACTGCGCGCGCGTCGAGCGCGGCGCGCAGCGCCTCATCAAGGCGCCATGCGACAAGTGCGACCGTGGGCAGGAGCGCCGCAGACAGCAGCGCGCTGACCGGCGGGGGTGCCTCACTGTGGGCATCAGGCAGCCAGTTGTGCACGGGGGCCCAGCCAACCTTGGTCGCCAGCCCGGCCAGGATCACGCAGAAGGCGACGAGGGTGGTGGACTGGTCGAGGTGCGGCGCCTGGTGGGCGAGCGTCGACCAGTCGAGGGCGCTGAGGGTTGCGGCCCCGTGCGGGCCCGACGCGTACAGCATGACGATGCCCATCAGCGCGACGGTCAGACCGACGCTCGTGAGCACCAGATACTTCCACCCGGCTTCGAGCGCATTGCGCGTCCCGGCGAACGCGACCATCAATGCGGAGGCCGCCGTGGTCGCCTCGACCACGAGCCAGGCGATCCCGAGGTTGTTGACCACGGGGACGGCGACGAGTGCGGCCCAGAACAGGTACAACCCCGCGTAGTACAGCTGGCGTGAGCGCAGCGCCCCGGTGCGTGCACGGCGATGGTCGTGCAGGTATGCGGGCGATATCAGCGCGCTAATCAGGCCGACCACTCCGATGACCGCGAGAAAGACCCCTCCGGGGCCATCGATGACATACGCCGGTCCGGTTGCCGGCGTGCCAGCGTGGACCAGACCGATCGCCGCGAGCACCACGATCAGCGCGGCACACACGACGGCGCCCGCGCGATTGATCGCGTCCGCCTGGCTTGGCTCGCGTGCGACGCACAGTACGGCGATGACGAGGGCCGGCGCAACCAGCGCGGCGGCGAGCAGGAAGGTGATCGGGCTAATCGCGCAGCCCCCGCAAGATCCGCGTATCCGTTGTTCCGAACATGTCGAAGATGCGGTCGTGGAACACGACCGCCACGGTCACGACCAACACGAGATCGAAGGCCACACCGAGCTCCACGGCAACCGGCAGTCCGCCGCTCACGTTCACCGCCGCGACCGCGATCCCGTTCTCGGCGACCAGGAGCGCGACGACCTGCATCACCGTGGCGCGTCGCGTCACCAGCAGCGCAAGACCCGTGGCGATCAGTGCGACCGCTCCGCGCTCGGCCAGACGGGACTCGAGACCGAACGCCGGGATGAGCGCGACCAGCGCGGCGATGATCGCCCCCGCGACGACGAGTCGGCTAAAGGGAACGGTCTCCGCGCCGCCGGGCAGCGCGTGCCGCGTCCGCCGGATCGCGATGACCAGCAGGACCACGATCACCACGGCGCGCAGGACGAGCGTCAGGGCTGCCGGCAGGAACTCCGACGGCCGGCTCGGGACCAGTGCGATGGCGAGCGCCGCGACGCACAGCGACTGGACGCCGACCAGCGCCACGACAACCGAGCGCCGACGCATCAGCACGCAGCCGAGTCCAAGCGCGACGATCACCCAGATCAGGCCCGTGGTCATAGGGCCGCGCCGAGAATCCAGCTCGCGACGCCCCCGAGCGCGAGGAGTCCGGCCGCTCCGATCAGGTGGGGAACGCGCAGCAGCCGCATCTTGGCCGTCATGGTCTCGATGAGCGCGAGCAGGACCGTGAGCGCGACGACCCATCCGAGCACCGCCGCGAGGCCGGCGACCGTGCCCGACGGATGGGGCAGGAACAATCCCGCCGCCAGCAGCATGACCACCCAGTGGCGGGCGGCCGCGGACCATTGCAGATAGGCAAGGTCGCGCCCTGCGTATTCGAGCAGCGGCCCTTCATGAACCATCGTCAGCTCGAGATGGGTGTCCGGATGGTCGATTGGCTGGCGGCCCGTCTCGACCAGCAGGATGAGGACCATGCCGACAAGGCCGCACCAATGTGCCGGATGCGACCAGATCCCCGATCCCGACGCCCCGAGCCACATCGCGCCCAGGTCGGTGCTCCCGACCGGGAGGACCGCCGTCAGCAGGACCAAGGCCAGCAGCAGTTCTCCGGCGACCGCGAATGCCAGGTCGCGCCCGGCACTCATGAGCCCGAAGCTGCTGGTCGTGTCCCACGCCGAGAGCGCCAACAGGCCGCGCGCCAGCGCGAGCACGCCCACGACGACGAGTGCGTCGTGACCAACGCCGAACTGCGGTGCGTTGGCGGCCGCGGGCACGATGAGGATCGCTGCAAGCAACGCCGCCGCGTTGGCTGCCGGCGCCACCAGATAGGTGACGGTGGTCCCCGACGGCTGCACCACCCGCTTGTGCCACAGGCGCCGAAGATCCCGATACGGTTGCCAAATCGACGCACCGACGCGCCCCTGCAGATACGCCTTCTGGCGCTGGATCATGCCCGGCAACAGCGGCGCCGCGACCAGGCCGGCGAGCATCACCGCGCCGGTCGCAAGTTCGGCTGCGGTCATGACCCGACCAAGCGGGCGAAGATCAGCAGGACGATCAGCACGGCCACGAAGTACGCCACGTAGGCCTGAAGGCTCCCCGATTGCAGACGACGGGCGAGGCGTGCCAGACGGAGCGCGACCCGTTGCAGCGGCTGATAGAGCTGCACCTCGAAGTGGTTCGGTACGTGCTGCGCGTACCGCGCCTCGGTGAGCACGCCACCGCCCGCATCGCGGGTGAGCACGCGCTCGGTCGGCAAGACGCCACGGGCGCTCAGCAGGAGGCTCGACGAGAAACCCGCCGAGGTCCACGCGAGCGAGGGTTCGTCGGCCTGACCGCAGTTCCACACCGGCGCAGGCTCGCTGCGCCGTCCGCGTAGGCGCAGCAGCAGGGTCGTCGCCAGCCCGATCACGATCAGGAGTCCGAGGGTCGGCAAGCCCCCGGTCCCGGGGAGCCAGAGGCCCACACCCATCCCCGACGGCATCGGCGCCGAACGCAGGCGCAGTAGCGGCGCGAGCACGAGCCCCGGAAACGTGCCGAGCACGAGGCACCCTCCGGCAAGCGTGACGACGCCGGCGCGCATCGTCCGGCCGACGTCGGCGGCGTTGCGGGCGCCATCGCTGCGCGGTCGTCCCAACAGCGCGAGGCCGCCGAGCTTGACAAAGCACAACAGCGCCAGGCCGATCGTGGCCGCGAGCAGGGCGAGTGCGAGTGCGCTGACCGCCGCGGCGGCGTGACCCGACGACCCCACGGCGTGGATGACCGATTCGAGGATGAGCCACTCCGACGCGAAGCCGTTGAGCAACGGAATGCCCGCGATGGCGAGGATGCCGACGCCGAAGGCTGCACCGGTCCACGGCATCCGCCCCAACAGGCCGCCCAGACGGTCCACGCGATGCTCACCCGTCGCGCGCTCGATCGATCCCGCCGACAGGAACAGCACCGCTTTGATGACGGCATGGTTGAGTACGTGTAGCAGCGCGGCGGCGAATGCGATCGCGGCCCAGGTGTGTGCGCCGGCCGCCCCGAGGACGATCGATGCACCCAGTGCCATGGCGACGATGCCGACGTTCTCGATCGTGCTGTAGGCCAAAAGCCGCTTCAGCTCCCGCTGCACGAGCGCGCCGAGGATCCCCCCGAAAGCGGATACGGCGCCGACAACCATCACGGCAATGCCAAGCCACGTGGGTGCCGGGTCCATCCAGGTAAACACGATCCGGATGAGGCCGTAGAGCGCGACTTTGACCATCACCCCCGACATGAGCGCCGACAGGGGGCTCGGTGCCACCGGGTGGGTGCGCGGCAGCCACATGTGCAGCGGGACCAGACCCGCCTTGCTGCCGAAACCGACGAGCGCGGCGATGCCGACCAGCGCGACGACCCCCGAACCCTGCGCGCCCAGGCTCGCGCCGCCCCACACACCCCGCTCGGCGAGCACCAGCACGGCGATCCATACGCCGGTCCCGCCGAGATGGGTGATGGCCAGGTACTCGACGATCGCCCGACGTACCTCGAGCTCGGGGCGGGGGATGAGTATGCATGCGGCCGGCAGAATGGTCATCAGCTCCCAGCACGCCAAAAAGCTCAGCGCATCACGTGCGCAGACAACCCCGATGAGTGCGAGCAGGAACGCCCCGCCCAGGCTGGCGACGATCCGCGCGGACCCGACCCCGGGGATGTAGCCGACCGAGTACACGAGGACGGGCACTGCCGTCACGGCGATCACGATCAGGAAGAATCCGCTGGTCGGATCGATCCCGAAGCCCGGATGAACTCCGGCCCGAAATCCCGATCCGGCAACGCGGTCACCGAAGAACGCGATTGCGCCCGCGATGCCGACGATCCCGACGCCGACGCCCTGAACCCACATCGCGACCGCAAGGGGCACGCGAGCGACCGGCAGCAGGACACCGCCTGCGAGCACGATGACGCCAAGCACGGCGAGCAGCCCGATCACGCGCCGCGCCTACGACTCAGTACCGGTCGATTCAGCTGGGGGTGCCGTCCCGCCAAAGGGCCGCGTCGTCGGTGAGCGAGCCGGCGAGTTCCGCCAGCTCAGCCTGCTGGCGGCCAAGCATGCTCTCAAGCAGCACGCGCGTCGCCTCGAGCAACCAGAAGACCGCGTCCTCGGTGACGCGGTAGTAGATGGTGGTGCCGTCCCGGCGTCCGCTCACGAGCCCCTGCTTGCGGAGCAGTGCAAGGTGTTGAGATGTCCCGCTCGAATCGAGACCGAGCGCGCCTTGCAGGCTCCCGACCGAACGCTCACCATCCCGCAGCAGCTCGATGATGCGCACCCGCGCGGGGTGCCCGAGTGCGCGGAAGATCTCCGCCTTCGCGGCATACACCGGGCGCGGATCGCCGTGCACCGCGTGCAGCGTCGCGCGGGCGTCGCGCGCCCGCTGGCGCCGATCAGGTCCAAGCGACTCGAGCTCTTCCTGGTGCAGGTATCGCCTCCCGGCAACACGCACGAAAGGGGCTGCAACGATCTACAGCCCCTTCCAGGACTAACTGGATGTGCTCGGTCGCCACCGAGCCCCCTTCACTACACCAGACCGACGGCCAATTTCCAACTCCTATCTGATCATAATCTTACGAAGTTCTACGATTTGCGCGACTGCGGCCGAAGTCGGCGACATGGGGCCGGGTCCTGCCGCACCGCGGGGCCGCCGCCCGGCAGGGCGCCCAGGACCTCGACATGTACCCGATCCCGGCGCGCCATGAGCGCGGCGAGCCCGGGCACCGAACCATCACCGGCATGCCGGGCGCCATGTCGGCGAACCGCTCGATACCCTCAGTCGTCAATGCGCTCGACACCGCGCATCAAGTCCGCTCGTTGATGTTCGTCGCTCTCCGGAAGGACCTAGTCGCATGTCCGCCGACCGCTGCATCGCGGCACCGATGGTGACGTCGTCGTCGAGGATCACGCGAGGACGCACGCGTACGGGTTGCCGATCGGTCCCGTCGGGCGGAATCATGTTCAGATGAGCGCCTTGAACGCCCGCAAGGACCCTCGGCCGGCGCGCACCACCTCGGGGCGCTCCGACAGCTCGGGGCGTGCGCGCTGGTGGCTGGCGACCCTGGTGCTCGTCGCCGGGGCCGCATCACTGTCGACCGAGATGACGGGAGCCCGACTGCTTGCGCCGTACTTCGGTGCGTCTGACCTGGTGTGGTCCAACGTCATCGGCCTCATCCTGGTCTCGCTGGCGGTGGGCTACTGGCTCGGCGGCAAACTTGCGGACCGATATCCGACCCACCGCGCCCTCGCCACTGTCGTCCTTGTCGCCGCGCTCGCGCTCGCCGTGATTCCATTCGCCGCGCGCCCGTTGTTCCTGGCATCCGCAAACGCGTTCGCCAATGTGTCCGCCGGTGCGTTCATCGCGAGCTTCTTTGGCGCCCTGGCGATGTTCATCATCCCGGTGACGGCCCTCGGAGCGGTCGCGCCGTGGTCGATTCGGCTGAGCGTCGAGACCGTCGGGCGCTCCGGATCGGTCGCGGGGCGGCTCTACGCACTCTCGACGGTCGGCGCCATCATCGGCACCTTCCTGCCCGTCCTCGTCCTGATCCCCCTGATCGGCACCCACCGGACGTTGCTGTGCACTGCGGCGCTGCTGGCCCTGACGGCGATCCCGGCGCTCGACCGTCGGCTCGTCTGGGTCCCGCTCGCGCTCATCGGGCTGATCGCGCTCCCGCTGGGGACCATCAAGCCGGCCGGTCCGGGTGAGCGCATCCTGTTCGAGGGGGAGTCGACGTACCAGTTCGTGCAGGTGGTCCAGGAGTCCAATGGCGACCGCGTCCTGCATCTCAACGAAGGCTGGGCCGCACACTCCCTGCTGCCGGCACGGGGCATCCTCACCGACAACTACTGGGATGCCTTCACCGCCCTGCCCGCTCTGGCGGGCGGGTCCTACGGCCGCGCACTGGTGCTCGGCAACGCGGGTGGCACGGTTGCGACCCTCTACGGCCACATCTGGCCCAACATCACCATCGACGGCGTTGAGATCGACCCACTGGTGACCACCGCGGGGCGACACTACCTCGACATGGCGAATCCGCGCCTGCACGTCTTCACGGCGGATGCGCGCTTCTGGCTCGAAGGCAGCAGACCGCGCTACGACGTGATCGTCGTCGACGCGTACGCCCAGCCGTACATCCCGTTCTACCTGGCCACACGTGAGTTCTTCGCGCTCGTGACCCGCCATCTCACGCCCGGCGGCGTCGTGGCGGTCAACGTCGGCACGCCGCCGGATCAGACCGCGCTGGTCGACCGGATCGCGACGACCATGCACGCGGTGTTCCCGACCGTGATGACGGACCGCTACACGACGTTCAATTCGATCGTGCTGGGGTTCGCGGACCCGACCGCGACGCGGGCCGCTCAGCGTGCGCTCACGCACGCACCGGGTCTCGCCGCGGGGCCCGCCCGGCAACTCGCGGCCGGTCTGGTCGCCGTTCCGGCGGGCGGCACGCCGCTCACCGACGATCGCTCGCCGATCGAACTGCTCACCGATCAGGCACTGCTGGCATACCTGTCTGAGGGTGCCCCTGGGGCTCACTGAACCACCCCACCGACGCGCGCCGAGCACGCAGCGTCGCACGGCGGCGCCCCGGCCGGCCGGCTCGCTCACCGGGGGCGTCGCCGTCACGCCGATGCCATTGAGGCGCCCGGGCGTTGCGGTCTAGCATGGCCTATGACCTCCGCCTGGATACCCCTGCCGAGCTTCAGCGCTTGGCAACCCACCTGCGACACGCTGCACGCACATACGCAAGTGCTCGGGAAACTCGCGGTCGCGCTCGCACCGCCGGAGCCGCAGTTGCAACATGCCGCGCTGCGGTTGACCGCACGCGGTTGGGAGACGCCGCTCCTGCCCGCCCCGGACGGCTCCGGCGCCATCGTTGCGGCCCTGGACCTGCACACCCACGAAGCGGTCGTCGAGCACAGCGACGGTCGTGTCCGTCAGGTGTCGCTGACCCCGCATCGTCCGGTCGGCGACGTCACACGTGCGGTCCTCGAGGCCGTGCGAACGCTCGCGGGCAGTGACGTCATCATCAACACGACCCCGCAAGAGGTGTCCTGGACCGTGCCGCTTGACGCTGACGACGAGCACGCGACCTACGACGCAAATCAGGTGTCGGCGTACTTCGCGGCGGCCACGCAGGCCGCCCTCGTCCTCGCCCGCTTTCGCGCGCCGTATCGCGGCCGCTCGACACCGGTCAACGCCTGGTGGGGTTCGTTCGATCTGGCCGTGAGTCTGTTCTCCGGCGAACCCGCCGACCCGCCGTCCGACGACTTCATCATGCGCAATGCGATGACGGCCCAGGAGATCGCGATCGGTTGGTGGCCGGGCGACGCCCGGTACGACCCGCCGGCCTTCTATGCCTACGCGTACCCGCTTCCCGAAGACTGGGAGCCGACCACGCCCGCGCCGGCGGCAGCACGGTGGGATAAGGCCCTGGGTGAGTATGTGCTCGACTGGCACGACGCCTGCGCCGCGCGCGACCCCGCCGGAACGGTCATGGAGTTCGCGCTGTCGGTCTTCCGCCACACCTGCACGTCGTGCCACTGGGATACGGCGCTGGGAGCGAGCGCCGAGGGATTGCCGCCGCCGGTCGCCTGAGCCGCCGGACGGTTCAGCCAACGCTGAGCTCGAACACGACCTCGTCGATGTAACACCAGTACCAGTCTTCGCCGGGCTCCACCGAGCGAATGATCGGATGCCCGGTCGCGTCGAAGTGGGCAGTGGCGTGTCGGTTCGGGCTGTTGTCGCAGCACCCGATCGCACCGCATTCGGTACAGCGCCGCAGGTGCACCCATTGGGAGCCGACGGCGATGCAGGCCGGACACCCCGCGGCGCCCGTTCCGTCCTCGCGATGGTGGATCGTGTCCAAGTGCGTACAGGTTTCGGCCATGGGGGCTCCCTCCCGAAATGGTCCGTGGTCGAACGCCCGGTCCGTGCGCCGATCTTGACGCCGAGTGGCGACGTCCGTCAATCCGGGTCCGCCATCGGCGTCGCGGCCGCGCGGCGACTCGTGCGTCGCGCGCGGTGCGGGCGACAGGACGGCGGCGTCGCCGGCCCGGAACGTCAACAACCCCCGGGCCTGCCTGCGCCCGAGGGTCGAGTGGATTCAGTATCGGCCGGCGGTGCGGTTTCCTAAAGGACTGCGCACCGGTCGTGAGGCCGCGCCGCCGACGCCCGTAATTGGCCTCGCGATCCGCGTGAATTCCGACGCCCGGGGCCGGTCCTACAGGTCACCCGTCGAGGACCGGGCCGAGGCTGCGATGCACAGCACCTCGTCGAAGGTGGCGGTCCGAAGCGGCGACGACAGCGCGGCGCTGTCGAGCCGATCGGTGCAGAAGATCGCCGGTCCGCGCACCGGCGCCGATCCGGGCGCGAGCAGGTAGCGACTTCCGTGTGCCGTCCGCAAGACGTCCTGCGGCGCAGGCACCCGGCCCTCCAGACGGCCCGCGTCGTTGACGTTTATACCGATTTGGGCCACGTCGGGTTCTTGCTCAAAGATCTCCAGGGCGCGTCCGATGTACCGCTCGGGTGCGAAGAACTGCCACCCGGCCGGGAGATGCACCCAGTAGGCACCGCCCACAAGCGCGCGGGCCGCCGCACGTGGGTCGCTCGGCCCGCTCGCGCTGGGCACCACCTCGATGAACGGATAGCGCTCGGCGAGCCACGCTTCGGTGTCCGCCGACACGCCGGTGTCGATCAGGACGAACCGGCCGACCCGGGGAACGTCAACGCAGCAGCGCAAGAAGGAATTGATCGAGCGGGCGAGAGTGTCGGGGTCGGGATCCGCCTCGATGGTCAGGGTGACCTCGACCCCGGGGTCCCCGGTGCGACTGGTCGACGTATCAACCTTCACCAGCGGCGCCTCTTGGACGGGGATCGCGTCGTCGTCGAACTGGCGTCCGCGGCGGGCGACGAGCGTCCTCGCGAGCATGTCGGGGTACGACGATGCCGCCTCAAGCAGGGCCGGAACCGCGAAGTCGCGGTTCTCGGCCACGCGGTCACGCTCGTCGTCGGGCAGATACGGGCTCGCCAGCAAGACGCGGCACAGCGCGAAGCTCTCCATGTGCTTGCCGATCCAGTAGGCACAGATCGCCTGTTCGTCGAGCGCACGCCACGCGTAGACGTCGGCACCGACGAACAGCGCATCGCCCTCGGGGAGCGCGATGCTCGCGGACCGCTCCGCAAACAGGTACCCGAGCTGGAAGCGACCGCCGATGCGGAACTGGCGCGCCAGCGCATGCAGCGGTTCCGCCCGGACCGGGCGCGCCTCCCAGGCGCGCAGGTAGGCGTCCTGGATCTCAGACCACGGCGCGTCGAGCAGGGCCAGGCAGTCGCCGCACCGAAACAGCGCGTAGTAGACCTCCTCGTCCCAACCGCCCATCTCGGCCCGCGTGCGGTACCAGGCCAGTGCATTGGCGGGGTCGCCCGCGTCGTAGTAACTCTGGGCCAGGTAGAAGACCGAGCGTGTGTCGTCGGGATTGCGCGTCACCTCGGCCAGCAGCAGATCGCGATCGCGCTCATATTTTTTGGGGTCGAGATTGCGTCCGCCCAGGCGCCGCGAGTCGATGTAATAGTCGCCTTCGAGCCGCGCGTCGGTTGTCGGGTCGTCACAGACCGCGCACTCGTGGACGACGCCCTCGTACCTCCAGCGCACGCCGTCGCGAAACAGCTGGCGCCGCCAGTAACTGAACCCGGACCCGTAGCGCAGCAAATAACAGTCGGCGGTCAGTCCCCTGAACTCGAGCGTTCCGACGATCATGTCATCGGCGTCCATGACCCATATGTAGTCGCCGTGCCCGCGGGCAAGGTCCAGCGCCTCGGTGCGGTTGTGACCGAAGTTGTGCCACTCACGTTCGTGCAGCTCACCGGGGATCCCGAGGGCATGCATGCG
>Ga0307372_10003549_pt1 | contig 24772 bp, 21 predicted proteins | sample OX1MG_FD_202533 | JGI IMG/M metagenome (GOLD analysis project Ga0307372, IMG submission 202533) | Soil microbial communities from Risofladan, Vaasa, Finland - OX-1 | ecosystem: Environmental > Terrestrial > Soil > Coastal area > Acid sulfate soil | place: Finland: Risofladan, Vaasa | collected...
GGTGCGACGGCGGTGTCGATGGCCTCGTCAGGTGGGCGGTCGGGTACTCGAGCGCCGTCGGGCGCGCCTCGGAACGAGCGCGGGCGGGGGAGCAGGGTCGGTGGTGGTGCCACGGCGCCGGTCGGGAGCGTCGGTGTTTCGGCTCAGCGAGCCGGGTCCCAGGGACCCTCGGGGCGAAGTCCCTGGGCGACCATGAGTGCGAGCTCGTTGCGCACCACGGGGAGGTCGTCAGCGTGGGTGACGCCGATGCATCGGCCCGGCCCGTCGAGCACGCGCACCGCGGCCGGGGTGCCGGCCATGGACCCGCTCGCGATCATGGCGCCCACCACCTCGGGGAGCAGCACCTCGGCGTCATTGGCGAGCGCGGACGGATCGGACACCGAGCCGTCCGCTGCCACAGACGGATGGGCACCGAGCACGGCCGCTTCCAGCACGGGCCAGATCGAGGGCTGGAACCCCCACAGGTTCATCGAGACCGGGGTGTCGCCGGGGAGCACGGCGGGCTCGAGGCCGTCAGCGACGTCGAAGGACCCGTCGGTTCGTCGTGTCACCCCCCGCCGCTCGACCAGCCGCTCGAGGTGCCCGTCGGGCTTCACCGCGCAGGTGCCGCGGGTCACCGGAGCGTCGGCGACGATCGTGTCGCGCAGTCGGTAGGCAACGATGGCGTGATCGTCGCTGTCGCTGAGCTGGCGGGCCAGCAGGGCCAGGGCGGGAGCGCCGTACACGTCGTCGGCGTTCACCACGGCAAAAGACCCGTCAGCGACGTACGAGCGCGCACAGAGCACGGCGTGGGCGGTACCGAGCGGCACGCGCTGCTCAGTGAACGAGACGACGACCGGTGAGGGAAAGCAACGCCCCACGTGGTATCGGATGGCCGGCCCCGTCTGAGGGCCGAGGACCAGGACGATGTCCCCGAACCCCGCCGCGGTGGCGTCGCCGGCGATGAGGTCGATGACTGCTTCTCCGTGCAGGCCCAAGGGTGCGAGCGGCTTGCATCCGCCGTAGCGCTTGGCCATGCCTGCGGCCAGCACTACGAGCACGGGCCGTGTGTCGGAGCCGCCTGTCGTCATCCTCCCCATCGTAGGACGGCGCTGGCCCAGGTCATCCCGCCTCCGAAGCCAGAGAGCAGCACCAGAGCGCCGGGGCGGAGGCGGTCGGTCTCGAGGGCATCGGCCAGCGCGAGGGGGATGGACGCCGATGAGGTGTTTCCGTAGCGGTCGATCGTCACCACACAGCGATCGTCGGGGATCCCGAGTCGTTGGCTCGCGGCGGTGATGATGCGGGCGTTGGCCTGATGGGGGATGAAGAGGTCGACGTCACTGGTTTGGAGCCCGGCCTTGGCCAGTGCTTTTTGCGACGACTCCACGATCACCCGGACGGCATGGCGGAAGATCTCCTTGCCGTTCATATAGAGGTAGCCGCCGTGGTCGCATTTGAGAAGGTGGCGCAGAGACCCGTCCGCCCCGAGGTCCCAGGCCAACAACTGGCCCGGGCCCTCTGTGGCCTCGAGCAACACCGCACCGGCGCCGTCCCCGACCAGGACGGCGATGCTGCGGTCGTCCCAGTCCGTGATCTGCGACAGCGTCTCGCTGCCGATGACGAGCACTCGCTGGGCACCGGCGAGCACGAGGCCGTGGGCGGCGACGAGCGCGTAGACGAACCCAGAACACGCAGCATTGACGTCGAAGGCGCCGCCGCGCACGCCGAGGCCTTCCTGGACCGTCGCCGAGGTGCCGGGCACGAGAGCATCGGGAGTCGAGGTGGCGAGCACGAGCACGTCGACGTCATCGCCGGTTCGCCCGGCGCGCTCGAGGGCGGCTCTGCCGGCTGCAATGGCCAACTCCGCCGTGGTCCCGCCGATTCGTCGTTCCCGGATCCCCGTGCGCTCGGCGATCCACTGATCACTGGTGTCGAGACGCGCCGAGAGGTCCTCGTTGGTGACCACCTTGTCGGGGACGGCGATTCCCCACCCTGTGACGACCGCTCCGGGCATGCGGCTCAGGTTCTCTCGAGGACATGCACAGCGACGAGGGCGGTGTCCTTCCCCGACATGATCCCGCCGGTGTTCACCGCGGCGGCCAGGCGCGGCTCGTGCACCTGCCGGCCCGTGGCGGTCCCGCGCAACTGGGCCACGAGCTCGGCGATCTGACAGATACCGGTCGCACCCAGGGGGTGTCCTCGGGCCACGAGGCCACCGCTCGGGTTGACGCACACGCTTCGTCCGCCCACGTCGGTGTCACCGGCCAGGGTGGCGACGCCGGCCTCGCCGGCGGGGAAGAACCCGAGCGATTCGAGGGCGTAGAGCTCCTCAGCGCTGGTGGCATCGTGGAGCTCGACGACGTCGATGTCTTCAGGGCCGACGCCGGCTGCCTTCCACGCCTCATCCCCGGTCTCGCGGAGCCGATCGTGGTAGTCGAGCTCGCCATTGCCGGATCGTAGGACGCTGGCGCGGACCCGGGGCGCACCCGGGGCGGTGCCGACCGACAGCACCGCGGCGGCTGCGCCGTCGGTGAACGACGAGCACATCAGGCGGGTGAGGGGCGCGACGACGACCGGTGAGGCGAGCACCTCCTCCACGGTCACCGGGGACTTGAACTGGGCGAGAGGGTTCCGGGCCCCAGACCGACGGGCCTTGGCGGCAGCCGCCGCGATCTGACGAGGTGTGGTGCCCCGTTCTTCGATCTGATGACGGACCCAGGTGGCGTTGAGTGCCATGAGCACACTGCCGGCATCGTTGTCGAAGCGAACCCGGAGCTCGGCCCGTTCGTCCGATGGCAGTCCGTCTTCGATCCCGGCGATGGTCTCGCCCCGGTGGCCGGTCCACATTTTCTCCACGCCCACCACGAGCACCGGTGACTGGCCCGCCTGTGCTGCGAGCACACCGAGATGCATGGCCGAGGACCCACCGGCACAGGAGTTGTCCACGTTGACCACACCGGTGGTGCCGAGGTCGACATCGCGGAGCCAACTCTGACCTCGGATGCAGCCCTGGTCACAGAGTCGACCGCCCAAGGCGTTGGCCGCGATGACGAGACCGACATCACCTGGTGACAGCCCGGCGTCGTCGAGCGCGGCTCTGACCGCTTGTCCCGCCATGACGTCGGGTGTCAGGTCGCGCCGGTCCATCGGCGTCATCCCGATCCCAACGATGCTTACGTCCTGTCGCACGACGACCTCACCTCCAAACCTGGTCTTCGACCTGTGTCCCGTATGCGCTCGACACCATCTCGCCGACCCGTTCCGAACGGCTCGCTTCGTGGCGACCGAGAACGGTCCCGCTCATCGGAGCTGGCCCCGTGGCCAGGGCGGAGCGAGACGCGATGAGGCCGGCGAACTCGCCGGCCAGGTCCTCGAACTGTACCAGCGGGTCGTCGGAGGTCACGAAGACCGCCACGTGCTGTGCGCCGGCTTCGACGAATCGCGCCACAGCCTGAGCACAGTTCAGAGCGCTCCCCGCCACCAGATGTCGTTCGAAGGAGCGGGCCGAGAGGCCATAGAGCGAGGCCATCCACGAAAGCCCTTGCTCGGCGGCACTCGAACCTCCCACCGACACAAATGCCACCGTGGCGCGCGCCACGGTGGCCGGATCGCGGCCCACCCGCTCGGTTTCTTTGTCGAGCCGACGCAGCGCCGCGCCGTACTCGTCGGGCGGAATGAACAGCGGGATCCATCCGTCACCGCGCCGTGCGGCCCGTCGCAGCGCGGATTCACTGGATCCTCCCACCCACACCGGAATCGGGCCGGCGGCGGGAAGTTGTGTGTAGCGCTGGCCGGGGGAGACCCTCCACGATCGTCGGAGGCTGTCGATGCCCTCGTCGAGACGCCGGCCGCGGCTGGTGAATGCGACGCCGGCGACCTGATACTCACCGGCGTGGGTGCCCACGCCCACGCCGAGGACGAGCCGGCCGCCCGACAGGTGGTCGAGCGAGGCAGCTTCTTTGGCAACCGACGGGGCGTGGCGCAGCGGCAACTGCAAGATGCACGTCCCGATGGCGGCCCGGCTCGTGGCGGCGGCGGCGACACCCAACGCGCTCAGAGCTTCGAGCGCGGGGCCGTGCCAGAAGATGTGGTCGCACACCCACAGCGCCCGGGCTCCGACCGTCTCGGCGCGGCGGGACAGCTCCGCGAGGGTTGCGGCGCTCGGGAGCTCCGTAGCGTGCTGGGGAAAGGTGGGGAGGATGAGCCCGAGGCTCGGCGCGCCCGGCTCGGTCACGTGGCGTGCTGGCCCGGCCAACGTGTCTGAGGGCACGCCTCATGGTATCCAGGGCCAATTGTGACGATCCGTCAGATCCAGGCGACAACGCCCCTGCGGAGCTGGCACGACACGGTCCGCACCCAGTCACGGCACAATGGAGGGGTGACCGACCTCAGCCAACCCGAGCAACGCCTCTCTGACCAGGGAGAATCCGATACCGATCAGCCCGAGCCGAGCCGGGTCGGGGTGAGTGACGAGGTTCGTGCCCAACGTGAGGTGGATCTCCGGTCACTGATCGAGCTCATGCGGCCCGCCGTGCAGGCCGACGGCGGCGATCTCGAGCTCGTGGCGTTCGACGTGCAGTCGGGGCGCGTCGAGGTGCAGCTCCAGGGCGCTTGTAGCTCGTGCGCCATCTCCTCGGCGACGCTCGAGGGTGGGGTCGACCGCATCCTGCGGGGCCGTCTGGATTGGGTGACCGAAGTGGTGGGCGGCGTCGACGAGAGCGCCGACCCCTTCGACAGCGCGGGGATGGGCCGAGGGGGCTACGTCCCCAAGCTCTGAGTCACACCCGGTCCTGCGTTTACGCGGCGAGGTCGGACTCGTCGATCTCCCCGTACCGGACGAGCGGCTCGAACAGGTCGAGGACCGAGCGGTCCGGGTCGGTGATCCCCCGCAGTGCCGGTGTGGTCAACCGGCGGCTGATGAAGCGTCGTGCCACCGCTGTCTTGCGGGCGTCGCCGTTTCGATCCAGGGCCCAGGCGGCTTCCTCGACGAGCAGGGCTCCTTCGACGGTGTCGGCGAGAAGCTCGGCGAATCGCCTGCTCTGGAGCAAGGCGATGTCGTCAGGGGCACCTTCGAGGTACGAGATCGCTTGGCGGGTGTCGCGCAACGATGCCGCCACGGTGTCGATGGCGCCGGCCAGAACCTTGTGGCCCGAGCCGTTCTCGAGGGCCTGCTCGGTCCGCGCCAACAGGGCGATATGGGCCTGCTCGCCGCGCATGGCTCGCCGGACGTCGATGCACAAGATGTTCTCGGTGCCTTCCCAGATCGTGTGGCACTGGGCGTCGCGCAGCTGGCGGGCCATGGGCCAGTCCTCCATGTACCCGTTTCCTCCCAGGACCTCGAGTCCCGTCGACGCTGCCCACAAAGCCATGCGGGTGCAGCGCATCTTGGCCAGCGGCACGAGTATGCGCCGCACCAGTCGACCGGATTCGGCGTCTTGTGCTCCTCGGGCGGCCGCCGCGCACTCGTAGGTGGCGGCCATGCCCGCCTCGAGATCCACCAGCATGTCCACCAGGGTCTCTCGCACGAGGGGGTAGCTGTCGATGCGGTGTCCGAATTGGGACCGCCTCCCGGCGTAGATGGCCGCTTCGAGGAACGACCGGCGGTGGATGCCCAGTCCCATGAGAGCCACGCCGAACCGGCTCCCGTTGACCATCTCCATCATGCGGTTGAGGCCTCGCCCATCGCGCGCCGCATCCGCAGCGCCCGCACCGGCGCCGCCGTCAAGGGCACCGGACCCGCCTGCCAGCCATGCCCTGGCTCCGTCGAGCGATACCTCGCCGGTCGGCACGCCGACGGTGCCGAGTTTGGGTTTGAGACGCTTGATCCTGAACCCGTTGGCCGACCCGTCGGGAAGGATGCGAGGGACGATGTAGGTGGCGAGCCCGCGACTCCCCCTCGGGGCACCGTCGGGTCGGGCCAGGACGATGAACACCTCCGCGTCGACGTTGGAACAGAAATGCTTCTCCCCCGACAGCAGCCATTCGTCGCCGTCTTGGACGGCGCGGGTGGTGTTGGCACCGACGTCGCTCCCGCCCTGGCGCTCGGTCAGGAACATCCCGCCTTCCCATGCCTGGTCGGGATCGAGGCTCCGGAGGCGACCGAGCAGGTCGTCGCGGGCCGCGGCAGGGGCGTATCGCTCCACGATGTCGGCGGCACCCGAGGTCATGCCGAGGCCGCAGTAGATCGCCGTCTCGGCTTGTGACACGAGGTAGGAGACCGACGCCGTCACCACGCCGGGCACCGGTCGTCCGGCCAGGGCCTCGAGGCTGACGAAGCCGTTGCGGACGAGGTCCGCCTTGTTCTGGGTCCAGTTCGGATGGTGGACGACCTCGTCCACCTCCTGGCCCCAGCGGTCGTAGCGAGCCAGGACCGGCCCGTGCTTGTCGGTCACCTCGGCTCGGGGCGCGATGACCCCACCCACCAGGGCTCCGAATCGACTGACGTGCTCCTCGGCCAGCGACCGGTCCCCGGGGTCGGGGAGATGGCGGTCGAGCAGAGCGGTCAGGTTGGGGTCGAGGGAGTACCAGTCGAGGCCGGCGGCCTGCTCGTACTCGGCGTAGTCGGGAAGCATCGTCCGATGCTACGGCCCGGGGCGTTCCCGGGGGCCCGCCAGCCCCGCCAACGATCACTTAGGAAAACTAATTAGAATGGTGAACGATGACCACGATCGCCAATGACCCGTCCGGCCCTGAGATCGGTGGCCCCACCGAGTCCGCTTCGGGCCCGGGCTCCGAGCCCGTCGTCGGGCCCGATGGCGAGGCGGAGGGCTCCGACGCCGAGATGGCCGCCCGGCTGCGACTGGCGATCCTGCGCCTGTCGCGTCGGCTCCGCCAACAAGTCGCAGGCGGAGTGACCTCGTCGCAGGTTTCCGCCCTGGCCACCGTCGAGCGTCTGGGCACGCCCACGCTCGGGGAGCTCGCCTCGTCGGAGCAGGTCCAACCGCCGAGCATGACCAAGATCGTCGTCGGCCTCGAAGCCGCCGGGCTCGTGGCGCGCCAGGAGGAAGAGACCGACCGGCGCATCGTGCGTGTGAAGCTCACCGCCGAGGGTCGGCGTACCTTGGCGCGGAGCCGGTCACTGCGCAATGCCTATCTGGTGCGACGACTGCGCCGGCTCTCGGCCGATGAGCGAGGCGCGCTCGCCGACGCGGTCCGCCTGCTCGAACACCTGGTGGAACAGCCGTGACGCGTTTTCGGCGCATCGCAGACACGACCTTCCGGTCGCTGCACACGCGCAACTACCGGCTTTACTTCACCGGACAGATCATCTCGGTGAGCGGCACGTGGATGCAGAGCGTGGCGCTGGCGTGGCTGGTGGTCCACTACCTCGCGCCCAAGAGCCAACGCGGCGTCGACATCGGGATCACCCTCGCCCTGCAGTTTCTGCCCATGCTCCTCTTCGGCGCCTGGGGTGGTCTCATCGCCGATCGCGTCGACAAGCGACGCCTGTTGGTCACGACCCAGATCTCTGCCGGGTTCCTGGCGCTAGCGCTCGGCCTCCTCGTGCTCATCGGCCCGGGCCAGGCGGGATCGGCGCACCTGTGGGAGATCTACCTGCTGTCGCTTCTGGTCGGGGTGGTGAACATGTTCGACAATCCCGCCCGTCAGACATTCGTCATCGAGATGGTGGGCAAGAACGACCTGTCGAACGCGGTGAGCCTCAACAGCATCGTCATGAACGGCGCCCGGGTCATCGGCCCCGCCATCGGCGGCGTGCTGATCGCCACGGTCGGCCTCGGTGTCTGCTTCCTCACCAACGCGGCAAGCTATGGGGCGGTCATCGTGGCGCTGATGCTCATGCACCGATCGGATCTGCACCCCGCCCAGCGTGTGGCTCGTGCCAAGGGCCAGCTGCGTGCAGGGGTGCGTTACGCATGGCGGACCCCGAACCTCCGAGACCCGCTCATGCTCGTCTTCGTGGTCGGGCTTCTCGCCTACAACTTCACTGTGATCCTCCCGTTGCTCGCCCAAGAGACATTTCACGGAGGAGCTGGGACCTTTGCCTTGCTCACCTCGCTCATGGCCGGTGGGGCCGTGGTGGGTGGGTTGATCGTGGCCAACCGGGGCAAGCCCAACATTCACCGGCTGACGGCGGTCGGAATCGCATTCAGCGTGATGATCGGCGCCGTCGCCCTGTCTCCGAGCCTGGCCGTCGCGTGTGTGGCACTCGTATTCATGGGTGGGCTCTCCATCGCCTTCATCGCCACTGCCAACTCCGCCATCCAGCTCCAGGTCGAGCCGACCATGCGCGGTCGCGTCATGGCGCTCTACGCCATGGGGTTTCTGGGCACCACCCCGATCGGCGCGCCGCTCGTGGGTTGGATCTGCCAGACCTCGAGTCCCCGGGTCGCTCTTCTCGTCGGAGCCTTCGCCACCCTCGTGGCTTCGACGGTGACCCGGTTGGGTCACCGCAACGAACACCGCCGGATCGCCGCGATGTCGCCGGTGATCGATGAGGCCGAGCCCGGCACCGAGCTCGGTGTGGCCTGAATCCCTACCGCCGGCGCTGCGGGACTAGGCGTGGGCGGCCTTGGGCTCCTTGGGGAGCCCGAGGATTCGCTCTCCCACGATGTTGCGCTGGATCTCGGCGGTGCCACCCCAGATGGTCTCGGAGCGGCTGAAGAAGAACGAGGCCTGCAAGTCGCCCACGGGGTAGTCGGTCGCCCCGCGCCGCGGCCGCATGAGCTCGCCCTCGTCGCCTCCGGGCCCGCCGAGGACCTGGCCCTCGAGCCCGAGGATGTCTATGGCGAGGTTCATGACCTCGCGGTGGTATTCGGACCAGAACATCTTGTGCGTTGCCCCGAGCGCAGCGGCGTCGTGGGTGTTGTTGAGCGCGTCGGTGAGCGAGCGGTAACCGTTGATCTGCATGATCTTCACCTTCGACCAGGCGCGGGCCAGGCCCTGGCGGACCTCAGGGTCGGTACTGCGTCCCGTGCGCCTGGCGTCGTCGATGACGTGGTCGAGCTCGCGCAAGAAGCGCCGGTGGCCGGTCGTCGACGAAGCCCCTCGTTCGAAGCCCAGGGTGGTCATGGCCACCTTCCATCCGTTGTGCTCGCCCCCGACCACGTTCTCCCGGGGACAGCGAGCACCGGTGAAGAACACCTCGTTGAACTCCGAAGAGCCGTCGATCTGCCGGATGGGTCGGACCTCGATCCCCGATTGCTTCATGGGGACGAGCAGATAGGAGATGCCCTGATGCTTGGGTGCTTGTGGGTCGGTGCGGGCCAGGAGGAAGATGTAGTCGGCGAATTGCGCCTGGGTCGTCCACACCTTTTGGCCGTGGATCACCCATTCGTCGCCGTCGAGATCGGCTCGCGTCTTGAGCGAGGCCAGGTCGCTGCCTGCGTCGGGCTCGGAGAAGCCCTGGCACCACGAGATGGTTCCGTCGAGGATCTTGGGGATGAACTCCCGCTTCTGTTGCTCGGTGCCCCACTGCAAGATGGTCGGGCCCACGAGGGTGTCGCCGAAGAAGTCGGCGCGCATGGGTGCCACCGCCCGGGCGAACTCCTCGTTGAGGACGACCTGTTCGATCAGCGAGAGGCCTTTGCCTCCATACTCCTTGGGCCACGAGGCGCAGATCCATCCCCCCTGGCGGAGCTTGCGGACCCAGTCCGCGTTGAATGCCTCGCGCTCGGTACCGGTGAGCTGGAACCCGGGCTCGAACCACCCATCGGGGAGGTTGTCCTCCAACCAGCCCCGGACCTCTTTGCGGAGTGCTTCTGCTTCGGGCGGATAGGTCAGGTCCATAGGGTCGAACGTATCCCCGGATGAGGCGTCGAGCCAAGGGCATCATCGGCGAGTGGGATCGTCCCTATGAGAGCTGGACGGCTTTCACGAACAGCAGGACCACCGCCACGAAGAGATAGGCGTACATGAGGTACATCGTCGTCGTCCGGCCCCGCGTCCATTTGGGTCGTTCGATGAGGGCCAGGGGGGGCATCCGCCACGTCATCCGCCGTTCGAGGTCCTCGTGGTCCGGAGCGGCGCGGTGGCGAAGCGCCCGAAGGTACAGCGCGCCCGCCACCACCAAGACGATCCCCAGCGCACTCGAAAGGCCCGCCAGGAGGGCGGGTACGTCGATGTGGGGGAACACGGTGGTCGTCATCAAGATGAGGGACAAGACGAACAACACCGACACGATGAACGTCGACAGGACGTTCAGCCAGGGGCGGTTGATCCAGGGGCCGAGCACGGCCTTGTCGTTGCACAACAGGAGCAGGAAGACCGTGGCACTCGGCAACAGGATCCCGGCCAGCGCCTGGACGGCGGTGGTGATGACCCCGAGCGGTGCTCCGGGGATCAGGACGATCGTGGCCGCCAGGGCCACGATCCCCGTGAAGGTGGCGTAGAAGAACTTGGCGTCACGCACCCGGCGGTTGAGTGAGTGTCGGGTGCCGAAGATGTCACCGAACGCGTACGACGTCGACAGCGTCACTGCGGCCGCACCGATGATCGACGCGTTGAGAAGGATGATGGCGTAGAGGGTGCCCGTGGCGTTTCCCAGGTAGCGGTCGAGGTTGTTCGCCACGCCGCCGGCGTTGATGAAGTGCCCCGCCGCGCGCGTGTGGGCGAAGGCGAAGGCCACCGTGATGATGATCAGACTGGCTGCCAGCACCGTGATGAACGAGCCGAGGACGGTGTCGACCCGCTCGTAGTTGATCCAGCGGGGCGTGATGCGCTTGTCGACGATGTTGGACTGCTGGAAGAACAACTGCCACGGCGCCACGGTGGTGCCCACGACGGCGATGATGAGCAGGATCGACGTCGAGTTGAACCCGCCTGCCACCCCGGGGGTCACGAAGTGCTTCAGCACCGGCCCGGCGTGGGGATGGGCGTAGACCGCCAGGGGGATCACGAGGAAGTTCGCCGTGATGAACAGGAGCATGAATCGCTCCCAACGCCGGAAGCTGCCGCTGGCGGTCATGGCCACGAGCCCGAGCGCGGCCAGCGGGACCGAGATGTAGGGACTCACGCCGAAGTAGCCCAGGGCCAAGCTGACCCCGATGAACTCGGTCACGATGGTGAGGAAGTTCAAGACGAACAGGTCGCCGACCGAGAATGCCCCCCAGAACTTCCCGAAGCGCTCGTTGATGAGCCGGGCATGACCCACGCCGCACACCGCCCCGAGGCGGACGACCATCTCCTGGTTGACGATGAGGACCGGGATCAGGAGGGGGAGCGTCCACAACAAGCTGAGGCCGAAGTTCTGCCCGGCTTGGGAGTAGGTGGCCACCCCACCGGCGTCGTTGTCGCCCACCATGACGATGAGCCCGGGGCCGATGATGGCGAGCAACGTGAGCACACGCCCGCGCCACGAGCGCCGAGGCCCCTCATCGTGGACGCGAATGGTCCCGAGAGCACCTTGGATGCCACCCCCGAGCTCCTCGTCAGAGGGCACGGGCATTCCCGGTGTGCAAGGCCTGTGCGGCCATGAAGGACCTCCCGACGGTGCCGACGTCGTGGGCGTGCAGGGATCGCGCGCACGCCATGGCGTCGGCCGGCCTCCGGTTAGCCCAGTGGCGTCAACTCTGCCTGGCGGCGTGCGCGCGTGAATCGTCTAGGTGACGGGTCAGCGTGCAGCGCTGCTCCTTTGTCGGCCCTGGGAGCCGCACCAGAGAAAGCGGTGGCATCCGGTAGGGCGCCGGACTCGCCGCGACTTGCTCACGGTGCACCCTTTCACGCCGGAGAACCGGCTGAGGTGCGGCTTCTTCGGGAGGGATCCTACCGTGTCCGCCCCGTCTTCGGGAGTTGGACCGGGCCACAATGAAGGGTCAATCGTCGACCGACGTCATCCCGAAGTCTCGCCGCCAACCGGTGGGAAGCAGCATCTCGAGCACGTCGTCGACGGTGATCACTCCCACCATGCGGTGCTGCTCGTCCATCACCGGGGCCACCGTCAAGTTGAAGTCGGTCATCTTGCGGGTCACGGCGTGGAGGTCCCAATCGGGATGGACGTGGGCGGGGTTGGGGCGGACCACCGAGCCCAGCGTCCGGGTCGGTGCCGCCTGGATGAGCCGCACCACCGACGCCGAGCCGGTGACGCGGCCGTCGTCACCTCGGGCGAAGACCACGGCGAGGGCCTCGGGGGGTGCGGTGCTGCTGCGCACCGCCTCGAGGACGTTGCTGACCGGCGTCGACTCCGCCAGGCAGAGGAAGTCGGGGCTCATGAGCCCCCCCGCGGTCTCGGGGTTGTAATTCAACAGTGTCCGGATCTTGCGCTGCTGCGCCCCGGGGAGGAGCTGGAGCACCGGCAGTCGGTGGTCCTGGTCGAGCTCGACGATGAGATCAGCGGCGTCGTCGGGGGCCATGGTGGCGAGTAGGCGGGCCGCTTCGGCATCCGAGCGGCTGCGGACGAACTCGATCTGATGCTCGGCGTCGAGCTCTTCGAAGACGTCGGCCTCGAGCTCGCGGTCCTGACCCACGGCCTCGATGATCTCTTCGCCCTCTTCGTGTGAGGCCGCTTCCACCAGGTCAGCGATCTGCGCGGGATGGAGCCGGGCGAGCTTTCGATAGGGGATGCGCAGTCGCGCCGTCGGGACGTGCGCGACGAAGGGCTCGATGCTCGCCCAGTCCACCACCTTCCCGGCCGGGATCCGCCTGCCGATGCCACGGGGCAACAGCCGTCGCAGCGCCACGCGCGGGCTGGGGTCGACGGCGACGACCTCCCAACGACCGTCCACGTGCGCCAGCTCGATCTCGTTCGCCCGGATCAGCCGGGCGCCTTGGAGGTTGATCAGGTGTCGGGCGCGCAGGTCCTTCGACAGCAGGACCTCGCCGGGGCGTCGTTCGAAGCGCTTCAGGCTCACGGTGTCGCCCACGAACTGCACCCGACCGGGCTGGAGGTCGGGGATGCGGGCGATCGGTACGAAGAGCTGACGGCGGGCGATGCGGACGACGACGCCGGTCACCGGAGGATGGGGGGCGAACCCCAATTGGGCGATGAGGTCCTCGACCCGTCCGAGACGGTCCCCGTCCCGGTCCACGAGCGCGCCCCTGACCACGCTGGACAGGTGCAGGATCTCGATGGCCATCCTTGGCGCTCCTCGAGCGACGCAGTGCGTGAAGCCGCCTCCAACTTAGTGGATTCCATCGGGGCGACGTGCCTCGCCCCATGCCTCGGAGGCGTGGCCAGGACCGAAACGGGCCCCTTGCCGTTGACCTGCACCGTTTGCGCCCGAGGAGAGATCCTTGGGAGGCTGATCGGCCATGATCTCCCACGCTGGCCACGCGCGTGCCTAAAAGTCCCTGGCAGCGCTGGGCGGAGATTCGTGCCTCGTGGGAGCGCAGCACCCACATCGCCGTCCCCGCGGCTCGTCGCGCCGCCCCGGCTCGGCCGGGGGGATTGCGGATCGCCTATCTCGTGTACCGGGGGAACCCCCGTTGTGGTGGCCAGGGTGTCTACACGCGCCACCTGGCGCGCGAATTGGTGGGCCTGGGCCACTCCGTGGAGGTCTTCGCCGGCCAACCCTGGCCCGTGCTCGACGACGGCGTGGGGTTCACGCCCGTCCCGGGCCTGGACCTGTACCGGGATCCCGACCCCTTCCGGGTGCCGCACCCGCGCGAGTTCCACTCCTCCGCGGACCTGCTCGAGTTCGGCGTCATGTGCACCGCCGGGTTCCCCGAGCCCCGGACCTTCTCTCTGCGGGCGCGCCGACTGCTGGCGGCACGACGCAGTGACTTCGACGTCGTGCACGACAACCAATGTCTGGGCTCGGGCCTGTTGGGAATGCTGGAGGACGGGTGGCCACTACTCACCACCCTCCATCACCCCATCACCGTCGACCGGGTCCTGGCGCTCTCCCATGCCGAGAACGCCTATCGCCGACTCACCCAACGACGCTGGTTCGGGTTCCTGGGGATGCAGATGCGCGTGGCCAAGCAGTTGCCGCGCATCGTCACGGTGTCGGAGTCGTCCAAGGTCGACATCAACGCGCAGATGGGTGTGGACCTGGCCCGAATGACGGTGGTCCCGGTGGGCGTGGACCACACGGTGTTCCGGCCTCGGCCCGATCGCCCCCGCATCCCGGGACGGATCATGGTGACGTCCTCGAGCGACGTCCCCATGAAGGGTCTTGTCCCCTTGCTCGAAGCCCTGGCCAAGCTGCGGACCGAGCGCGCCGTCGAGTTGGTCGTGATCGGCCGGCCCACCGAGGGCGGGCGGGTGGCTCGGACCATCGATCGGCTCGGGCTCTCCCACGCCGTGCACTGTGTGAGTGGGATCTCCGACGACGAGCTCGCCTGCATGTACGCCGAGGCTCAGGTGGCCGTGGTGCCGTCGCTGTACGAGGGGTTCTCCCTGCCCGCCATCGAAGCCATGGCCTGTGGCGTCCCGCTGGTGGCCACCACCGGAGGTGCGCTCCCCGAGGTGGTGGGCGCAGACGGCGAGACAGCCCTGTTGGTCACGCCCGATGATCCCGAGGCGCTGGCCACGGGTATCCGCCGCATTCTCGACGACGACGCTTTGGCGTCCCGGCTCGGCGAAGGTGGTCGTCAGCGCGTGCTGGGACGGTTCACATGGGAGGCCACTGCACGCGGCACCGCCGAGCAGTACCGGTTGTTGCTCGACGACCACCGTCGCGACTCGTTGGTGTCGGCCGACGCCACTGCCGTCACTGTGGGAGCGAACCGACCGTGCTGACCGTCGACTACGGACGCCTGGGAGTGGGTCGCGGCGAGCGGTTGCTCGACCTCGGATGTGGTGGCGGACGTCACGCTTTCCAGGCCGTGCGCCTCGGGGCGAGAGTGGTCGCCCTCGATGCCCAGGCCACCGAGGTGGCACAGGTCAGAGACACCATCGGCGCCATGCTCGACGCGGGTGAAGTCCGGGTCGACGACGAGGCGGGTGTGGTCCAAGGTGACGCGCTACGCCTTCCCTTCGCCGACGCCAGCTTCGACCGCGTCATCGCCTCGGAGGTCCTCGAGCACATTCCTGAGGACGGATCGGCAATGGCCGAGTTGTCCCGGGTGCTCAGACCCGGCGGCACCATGGCGGTGACCGTGCCGCGTTTCGGCCCCGAAGCGGTCAACTGGGCGTTGTCGAACGACTACCACGACGTCCCCGGTGGCCACGTCCGCATCTACCGCCGGTCCACGCTGTTCGAACGCCTCCGGGGGGCGGGGCTGCGTCCGGTCGCCAGTCATCACGCCCACGCCCTCCACTCGCCGTACTGGTGGTTGCGCTGCTGGGTCGGGCCCCGGCGCGACGACCATGTGGCCGTGCGCGCCTATCACCGGCTGCTTGTCTGGGACATCATGCGCGCCCCACGCCTCACGCGGGTCACCGAGCGTGTGCTCAACCCCCTTCTCGGCAAGAGCCTCGTCGTCTACCTGGAGAAGCCTGCATGACACGGACCGAAGGAACGATCCCGATGGCGGGCCGTGTGAGTGAGGTGGACGGCGAGCTCGTCGGTCGACCCGTGGTGGCGGCGATCCCCGAGATCCCCGGCGTGCTCAGCGCCCAGGAGGTGGTGGCGACCGCGGCCACCATCGCCGAGGTGCAACTCCATGATGGGATGATCCCGTGGTTCGAGGGTGGGCACTGTGACCCCTGGAACCACGTCGAGTCGGCGATGGCGCTCAGTGTGGCCGGATTTCACAAGGAGGCCACCCTCGCCTACCAGTGGCTGGCCGACACCCAGCTCCCCGACGGGTCGTGGTTCAACTACTACCTGGCCAGCAATGGGGTGAAGGACCCCCGCCTCGACACCAACGTGTGCGCGTACGTCGCCACCGGTGCCTGGCACAACTACCGGGTTACCGCCGATGTCACGGTCTTGCGGTCCATGTGGCCGGTGCTCGACAGAGCCCTCGAGTTCGTGCTGCGGTACCAGCGCGAGGACGGGGCCGTCTTGTGGTCGGTCGACCCCGACGGCCACCCCGGTCGCTACCCGTTGCTAACCGGATCGTCGTCGATCTATCACGCCCTGCGCTGCGGCGTGGCCTGTGCCGAGACACTGGGTGACGAACGCCCCGACTGGGAGCTCGCTGCGGGCCGCCTGGCTCACACCATCGCGCATGCGCCGGAAGTGTTCGAGCCCAAGCACGAGTTCGCCATGGACTGGTACTACCCGGTGCTCTCGGGAGCTCTCTCGGGCGAAGCTGCCGCGGCGCGCATCGACCAGTGGTGGGACACCTTCGTCATGGACGGTCGTGGGGTGCGTTGTGTGTCGACCGGCCCCTGGGTCACCGCCGCGGAGACCGCGGAATGCGCGCTTGCTCTCGATGCGGTCGGTCGGCGCGCCGAGGCGTTGGCCCTGCTCACCTGGACACGAGCGCATCGTCGGCCCGACGGCTCGTACTGGACCGGGATCGTCTATCCGGAGATGGAGACGTTCCCCTTCACCGAGCGGACGACCTACACCGCCGGTGCGATCGTGCTGGCGGCTGACGCCTTGTCCAACGCCTCGCCCGCGGCGGGGCTCTTCCGGGGTGAGTCGTTGCCCGACTGGCTCGACCTCACCGAACCTCGGTGGGAGGCTCCACCCGCCTGAGCACGCGCAACGAGCCGCATTCGCCGTCCTCGACGAATTCTCCGGACGCCAGGGCCGCGCACCACAGTTCATAGGGAGGTCGACCGCCGTCGGCCGGGTCGGGGAAGACGTCGTGGATCGCCAGCCAGCGGTCGACCGCGACGTGGGGCGCCCAGCCCAGGAAGTCCGCCCACGCCGGCTCCTCACCATGGCCTCCGTCGATGAAGCACAGGTCGAGGGGGGTCTGCCAGTGTGATGCGATGGCAACGGAGTTCCCGACCATGCCCACGACACTGCTTCCCAGTCCGGCCGCGTCGATCGTGCGTCTCCAGAACGGCAAGGTGTCGATGCGACCCGTGGTCCGGTCCACGACCTCGTGGTCGTGGTGCTCCCATCCCGGTTGGTTCTCTTCCGAACCGCGGTGATGGTCGATGCTGAACAGGACGGCTCCGGTGGCTTCGGCCGCGGCGCCGAGGTAGACCGTGGACTTCCCGCACCACGCCCCGACTTCGACGAAGGTCGCTGTGGTCGGGTGGTCGCTCCCGGCACGCCGCGCCGCGTGGAACAGGGCGGTCCCCTCATCGTCGGGCATGAACCCCTTGGCGGCGCGGGCGTGGCTGAAGAGCTCTTCGCTGCGGTGCTCCATCTCGTCTCTTCTCCCGTTGTGGGCGCTCACCCCCTCGCCGCCTGCACAGCCGTGAAGATAGCGAACCCGGCCAGAATGAAACCCGCCACTTTGCGAATGGTGGCGAGAGGCAGGACGCGCAGCAGGACCCGGCCACCGATGACGCCGAGCCCCATGACACTCACCAGAGCGACCGCGGAGCCCACGAAGACCGACCAGGCCTGGTGATAGCGCGCCACCAGGTTGGCGGTCAGGATCTGGGTGAGGTCCCCGAGTTCGGCCACGACGATCACGGTGAACGCGCCGAGAACGATGCGATTCCCCGAGCGGACCCTGTCGGCCTCTTCCTCGCCTTGGGTGGTCTCGGCGGACTCCTTCACCAAGATGAGGTAGAGAGCACCACCGGCAAAGAGCGCGGCCACCACGGCCTCGACCCAACGATGGGGGAGGAGCTCGAGGAGTCGTCCCGCCAGGACGGCCACGGCGGAGTTGACGACCATGGCCAGCGCGGCGCCGATCCATACCGGAAGCGGTCGGTACCGACTCGCCAACACGATGGTGGCGATCATGGTCTTGTCGGGCAACTCGGCGACGAAGATGATCCCGAAGGTGATGGCGAGGACCGACAAGCTCATGGACAGGTCCTCGTGGTCGTGTGCCCGCCGATCGATGCGAGCGCGGCGCTGATCGGGATGGGGCCGCGGATCAGCGCTCCTCCAGGCGTTGCAGGCCGGCGCTCAACACCGGTCCTGCCGTCTCGGCCAAGGACGCCGCGAACGAGACGTTGATCTCGAGCCGCTCGAGGGTCTGCTCGACGGTGCGCTGGCCGATAGCCAGGGGATGGGCGCGCACGAACGCCGTGACGGCACGGGCGAGGTCCGGGTCGCGGCACAACGAGGTCAGCCCACCGAGCATGCGGGGCAGGATGTTGGACGGGATCCGCGCCAGGAGCTCGTCCCAATGCTCCACGACGCGCGCCCAGGTCGCCGGCCCGTTGTCGCGGTTGGTCAGCAACAGCTGGATGACGAAGGGGGAGTCCTGTGAGCGGACCTCGGTCATGGCGAGCCCGAACGCCCTGGCGGCCAGAGACGGATCGGCGAAGCCCGTCAACGCGTAGAGGTACCGCATCTCCTCCTGGGGTGTGGCGGGGTGTCGGTAGTGGTCGAGGAAGGTCTCGAAGTCCTCGGTCCCTCCCGAGGCGCCGACCGTGCTCAAGATGGCCGAGGCCAGGTCGGGGTCGAGCGCTACCTCGCCGCGTTGGGCGACGTCGTGAAGCCGATGTGCTTCGGCCTGGACCTCGGGGTCTCGGCCCACCGTGCCCAGTGCGGCGACGACCTGGGCACGCAGGGTCGGCGTGCGAGGCCCCTCGCCGGGTCGCGCCGACCATCCCAGCCGGGCCAACACGGGGCCCAACAGACCACGCGTGTAGGCGCCGACAAGGGGCCGGACGTCGTCGGCCGCGGCCCGGTGAAGCAGCGACAGTGCCCCGGTGACCTGTGCCCAGATGTCAGGGTCGTCCTCGTTCCCCAGGGCCTCGGCGAGGAGGAGGAAGTCCTCGGGCCCCGACCGCTGGGCCACCACGACCGCCCAGCTGTCGCCGAGCAGGTTGAACCGTTCCAACAGGTCGAGTGCGTCCAACCGACCGGCGAGTCGACGGTGGTGCTCGGGCGCGTACCGGACTCGGTAGAAGCCCGAACCGCCGGCGTTCACGACGACGGCATCGTCCAGCGTGTCGCCCCCGAGGTCGAGGGGCTCGGGGTCCGAGTCCAACAGGAGTCGGGCTTCGTCACCGTCGATCGCCCGGGCGATGACGGGAATCTTCCAACCCGAGCCGATGGCACTGGGCCCGTCGGAGGTCGCGTAGTGAAAGGGCTCTTGGCTGACAACTGGTGTGCCCGCCGGCGGTGTCGGCCCCGGGGCGGTGTCGAGACTGACCAGAGGAAAGCCACCCTGGAGGATCCAGCTGTCCATGATGTCTCGCACGGGCTCGCCACTCGCCTCTTCGATGGCGTTCCAGAGGTCTTCGGTCTCGGTGTTGCCGAACCGGTGCGCCTCGAGATACCGCCGGACCCCGTCGCGGAAGCGCTCGGTCCCGAGGTAGCGCTCGAGCATGCGCAGCACCCCGGCACCCTTCTGGTAGGTCAGGACGTCGAACATCCCCTGGGCCTCTTCGGGAGGTCCGACGGGATACTCGACCGGGCGCGTGGCATGGAGGCCGTCGGTGGCCATGGCCGCGTCACGAGTGACGCCGAAGGAAACCCACCGCTGCCACTGCGGACGGAAGTGGTCGACGCAGAGCAGCTCCATCAAGGTGGCAAAGGCTTCGTTGAGCCAAATCCCGTTCCACCACCGCATGGTGACGAGGTCCCCGAACCACATGTGGGCGATCTCGTGCGAGATGACATCGGCCACGCGCTCGAGTTCCAGGCGTGACGCCCGGTCAGGGTCGACGAGCAGCACGGCCTCGCGAAAGGTGACACAGCCGAGGTTTTCCATAGCCCCGAAGGCGAAGTCGGGGATGGCGACGAGGTCAAGCTTCTCCGCCGGGTATTCGATGCCGAACCAGTCCACGAAGAATTCGAGCGAATGGGCAGCCGCTTCGAGCGCGAAGGCGGTCAGATCGCCCTTGCCCGGGACATGCACGATGCGAACCGGCGTGCCCCGGACGTCCAACGGGTCGGTGGCCACGAGCGGGCCCACGACGAAAGCCACCAGGTACGTGGACATGGGGATGGTGTCGCCGAACCGGATCCGCCTCCCGCCCTGAGGGAGCGGGGAGTCGTCGACCTCGGGGCCGTTGGAGTAGGCCGACAGCCCGTCGGGGACGTCGAGGGTGACCGAGAACACCGCCTTGCGGTCGGGTTCGTCGAAGCAGGGGAAGGCACGCCTGGCGTCAGTGGCCTCGAACTGGGTGGTGGCGATGGTGTGGGAGACGCCCTGGTCGTCGGTGAAGGCGGAGCGGTAGAAGCCGTGCAACTGGTCATTGAGGATGCCCGAGAACTCGATCGAGATCACCCCCGGCCCCGGGGGGAGTGCTGTCGAAGGGCTCAGGACGAGTCGCTCCGAGCCCCGATCCATCTCGACCGCCAGTGGCAGTCGCTCACCCCCACCGGGTTCGATCCAGGCCTCGGCGACGGTGAGCTCCGCGGCGTGGAGGACGACGGTGGTCACCGCCTCGTGCACCATGACCTCGATGTGCACTTCGCCGCTGAAGGTGGCGGCGTCGAGGTCGGGAGTCAGGCGAAGCGCGTAACGCCTTGGCTCGACGGAGTAGGGAAGCCGGTACTGCGCGGACGGATCGGCGCGTCCGGCGACGGTCGTCTCGGTCATTGGGCGAAGGCTACCTGGGCTTGCTCGGGGCTCTGGTTCCGGTGGCCCTCGTCTCGGAGTAGCTTGCCGACCTGTGAACAACGGCTCATCTGGTCCAGATGCGAGTTCCGCAACCTTCGACGTCGTCGCCATCGGGTCGTCCCTGGTCGACGTCCTGACCGACGCCACGAGCGAGGACCTGGCCCGGTTCGACATGGCCAAGGGGTCCATGACCCTCGTCGACCTGGCTCGGGCGGGGACGCTCTACCGGGCCATGGGGCCCGCCATCGAGGTCTCGGGCGGCTCGGCGGCCAACACCGCCGTGGGAGTGGCTGAGCTCGGCGGCCGGGTCGGCTACCTGGGCAAGGTGGCCGCCGACGAGCTCGGGGAGATATTCCTCCATGACATCGCCGCCGCGGGCGTGGTGCTCGGTCGAACGTCGCGTGTCGAGGCCTCGCAGGATCCCGCCGACGACAGAGCGACGGGGCGATGCCTCGTCTATGTCACCGAAGACGGGGAGCGGACGATGGCGACGCACCTCGGGGTGGCGTCGACATTCGGGCCCGAGGATCTCGACGAGGAGTTCGTGGCTCGTGGCCAGGTCGTCTACCTCGAGGGCTATCTGTGGGATCTCGAGCCCGCCAAGTCGGCCCTGCGCCGAGCCATGGAGGTGGCCCACGGGGCGGACTCGCTCGTGGCCTTGAGCCTCTCGGACCCGTTCTGCGTGCAACGTCATCAGCGCGAATTCCTCGAGCTCTTGCACGGCGACGTCGACGTCCTGTTCGCCAACGAGGACGAGACCACGTTGCTGTTCGGTGCGCCCACGTTCGACGAAGCTCTCGGTGCCGTCGAGGAAACCGGGATCCTGGCCGCGCTCACCCGGGGTGCAGCGGGCTCGGTGGTGGTGGCCGCGTCGGGTCCGATGCACATTCGTGCCGACGAGGTGGCGCGCGTCGCCGACACCACCGGGGCAGGGGATCTCTTCGCAGCGGGATTCCTCTACGGGCTCACCCACGGCAAGGATCCTGAGAGCTGTGCCCGGCTGGGTGGGCTGTGCGCGGCCGAGGTCATCTCGCACATCGGCGCCCGCCCCCAGGCCGACCTCCGCCAGTTGGCCACCGCCGCCGGGCTCCTCTGAACATCCGGCTCGTCTGAACCCGGGCGCACCTGAACACGGCGTGAGTCGGGTCAGTGGCTCTCGCCGCTGATGGGTGTTTCGGGGGGAAGGTAGGCCAGGTCCAGGTCGCCGAGCCGGACGAGCACCGAGGCCACCCACCGACCGAGGGCCCCGACCGGTCCCGCCAATGTCGACGCGTCGTTCATGGCCGCCTCGTCTAGACGCAGCGTCCCCTGGTACGTCGTCTCGACTGCGAACCTCGGCTCACCGTCGGGCTCATGGACCTGCTCGACGACCGGAGCTGCCCGCACGAGCGTGTCCGCGCCGATGGCGGGACTCTCCTCGGGAAGACACGCCACCACCGCGTCGAGGTCGGGCATCTCGGCGAGTCGCTGCACGCGCAACGTGATTTCCAAGACGACCTCGGGAAGGTCATCGGGAGGTTCACCGATCGACCAGGACCGGTACGCGCTCTGACTCCAGGTCGGCCAGTCCAATGACAAGTCAGCCCGGACCCGAGGTGGTTTCTCCTCGCCGGGCAAGGAGTACGACGTCTCCCATGAAACGTCGCCCAGGAAGACATCGACTTGAAATCGCTCTTCGACGGCCTGGCGTTGGAGCAGCGCGTTCTCCAGCGCGGCGCGGGTCTGGGTGATGAGGTCAACGAGGATGTGGTCGAGCATGCCGGACGAGAGGCTACCGTTGGCTGTGGCCCCCGCCGCGGCGAACCCATGGCTCGGACGTCGTGTGCTCACCTACGCGCACCAGTGCGGTGCCTGGGAGGCGCCGTCGTCCACACTGTTCGCCCTGCGCCGTGCACTCGAGCTCGGGGTGAGCGGGATCGAGCTCGACGTCCATGCCACGGCGGATCGTCATCTCGTGGTCTGTCACGACGGCACCGTCGACCGGACCACCAACAGCCACGGTCCGATTCATTCCATGACGCTGGAGGAATTGCGAAGGCTCGACAATGCCTACTGGTTCGTTCCGGGAGGAGACGAGACCCAGGGACTGGATCCCGGGTCGTACCCGTACCGCGGACGGGCCCCGGCCAGCGCGGAATTCGGCGTCACCACGCTCGCCGAAGTGCTCGACGTCCTCGACGACCACCCCCATGTCGCGCTCAATCTCGACATCAAGCAGACGGCGCCGAGCGTCGAGCCCTACGAAGAGCTCCTCGCCCAGGAGATTTCGGGTCGTCGGGGCACCGATCGGGTGATCGTCGCCTCGTTCCTCGATATCGCCACCGACTCGTTCGCCAAGTACGCGCCCGACATCGCCACGTCGGCGGGAACACTCGCCACGGCCATCTTCTGGCGAGCGGTGCACGAGGGCGAGACGCCCCCGACCTCGGCGCACGTAGCGCTTCAGGTACCCGCCAACCAAGGCGAGCTCGTCGTCGTGGACGAGCTCTTTGTGAGCGCGGCGCACGAGAGCGGGATGGCGGTGCACGTGTGGACGATCAACGACGTGGTCGAGATGGGCAGACTCCTCGACCTGGGGGTCGACGGCCTCATCTCGGACCTGCCCACACCGCTCGTGGCGCAGGTGGCAGCACGAGGACTCGCCTACCGGCCCTGAGCCCGGCGCAAGCGCTGGACCCGTCGAACCTGAAGCTCAGCCCCGCCCGCAGTTGGGCCGCTTGCCGTGGTTCGCCTTCTTCTTGCTTCGGATCTTGCGTTTGACGGTGCGTTTGGACATAGCGGCCCACGCTATCGGTTCGACGCCGGAGCTCCGTCATCGGGGCTCGGGCGGGGTCGTCGGGGCCCGGGCGGGGCCGTCGAGCCCCGAGGCCGCGCCGATGTCCGGGCCTGAGAGGGCATCGTCGGCCAGCCGATAGCGTCTCGAGGAATGGAACGGCTGGGTCTCGTCGGTTTGCCCAACGCAGGCAAGACGTCGTTGTTCAACGCCCTCACCGGTGCGGACGCGTCGGTGGCGTCGCATCCGTTCACCACCACCGAGACGGTCGTGGCCGCGGCGCCCCTGCCCGACGCACGCCTCGACGCCCTCGCGGACATGAGTGCGAGCCGGAAGGTGGTCCGGGCCGGCATGGAAGTCGTCGACATCGCGGGATTGGTGTCGGGATCGTCGACAGGCGAGGGACTGGGGAACCGGTTCCTGGCGGGCATCCGTGAAGTCGACGCCCTGTGCCTGGTGCTCCGGGCCTTCGAGGACCCCGAGGTGCCCGGCGACACGAGCCCGCTCGACGCCTGGGCCACGCTCGAGCTCGAGTTGGTGCTGGCGGACATGGCGACGGTCGACACCCGGCTCGACAAGCGGCGCCGGGCCGCCAAGTCGGACAAGAGCCTGGCCGGCGAGATCGCGGCCATGGAGATCGCCTCCAAGCATTTGTCCGCCGGTGTCCCGCTGTACCGAGCCGCGCTCGACCCCGATGACCGAGGGGCGCTCAAGAGCCTGTTCCTGCTCACCGACAAGCCCGTCCTCGCCGTGGTCAATCTGGGCGAGGACCAACTGGATCGCTCCGACGAGCTGGCGGGGGCGGTCAGCGCCGCTCTCGAGGGCCACGGCGAGGCGCTCGGGGTGTGTCTGCAGCTCGAGGCGGAAGCGGCCCGGCTGACACCCGAGGAGCGTGCCGAGCTCCTCGAAGGACTCGGCCTTGGGGCCGGGGCACTGACCAGAGTGGCCCAGAGCGCCTACCACCTGCTCGGACGACGGGTCTTTCTCACCACCGGCGACAAGGAGTCGCGGGCCTGGAGCTTTCGGGCCGGCGCCAACGCGGCTGAGTGCGCCGGTGTGATCCATTCCGATCTCCAGCGTGGGTTCATCCGGGTCGAGGTCATCCACTGGGACGAGCTGTTGGAGCTCGGTTCATGGGCAAAGGCGAAATCAGCGGGTCGCATTCGGCTCGAGGGTAAGGACTACGAGGTCGCCGACGGCGACGTGCTCGAGATCCGATTCAACGTGTGAGCGAGCCCGATTCACGGTGACGTCGACGACGTGGTTGCTGCGAGAGGGAGTGGTGTTGGCGAACGCCGACAAGGCGAGCACCTACGCCGAGCGACTGCGCGGTTTGCTGGGTCGCAAGGAATACGAAGGGGCCTTCATCCTCCCTCGGACACGATCGGTGCACAGCTTGGGAATGCGCTTCACCATCGATGTGGCCTTTCTCGATCGCGACATGTGCGTCGTCGATGTCGTCAGCCTGGCCCCGTGGCGGATGTCATTGCCGCGCTTGCGGGCCCGGATGGTGCTCGAGGCTCAGGCTGGCGCGTTCGAACGCTGGGGGCTTCGGATCGGAGACAAGCTCGAGCT
>Ga0307372_10003551_pt1 | contig 24752 bp, 21 predicted proteins | sample OX1MG_FD_202533 | JGI IMG/M metagenome (GOLD analysis project Ga0307372, IMG submission 202533) | Soil microbial communities from Risofladan, Vaasa, Finland - OX-1 | ecosystem: Environmental > Terrestrial > Soil > Coastal area > Acid sulfate soil | place: Finland: Risofladan, Vaasa | collected...
CCACCTTTTTCATCCCGGCGGTCGTGCTGGGCAGGCATCCCTCGCTGCTGACGGAGATCGCCGCTAGCGGCGCAGAGATCGGCGTTCACGGTTATGTGCATAACGATTATCGCTTGCTCAGCAAAAATGCGCAGTTCGCGCAGACAAAAGAAGCCGCCGCGGTCTTCCAACAGTCACGCATCTCTTTCGGCGGTTTCCGCAACCCCTACCTGGGATGGACAGAAGACTCGCTCCAGGTGTTCAACGCACTTACGACAGCAACGAGGCAGTCCTGCATGAGATCATCAACCCTGATATGCTGTCAGTACAACTAGCCAATGGCTATAGGAAATCTCTCACTCTCTTTCAGGCCATCCCTTGCTGGGCCTACACCCTGCGCCCTCACTTTGAAGGGCCATTACTGCGCATCCCGACCAGCATTCCCGACGACGAGATGCTCTTCGACCGCTTGCGCATGACCGATCCACAAGAGGTCGGGCGCATCTGGAGCCGCATCATGCAGCGCGTGTACGATCTAGGCGGCGTGTATGTGCTCAATCTGCACCCGGAGCGAGCAGTTTTGTGCCAGGAAGCGATCCGTATCCTGCTCTCCTCCGCGGAGCAGCAGATGTTACCGGTGTGGATCGCCGCGCTGCGCGACATGGCCGCGTGGTGGAAAGAACGCTCGCAGTTCCAGTTGCACATCACCCCTCTTGGGACAAGGTGCTGGCAGATCACGGCGAACTGCACGCCGCGCGCGACTGTATTGGTGCGCCATCTCACCATGGAAGATCAGGCAAGCGACGTATGGTTTGGGGACGATCTGCGTGTACGGGGCAACAACTTCACGGTCACGGCCAGCCGTTGCCCATGCGTCGGCGTATCGGCGCAAACGCCGCGCGAGGTGAGCGACTTCCTGCACGAACAGGGCTACCCAACAATGGAGGCTGCACTAGAAGAAGCTGATAGCTATGGCTTTTCCGTGGATATGCCCGGCGGCTTCGCGACAGAACGGGCCGCGCGTATCCAACAATGCAGCGAGCTGGTGGAGCGGATCGAGGCCAGCGCGACGCCTCTAGTGCGCTTCGGCTGCTGGCCCGACGGCCAGCGGGCCGCGCTGGCGATCACGGGCGATATCGATTCAGTGACGATTCAAGATTTCTTTTTGCGGATTGTTGAGGTTTTTAATTAAGATGATCAAATATATGATGACCGCAACGGCTCTCAAGTTTTTTTCTCTCTCACCGCAAACCAGGCATATGTATCGTTGGCTTGGCAATAATCTCGGACAGAGGCGAAGAATACGTAACGGTTTGAGCGAAAAATACATCGAGCGCGCTAAACACATTTTAGATGTGTATGAGAAGTATCAAGTTCTTCAGAAAGGTGACAAGGTTCTAGAAATTGGGACGGGCTGGACGCACTGGGAATCAACAGTGACACGGTTATTCTACGATGTGGAGGTAACGCTCTTTGATGTATGGGATAATCGACAGCTTGGTGCTTATAAAGCATACTGCCGACAATTTGGGGAGGTTGTCAACGAAGAATTCCATCTCAACGCCGAGCAGCGCGAGAGAGTACACACGTTGATTGAAGTTATCCTCAAGGCAGCTTCTTTCGAAGAGATTTACGACAAGCTTGACTTCAACTATGTGATCAACCCAGAGGGGACGCTTGATCCGTTTGCTGACAATACCTTCGCAGCAATCTACAGCAGTAATGTGCTTGAACACGTCGAGAGAAGAATTCTACCGTCATTCACGAAAGACTTTTACCGTATTTTACGCCCAGGTGGGTATTCGATCCAGCAAATTGATCTGGGAGATCACTTATCGTACTACGATCCGGGCGTTTCTCTCAAAAACTACTTGCGCTACTCAGACAAAACCTGGGAACGATTCTTTGCAAACGATGTGCAATATTTTAACCTGGTTCAACGACCAGAATGGTCAGGCTATTTTGATGAAGCAGGACTCACAATGGTCAATGAAGAAGACATCTCGGCTGATATCAGCTCTATTAAAATTGATAGACAGTATAGAGGTCTGGATGACCAGGACTTACGTTGCCTGACTTTGCGAGTAGTACACCAGAAACCTGGAACACCGTAGAGAACTTCCACATTCCACAGTTTGATTGACAGTTTTAGGAAAATGATACAGTAGAGTCCGACGCAGAGGAGGACTTCAGAGACACCTGTTTCGCGGGAACAAGGCGCATGTTCTTCCGCACTTTTTGTGCTGCATTGCGGCATACTTGGATACTCTTTTTCCGTCAGTCCATTCTGGCAACGCAATTGATATAAGTAAACCCTCCACGCTTGATAGAACCATTGCATTAAAAAATGTAGGGGCGCAACGCATTGAACCAGGCCAGGTTCATAGCTCGCGCTCCTACTGATGTCGGATGGATTCCATCGGAGCTGATATATGTCTGCGCGTGTTGACGAAATAGCTGATAAAAATTGGGGCCAGGAATGAGCCTATTCTCTTGCGTCACCTGGTCAATCACGGCATTCAAAGCCACTATCTCCTGATTCAAAGCGGCATCTCCTGGCCTGTTAGTATAAGGTAAGTTGGCAAGAATCGGTATATGTCCTGCCTGCTCGATTTTCGTGACGAGAATTTGCAAATTTGCTCGAAAAGCCGCCGGAGAAACTGGGGCAAAGGCATCATTCGTCCCCCATTCTAACAGCCAGTAATGAATTTCAGGGTTGAGAGCAAGCCAGAGATTGATATCCTTAACTGCATCACTTGAAGCTGCTCCTCCCAATCCGCCATCGATCGTCACAGGAAAGAGTTTGGGAAATGCGGCGTGAACATCTTCCGCAAATGACGGCTGGTTTACATCGAAACGGTTATATGAGAAAGCAGTAATTGAATCGCCCGAGAAAATGAATGTGTTGTTCAGGCTATTATTGGCCGAAACGTCATAGAGATCGATCTGATTGATCGCAACATCTTTATTTTGAGTAACCGGTTGCCCGCTTGTTACCGTCATCTTTACCCACGATTTACCTGCAAAAGGGAAAACATGCTCACGCATTCCGGCCTGATTACCAAACACCTGCGCAACGACCTGCCAATTTCCATCTGCACCGTTGGTACTGTTAGATGAAACGGATATCGTGTAGTCACGAGGAGTTGCGGCCCAGTTAGAGATATATTCTGACCCTGTAAAATCGCATTCCCAGGTAAACAACAGGCGTGTCGGTCCCGATCCGACCTGAATAGCACACCAGCTAGGGAGTTTGGCTTGCAGCACGTCCCATAATGAGTATGCACCATAATGACCATTGTCAATAGCGGACGGACCTCCGGGACCAACATCATTGCTTGAACAATAGGCTGGCTTTCCACGAGAAATGAGAGGACCATTGGCTCCTTGTATCGCAGAGGTTCTGGCTGGAGGTTGAGATGGCCGATATTGGGCTATGATCGATCGGATGGCATAGTACTGAGGCTTCGCTGCATCATTCTGGACATTAAAGAGGTCAAGATGACCATATCCTGCATAGCTTGCAGCATCAAACTGACACGCAAACGCCACCCCGGCTTTAATCATAGATTGTAAAGCAGTATCGGTAAATGATGTAATAAAGTTCTTGTTATCGCCGTATGCTGGAGGTGGATTTTCCGGGTCAAAATTCCATTCGGTGATGCCAATTGGCAAGCTTTTCCCTAGAATTTTCTCCACTAACTGGCGGACGCCTATCGCCTGCTGGCCTGCCGTGTTAGCTTTGCTTAAACAATTAGCCTCTGTGTCCTGGTAACAAGGATACCAGTGAAAACTAATTGCGTCAGGCAAGACCCCAGAGCTTTTTACACCCTCCAGATAGCCGCTCAAAAATGACGAAGTCGCCGGGCCATCGACTGGCCCAATAAACTTCGCGGAGGGATTAATATGCCGGAGCGCCGGTATCAGGGTATTCCATTGCTTAAGATACGAAGGCAGAGAAATGCCATTGTAATCCGGTTCGTTACCAAATTCATACATGAGACAACGTTTACCGAGATACCGGACGAGATGCTCGTCATAGGTGGCATTGAAAATGTTCGTAATAACTCCCAGACAATGCGCGCCGCTATTTTCTATGGCTCCGATACGTTGCTCTATACTCGTATCGCTTGCATTATCGGGAAAGAAACTGCGGATTAAAGCGAACCCGGCATTCCGTAAAGCCAACTGGATAGAAGGTTGCGTTTCGAGGTTCTGTGATGACCACTCGTATGTATCATTCGTTCCGAATAACAATGAAGATACTCCCTGCTTCCAGATCTGTTCGCCAGGGAGTAATTGAGATGCAGATGTTGAAGGAGCAGGACCTGGATTGTTTGATACCGATGAACAAGCTACGCAAATAACTGTCAGGACTGTTAGAAGGCTGTATCTCAACCATCGTGCTTGCTTCCGCCTGAGCGACTGGCTCATAGCTCCTCCGATCGATTAATTACCGGGACTAAGAAGCGTTCGATAGGCACAAATAAGCTGTTCTTTCGAATGCTCCCAACCTAGTGCGTCCTTCATTCGATGCCTACCGATATCTCCCATCCGGATACGCAATTGCTCATCATCAAGGAGTATCTCGATTTTATTTGCGAAATCCTCCGTGAGATTTGGTTTAGCATAAAGCGCCGCCTCCTGGGCCGAAAAGCGTGTTTCTGCAAGGTCAAATGCAATTATAGGCTTTCCTAATATCATATAATCCATCGTTTTTATCATCGTACTAAATTCGTTCAAACCATTTTCTGGATCAGGCACAAGGGCGATATCTACTGTTGATAGACATTCAATTAGATATTCATGCAAAACCCATCCTTTGAAGTCCACATACTCATCCAACTTGAGCTTATGTGCAAGAGAACGCAAAGTTGGAAGATTCGTTCCGTCGCCGAAAAGTACCAGAGACACGTCTTGCCTTCCGCGTTTATGCACAAGTTCGTCTAAAGCATACAACGCATGTTCCACTCCATCCTGCACTCCCATAACTCCCACATAGCCAAGGAAGTAAGTAGCCTGAGAGTTTGTTCGATGAGCAGACAAGGTTTCACTTAGCGGTTTCAGATTGGAGCTATTACGAACTACAAATACCTTATCATTCTGGCAACGGCCTCGCCAAATGGCGATCTTCTTCTGAGATTCGTTCGTTACAATAACCAGGTCTGCCACTCTATAACTACAGAACTCAAGATAGCGCATCAGATTATAAACGATCTTCGAACGCTTATTAAAAATAACCTGAAACATTTCGGGCGACAAATCATGTTGATCGAAAACAAATTTTTTCCCGAAGAAACGATAGAATAAAGCCACCATAAAAAAAATATCTGGGGGATTGGCAACATGAATTACATCAAAACCATGACGAAACCATATCTTAAAGCTTAGCCAGAAAGTCATTACAAAAGCAATACTGTACTCTAGAATATAATTGACATATTTCACTCCAATAGATGGGAGATTATACCGGTATACATGAATGCCGTCCAGGAACGTATAGGCTTCTCTAGAGTCCGAAATCCCTTTCGGACTAATAACACATACCTGATAACCACAGTCATGTAACATCAGCGCTTCCGGCCAGACACGTTGATCATGAGGCGCAACAGTATTTTCCACTATCATCAGTACACTTGGAGTTTTTGCCAAGGTTGTTCTGTCTCCTCTCGTCTTTGCTCCATTAGCTGTTCCCAGCTTTACTATGCAATGGTTTTCTTGTGCCGGGCCGAATTTGCTTCAGAAAGGAAATACGCTCCGGGCGGACCAGCATTATTCTGTAATATCAAACTAAAGATAACACTTTTAAATTAGGAAATAGGTTTTTGTATACGTTGAGAAAAAGTTGTAATACCTATCATTGTGTGTAAGAATTTACCCATAATGGCTCAACCTTTTCGTGATAAAGAAAGAGGCATCATTCTCAAAATTTTGCGGTATTTGACTCGCTTGACCAGCCAGTTCAAATATGACAGGAAATCCCAAACACCTGAAGTCATCAGCGCAACGATCAGCCAGTGCAATTGGGAATCAGATGAGATTCTGCGGATCAGATAAGGATGAGTTTGAGAAGTATTAGCTCCAGGAACAGTTGTCACAGCCCACTGATAACCAGCTTGCCGTACAGCAAGTATACCTTTATGACCAATATGCTCTATTCCTCCATGGGGATAAGCAAAAACACGTATTATATGCCCCAGTTTTGTTTGTAGCAACAAACGGCAATCAACAACCTCTTGGATAGCCTCTTCAGTTTCTGCTGATGAAGACAAGGTTAAATGATGCAATGTGTGTCCGCCAAACCTGACCCATTTGCTCGTCTGCATCTCCTGAATCTGTACCCATGTTAGCATTGACGCAGGTATCTCACTGACATCTGGAATGATAGTGTTCGGAATTGATAGCAACTGGCCGAGAGAGCATAAAAAATCACGTCGTGCCTCTGGTTCGTCAATCAAGCGGTACTGAGCATCTACGACCTTTGCGAACGATTTCTGATCTTCTTGTCTATGCATATGATAGGTGCAGCCCTCGAATTCTATCAGCTCAATCTGTGCATGACACAAGAGACGATCTTGCCACCAGAAGGCCGCTCCACAATCGATATATTCTGAAATGAGGAAGATCGTAATTGGTAACCGCAACTCGCGGGCTAAGGGATATGCATAAGTAAAATTATCTTCGTAGCCATCATCGAATGTCACAGCTAGAGGTAAACGACGATCTTTTTCATGAGACTTCTGTTTACTCGGCGCGAATAATTCCTCAAGCGCGGCATCTAAGAAATGCACCCGAAAATGCCGATGTAGATAAACTAGTTGACGTTTCAAGTGTTTCCCTGAAGCTTGATGATAATTCACGACAAGTAAACGGGAACTAGAGTGTCGGTGTAGCCAGGTAATAAGAGGCATCAACCCACTATAATAGAAGCAAGCTGAGATCAAAAGCAGGATTCGATTTCGCATAATCACCCTTTCCGGCCTCATTTTTCTAGAGGAAGACAAAATTCTACTTTATAGGCCGACTCGTGCGTACCCATTCACTGGTATGTTTCTTGCTTCTAGCCAGCATCAGAATTACCCAGAGTTTCCAAAGGATAAATCCAGGAATAAATAAAAACGCTTTATACGCTGCTTTAGGAAGTCGTAACATATAGATTCCTGTGCCAACATAATAGAACAGCCCTCCAAAAAGAAGAAGAACTATCAGTAGTGCAATCGATGATTGCAAGAGAAATGAAGCCACAAACGCGAGAATAAGGCAGGAGACCAAAAGCGATAAAGGAGGAACAAGTAGTTCAGCGACTGCTTCAAAACATGCAAAGCTACGTAATCGGATACCTGCTCGCAGTAAATCTCTGATGACTTGCCAGCTTGAAGGGCCGCCTCTTCGCGACTCCCACCGTATATCCTGGGTACGCATTTGTATGAACGATGTTGGCATATAGGAGCGAACTATCGCATCCGGCACATAACGCACCAGTTCGCCATGTTGTACCAGGTGAAGATAGTACTCATAATCTTCTGAAAGCGAGTATGCCTGCCAGGGGTAGCGTTCTAAGAGTGTGCGGCTGAAACACATCCCATTGCCATTCAGAGTAGAGGAGCCTCCTATAGCATTTCTGCCGAGCGCCCGTATGTGATAAAAGAGCGAAATTGCAATCTGGCGAAGTATAGTACTTGGAGATTCATAAGCATTAGAGACAGCTGAGTCTGCCTGCATTGCATTGGCCCCTCGCGCCAGTTCTCTAGACATTGCCTGTAAGAAATCTTCTTGGACAACGGAGTCCGCATCAATGATGACATATGCGTCATGCATGATATTATGCTCTTCAAGTCTTTGCATCAACCAGCGGAGCGCGTGACCTTTACCACGCTGGACATCATCAAAGCGCTCAAATACATGTACCCAGCCTGTCTCTCGAACTAGCCGGGCAGTATTATCTGTGCAGTTATCTGCCACCACATAAATAGCATATTTATCCTTCGGATACTCCAATGCAGCCAGGCTCCCTAATAACCCCGGAAGCAGAATTTCTTCGTTGTGTGCGGGAACCAAAATAGCAAAGTTATACCTCGCAGTCTCACCGCCAAAGAAGTCTTTTTTACCCTTTCCTTTCCGTCCTGAAGACTTTAAAATCGCTGCTGTTGTCAGGATACACAGATAAACAACGAAGATGGCAATCAATATCTCTGCCAATAGAAGAAGCCATCTAAGAACCTGTAGTATAAGCATATGTTCTTTTTCCTTCCAGCTGAATCTCGTCTAAAAGCCGCAATAGTGGATCGCAGCAATGTCTCCAGCTATACGTAGCTTCCGCAAGCGAGCTACCTGCCTTGCCGAGAGCATCACGCTTCTCCGAATTCTCTAACAACGCCACAACTTCGCGTACGAACATTTCTGGTTGATCTGCGATCATTAAGTGTTTGCCTGATTCAACTGCCAGTCCTTCACATCCAACACTGGTAGAGACAACTGCTTTCTGTGTAGCAAACGCTTCAAGAATTTTCAGTCGCGTTCCGCTGCCAATCAAGATCGGGACGATAGCAACTTGTGCAGCAGCGAGATAGGGAAGTACCTGCGGCACTGTACCTGTGACTGAAACTCCCGGAAGCTGAGCTAATTTCTGGATCTGTATAGGCGGATTTTTCCCCACTATTTGCCAAGTAGCAAAGGGAAGCTGCTGCTGAATATAGGGCCAGCAACGCTCCGCGAAGAACATGACCGCGTCAATATTTGGATAATAATCTAACGCTCCGGTGAAGACAATCCTGCCTTGTACCTCTTTATAGGGATGATTAACGTTAAACGCATCAGTATCCACCCCATTGGGTACTATCCTTACAACGCTTTTGGGTAGCATCCGTTGCAACTCGAGACGTTCTCGCTCACTTGTTACCAACACTGCTCTGGTACTTCGACATCTGCCGATTTCAATAGGTTTAAGTAGATGCCCCTCAGCCCTGTTATACCATCTACGCAGCCACGCTTTTTCGCGAACAGACGTGCGAAATAAAATCTCATACTCTAGATTATGCTGATCTATGATCACAGGTAGATTGGATGGAAGGCGATATCCTGCAACAAGAGAACTCTCAAAGAATATGAGATCATAAGCGCTGGAACTCACAGCTTCATCTATCGCTATTTGCACCTCTTTCACATGATATTCTTGAAGAATATGGGGTTTCCGACGCACTACATAGAGCAATTGCTCAAACCTTTTAGGAAAAACTCTTTGACGTGAAAAGATTTTTAGCTCTTGCGTAAGTTCTGCAAGCATAGACATATCACGGTAGACATCTGGCGCATCATCATTCAATGCGAAAAGCGACACAGAATGCTGCGAGGCAAGCGCCTTCAATATGTGATAATTGCGGGTGCTAAATCCGGCCAAAGGATATGGTATATTAGGGGAGACAACCAGTATGTTCATGTGCAATCACATCTTTCTTGTCTGAACTCAATGTATCCTTCTCATCGCTCCTGTCTATAGCTGGCAACTTCATCAAAATGCCTATCAGAATGCCGACAAAGATCACATTACGATAGAAAGACAGTTGATAGTCGGCGTAGGCAACAATGATCTCCATAAAAACCATGCAAACGACATAAATAGCTATGAGTTGGAGGTATCTATCTTTTAGCCGACGAGCATAAAGTATACCCAGTATGATAATCGTACCGAAAAGATTCCAGAGCGCAAGGTAGCCAATCGGTCCAAGCCTCATCAAGACCCAGTAGATTGTATTATGTGGGATGAGGTTATAAACTGGGTCTGAATTCGAAATATCCGGCAGAGGAACAGGCTCCAGAAATGGTTTGCCAAAACCAAAACCCAGTGGATACTGCTTCGCAGTATATAACAAGTCGGTGTTTTCGACATCACGATACAAATTGGAAGCTGCATCAGCCGGATCAGGACGAAACACCGAGACAACAGCACGCGCAGGCTCACTAAACCCCCCTTGACCATGATAAAATGCTGCGACATAGGCACCACCCAAGAGTAGTATGATCGTTAGAATCGTCACGAGCATTTTTCGTGCCTTCGGTCTGACCGTAAAAATAAGTACCCAGGCCACGGCAAACCCCGCTAAAAGCGCCACGAAATCTGCGCGCCGGTTGTTAGCAATCAATGAAATCAGCAGAAAAGGCATCAGAGCCAGGGATACATAAAATTGTGGCTTGTATTTATAATGCAGGCTGAACAACATAATGAGCAGGAGAACCGATATCCAGAAATAGGATTCTTCATGGGCCATAATTTCATGTTGAGTCGATAGATCTCCATGTATAATGAAAGCATATATATAATATCCTACTATTGCTTTGATTCCTGCCCCAATGATGACAAACCACATGCAGTACCGCAGATGCTTTTTCGAGCATACGAGATTGTAAGCCAGCAGGTATCCCAGGAATAGATACCAGAAAGATCTGACTTCATTTACAATGATCTTGAGATTCCCCCCAGAGGTGAGACCATGCACTGTCCCCCAGGCCACACATAGCAATAAAAATAAGAAAGGCACAATCAATTGGCCTCCCAGCACAAGTTTCTGGCGCTTAAGGAGAGCATGGATTATCAGGACGAGCAAGACAAAAACCATAAAGAAACCAATAGGGCGATCAGGTAGCCCTTGAAGAGCAGGAGGCCAGTAGAAAACGTAAATAATTGGTCCGTTGCCCATGAGATCAAGCGGGCTCTGGTCGATGACCAGCGCACATCCGAGTACTACGAAGAAACCAACTACCGGCCAGCGAACAACGAGTATGGCGATTATCAAGATAGCCGCTATGGCGAGAACAAGACTAAATCCGATAGCAGCGCCGCTGAAAACCATCAAGAGGGTGAAACAGAGCGCACCAATGAATAGTATGGCGAACAAAAATAAGTCACTCCGTCTCCGGCGCAACTCCAATGAAGAAGCCGCATGGAGAACTTTCGCGGTTACTGGTGGTTGGATATCCATAAGATTACTCACTTGAACGTGACATAAACTGCCATAGCTGCAACAATAAAGAACAGGAGTACGCGAACTTTAATGCTAAAATCGCGGACGAATAAACCGATCCCAACAAAGGCGACGAAAAGCGCAGAAATCACTAGCATATATATCCCTCCTCATGGAAAACCACTTGACAGAGACAAGTGAGGAGCATCTCCGTTTGACCCTCGCATTGTATGGAACCAAGCCATCAAGCAAGTTAGGTTAAGAATACAATTATCAGATGGGGAAAGAGGTTTTCGTCAAGGTTTCAATGATGTGCATAATACTAGCTACTGGTGTAAAAGATTATACCCAAGCAGGTCTGAAAAATGGTGAATTCTATGCACCTTTTCGCGGAAAGCACTACTAATTTTCTACCATCATAGCCATACCGTCACTACAATGCCGTGGTACATTTGGAGTTAGTAGTGAGTGCGGCGCGAGATGTGGATATTCTTCAAGAAGAGGTAGAAGAATCAAGTGAGAAAAATACTGGCAGCGCTCATCAGGTACACAACCAACCATATTATCAGCCATATTCCCTCCTATGCGCTGCGGCGTGCCTGGTATCGTCATATGCTTGGCTGGCAAATTGGGCCAGACGTTTTTATCCTTATGGGACAGTATATACAAATGGCAGGGGCGAGAAGCAGCGGGAAAAAAGTCTCCATCGGCAAGGGAACGGTCATCAATCATGGCTGTTTACTGTATACCACTGGGGGGCTTGTTATTGGCGAGCATGTGAGTATCTCGGCTGGAGCCTGGTTAGTGACTGGCTCGCACGAGATCAACGACCCCATGTTCACCGCATTCTATAAGCCCATTATAGTTGGCGATTATGCCTGGATAGGGATGAGAGCTACTATATTGGCCGGTGTGACTATTGGAGATGGAGCGATTGTCATGGCAGGCGCTGTAGTCACGCAGGATGTTCCTTCATATGCAATTGTGGGAGGTGTGCCAGCCAGAGAAGTGAAATTTCGAGACGCGCAAGAATTTTCTTATCCTCTCTTTCATCAAATGCTTGAGTGAGAGAGCGACACTGAAAGTTAGCGCATTATCCATTTTTGAAAGGGTTAAGGAGAATCCAAACGATGAGCCACGATCCAGGACGCATGAAAATAGCATTTCTTTCAGCATTCGATCCAGATGACATATCCACCTGGTCATGGGCCGGTATTTTATACCATATGTCCCTGGCACTCAAAAAACATTGCGGCGATGTAACGCAGATTGGCCCTATTCACTGTTGGGAACAACCAGCCGCGAGAGCTATTGATAAGGTCAATCGCTATATCTTGAAAAGGAACTATACTCCTTTTCATAATTTCTTAGTAGCAAGAAAATATGGCAAAATTGCCACACGAAGACTAGCGCGACAACCATTTGACGTAATCTTCGCGGTCGCCGGTGAACCTGAGCTGGCTTTTTTGAAGACTGATATTCCTATTGTTCTCATGGAGGACGCGACGTACGGCCAGCTCATCAACTACTACCCGGCTTACACAAATCTCTCGAAGAGAGCAATCTACGAATTAAATGCACTCGAAACAATGGCTTTAAAGAAGGCCAATTTAATTGTAGCCTCTTCACCGTGGAACTCGCAATCCATTATTGAGGAGTACCAGACAGATCCTCAAAAAGTAAGAATTGTGCCATTAGGGGCAAACCTTTTCGCTCCACCTCCTAAAAAAAGGGTGGTATTGAAAGAAAAATCTAACTCCTGCCGATTGCTTTTTATAGGAACAAACTGGGAAAGAAAGGGCGGCGAGATTGCTTTTGAAACCTTGCTCAAGCTGCTTGAGATGGACATACAGGCAGAATTAATTGTATGCGGCTGTATACCTCCAGGCAATTTCTCACACGAACATATGAAGGTCATTCCTTTTCTGAACAAAAATGATGAAAAGCAACGCGAACAGCTAGAAATGCTCTACATGACTTCAAATTTTCTGCTTTTGCCCACGAGAGGAGACTGTACGCCCATTGCCTTCTGCGAGGCTAATGCCTATGGATTACCCGTTATTACCACAAATACAGGCGGTGTTTCAGGTGTTATTGCGGAGGGAGAAAATGGCTTTATGCTGCCATACGATGCGCGGGGAACCGAATATGCGAAACTTATCGCACATTTATATCGAGAAGAGAAATGCTACGCATCACTGGTATGTTCGAGCAGAAGTGCTTTCGATGATCGATTAAACTGGGATGCATGGGGACACTCTTTGTCCGGGTTGCTGACCGATCTACTTAATCATCAACCATAGTATGATGGGTAATCTGGTGTGCAGGCGCTCCTGTGCCTGCAATGTGACGGCAGAGAGGCCCAAAGTCATATCCAGACAGGCTCCCAGGAAAGTAGAGATGTGGCACAGACGATTCGAACCACTTATTCAAGAAAGGATAGCCATTTCGTTCATGCACTTGTTGGAGCAGTAACGAGTCAATGTAGGGGAGCGCCTGCACGTCGGGTTTATAGCCTGTACCCAGGATGACGTGATCTACCTGCCTCGTGGTTCCATCGCTGAGCTTGAGGTAAACTTCTTGTTCTTGCGCCATAGCACTTACAATCGACGTATTTGGGGTAATAGAGATCCTTCCCTCGATTCGAGGCCGCATCCAGCGAGCTACAGCCGGGCGAATAGAACGTGCATCTATCGCAACCCGTGTTTTCTCAGGAAGGTTCTTGAAGAGCAGAGGGAACGCAACGACCCAACTAATACCGGCAGGTCCAACATCGCTGGGGGGATAAAAGATGTGTTTAGCAGGACCGGTGTAACGGTATAATCGACGATTGATCCAGATAATCGAACCTCGCGCGATCAATTCAACCCTGGCTCCTGCTTCATAAAGTAATGCGGCAGCTTCAAAGGCGCTCTGACCACTGCCTACAACGACAACACTCTTCTCTTTAAAACCTGAGAAATCGGCATGTTGCTGAGTATGAGAAGCAAGAGTTGGAGGGAGATGAGATGCGAAATCAGGTATAAGTGCAAAAGAGGAGAGCCCTGTAGCAACAACCACTCTGTTTGCCTTCACACTTCGTCCATCAGCCAGATCCAGGTGAAAGTCTTTCCCATCAAGCGCAAGCAATTTAACGTAGGTCTGATCGACATCCGGCACATTTTGCTGCTGGAACCACTGGCTATACTTGAGAAAAAGCTGCACCGGAACCTGCCCTTGTTTAGAAATCTTATGCATCTTACAGAAGTAGCCGAACGCGTATGCATGAGCAGGATCGGAAATAGTGACCGAACTCCAGGGAGATTTTAAGTACATTGTGGGCGGCATGGTCCGCCAGAACTCCATGGGTTTACCAAATATGAGTGTCGGAATTTTTTGTGCCTTCAAGTGTGCAGCTACAGAGAGACCATAGGGACCTGCACCAATGATGACGACAGTATCTTGCCTCACTACATCCACCTCCTTATTGTCCTACCTTATAAAATTTGTATACACAATGTCTTTCGTGAAAGCTAGTTACCTTAGTAACCTGTCGCGGATGCCGTTCGCTCGCGGCCTTTGTTAGCGTCAGATTGTTGAATCTGTAACAGAACCTCTTACGAAGAGCATAGAACCTTAGCGCGCTTACCCAGGTTATATCGGGGTTGAGATGGTGTGCAAATCTTCCGATGAGGTACACATTCCTCCCTTCTGTGATGTTTAGAGTCGATTCTGAAACATCTCTTTGAACGCTCCGACCTGGCCGATGTAATGGCCTGTTCTCTGAAATAACATAGATTCTTTACCTGGATCAAAACCATTTCGGCATCGGATAGTGCTATTCTTAACTTACTGAGTTAAAAAAGTAGTACATCCTGAGACTGGACTACACGCGACGTGAACTTATTTCCTGACGAAGCTTTAGCTCCATTCTGTTACACGCTCTAGGAGGCAACGATGAAATTCGAGGAGATATATATTTCTGGCGAGTACCTGGGGAAAAATCCGACCTGGCATGTCGAAAAATCGCCCTGGAAAGCAAAGCAGATTATGAAAATGGTAGCGCGAAATAACATAGAGCCTAAAACTATTTGCGAAGTAGGATGCGGAGCAGGCGAAATTCTGATACAGCTGCAACAAGAAATGGACGCGGCCTGCATATTTTGGGGATATGAAATTTCTCCACAAGCTTTTGAGCTTTCCAGGAGCAGAGAGAATGAAAAACTTCATTTCAAACTGGCAGATATCCTACAGGAGGACGTTTGTTTTGATCTCATTCTGATGGTCGATGTAATTGAGCATGTGGAAGATTGCTTTAGTCTGCTGCGAAACTTGAAGCCGAAAAGCGAGTACAAAATAATCCATTTTGGGTTAGATCTTACCGTAGAGTCACTGCTACGTCCGAATGCCCTTCTTGGTTTCCGCAGCACACGTGGTCATATCGGCCACGTTCACTACTTTACTAAGAATATAGCTCTTGCCATGCTTGAGGATCTCGGTTACGAAGTGCTTGACTACTTTTATACTCCTCGACCTGTAATGCCGACCGATTCGATGAAGAGGAAACTTCTCCAACTCCCAAGATCGCTGTTTTTTGCTATTCGTAAGGATCTGGCTGTGCGCGTTTTGGGGGGATATGGGTTATTGGTATTAGTGAAATGAAATTAGCGCAGTGACTGACACTAGATCAAGCTTCTCTCCTCATATGAATTGTCGGCGCGCTTACTGCGAATGACCCTGATGAAAGTACCGAGGAAAATTTTCCTCGGTACTTTCATCAGGGTCATTCGCATTTTTGGTGGGTGCAGATTCTTAGTGATATAATCTCACGCTATAATAACTGCCGTATCCAGCGAGGTATCCGGCTCTCTACCTGGTTAAGAATTGCGCCATAGACTGGCAGATCTTTAAGCTGCGCATTCGCTTCCGCAAGCATCGGTTCAGTCGTTACACCGCTGCGAATAACTATGATAAGCGACTCTACCAGACTCGCTGCGAGTGAACCATAGGCGCAAGTTGCAACAGGCGGGAGGTCTACGATCAAGAGTTCTTTTGAACGAGCGAATACATCTGGAAGACCTCTCTGTCGTATCTGTTGTAACAGCCTGACGGCATCTTGCTTGCCATTGCCGGCCGGAATGACCGTCAAATTGCTGCCGACTTCATGACGTATAGCCGACTCACTACATTCTCCACGAAGCCATTCAGCTAACCCCGGCTCTGGTGCAATTCCAAAGTATTCATGAAAACATGGGTGTTCCCAGTTACACTCTAACAACACCACTGGCTCACTGGCATCACCAGCTAAAACATTAGCCATGATCACCGCCAAAAACGATTTTCCTTCGCCAGTTATTGAACTGGTAAACCCTAAACTCTGCACAGGTGTACGGTCGCGAAGAAAAAGACTGAGACAAAGTTGTCGGCAGCGCTCCTGAAGTGCTTTGGCCTTCGCAACATCGACAAGGCGCTTTGAAACGGGTTCGACGCGAGTAACTTTAGGAGTCTCCGCCGGAGGTACAACCTTTGGTAGAGTGGAAGACATAGGAGTTTTCATGACGAGTGTCTCTGCATCCGAAACACTGGTTTCCTTCGTTTGCCAATTTGGGTCTGGCATTGATGTTTTCAGCAAAGGTGTTTCTTCATACTGCGCTTCGATTTGTTCAGCTTGTTGAGAATGTATCGGTATCGGCGTCTCTGGCGATGGCATCCATGGCACCTGCCCCCCATTTTGTTCAGAGCCGCGAGAAGAAACTTGCACTTCCATACCTACTATCCTTTTCACTACCATTGTCTTGTCTGTATCTGTATTCTCCATTACAACTAGCCTTTTCTAGGATCACCTTTTCACTATCCAGCCTGATCAGGAGTCCAATGCATCTAAACAAGCCCGATTATGGCTAAGTACGACGATGTCCAGACTGCCCAAGTAAAAGCGGTACGGACACCGATGGTAAGAGGGGGAATTGCATAACCACAGATATTGGGGCTACTTTTTGCAAGTCAGCGGCAGTATACACGGTACGATCTCGGCGAACTAGTATGACAATGTATAGAACTATTGCCAACATAGCTCCTCCCAAACCAACTCCTACAGCGAGAAGGAGTGTCTTCAAGCGTGATACAGGCCTGACGGGAAAATTCGGAGAATCCAGCACTTTAAAGAGACTGCTTGCTGTCCCTCCCTGCGTACCCATTTCTTGTTTTACAGTAGCAATATCGTTTTGGATAGTTTGAACTGTGGCTTGTGCCTGCTGTGTTTGTTGATTCAACAGCGCATATTGAGGATCTTCCGCTATCGCGGATTGTTGCCCGCTTCGTACAATTAGCGTTTCCAGGGATTGGTGCGCCAGAAGATACTGTTGTTCGGCGGCAGCCGCAGCAGATGCTTCTTGTTGAGTTTGAGTGAGTTCGACGTTATAGTTATCGAGCAACTGTTTGCCTTCAGCGACAGTGAGTATCTGGCTTTGCGCACCAAACTTTTGAATGACCTCCTGAACAACTTGCTGAGCCACTTGTGGCTCCTGGTTTTGATACGAAATGGTAAATAGACTGTATCCCTGCGAAACGACTTGTACTTTAGTCATTTCAGTAACGAGGGTATCGTCACGCAACTGGGGATCTGTTCGTATGCTGGCATCTAACGTGGATGGAAGGTTCGTCGCATTAGCAACAGCCAGTGCAAAAGTGCGGCTCAGGAGCAATTCCGAAAGAGCAGTTGCCTGCGTGGATGCAGGTGTGGCAGTTAGATCGCTTTCCACGCCAGTCGCGCTAATAACCTCGTATCGCTGTAACGCCCACAAAGAGGCTGTAGATTGATACGAGCGCGGAAGAAAATAAGCCACACTAAAGCCCACTCCAGGGAGCAACACCACGAGCATAAGCAGCAAAAACAAGTGAGAAAAGACGGCTTCAAGTGTACGACGCAATTTGGTACCTCCTTCGGTAAGGAACATTTCTTCCTAAGAATACAAGTCGTATTTAGCAAACTGGTTTTTACTGGTGTTGAGAAAGTGTTGCGAACCTGGCAACGAAGTGTAACTTCATACACTAAAATCCAGAGCAGATAAGATAACAACCCACATCGATATATTCCATGTACTCCTTTCATAACTACCTGCTGCCGAAAACACCACTGATTCTCTACCTGCGAAAACATATCTTTAGAACACACAGGCAATACAATGGAGTCAACAGCATAGCCCGGTGTAAAATACGGGATCTCACTGGAAAGGTATCTGGGAGCATGGACAGACTTCGCAGAGTTATAAATAATACTGCTATCTCGCTTGCCGGACAGCTGGTATCCTGGACATCGACTCTACTGCTCACTATCGCTTATGGACGCTTTCTCGGTGATCTCAAATTTGGTGAACTCTATTTCGCAACCACCTTTGTTCTATTGATAGGCACTCCTATTGCTCTTGGCTTCGATCAACAAATCACTCGCGATGTATCGCAAAAACCACAATTGGCCCGGCATTATCTCTCTAGCGCTCTGCTTATCAAAATTACGCTCTGGTTTGTCCTCTATCTCCTTATTCTACTCATATGCTGGATCCTCGGTTACAGCCCTGAAGTCCGCAATCTCGTGGCAATCTGTGGTCTCACTTTACTAAGCACCGCCATCACTTCCACGTTTGCGTCAATGCATTTCTCGTTCGAACGAGTAGTCTTCTCAGCAATTGGCACAATCGTCGAAAATGGCCTGTCTGCTCTGTTTGGTTTTTTCTTATTGAAGAATGGGGCAGGAGTAGAGGTGATGGCTTTTGTACTACTAGGAGGTTCAATTGCTAATGGGATATGGCAAGCAATCTGGTTCTTCCGTCTACAGGGCTTCGGTTTTGTCCTCGATAGGTCGATCATTCGTGAACTGATACGTAACAGTATACCGTTCATTACCTACGGAGTAATGGGAGTTCTGTACTACCGCCTGGATACTATTCTCCTTTCACTAATGACAAACGATAGTGTAGTGGGGTGGTATGGAGCTGGCTATCGTCTCTTTGACACATTATGTTTTTTACCAAGCCTAGTAATATCAACTATTATGTATCCCGTTTTCTCAAAGCTTTCTGTGATCTCCGAAGCAGATCTGAAGCTAGCAGTTGAGAAGACCACAAATTTCCTGCTCTTCTTTGGTATTCCCATAACCACAGCTATGATTGTCGTGGCTCCAAACATCATCGGATTTCTCTATCACGGATCTGACTTTAATAATGCAGTTCCTGTTCTTCAAGCTCTCGCACCTGGCCTGATTTTTCTTTACCTTAATTGGGTACTTGGCGCCACCATTGTAAGCATGAAACAAGAAAAGAAAACTCCGCGTATGGCATTTGCCGCTCTTATCTTTAATCTTGGTATGAACCTGATCTTTATTCCTCTGTATAAACAGGTGGCTGCCGCTGCTATTACCTCCCTAACTGAATTGCTTTTATTCGCTATATACATTACGATTGCTTTCCCTCGTAATCTCTTGCCCCTGGGAAGCCTCCGTGTAGCCATCAAGGCAATTATCGCAAGTCTCATGATGGCTCTCGTCATCTGGCTGCTGAGTTCCTTCACTATTCTCATCATTGTGCCAATTGGGATGTTTATCTATCTGGGCATGTCGGCACTGCTGGGTACTATACCACGAGAGGATATTCAGACGCTTTACAGAGCTGTGAAGCACAGAGGACAACGACTAGCAGATCCTTCTCCAAATCAAGAAGAAAAGGAATCAGCGTCCCTGGACCTGTTCTACTATGCAGAGAAGGAAACTTTGCCGATGCCGGCGGTACTCAACCTCAGTGTCGCAGAGCATCAAACTCCGCATTCTGCTTCTGCACCTCATCGTACTCGTTTAAACAAAATACCTGAGACGCCTGTAGTAGATATAGCGTTCTCCTACGCAAATAGAGAGACCTTGCCACTCCCTACAGTCAATGAATGCGATACCGGGGAACACTTAACCCAGCACTCTAACTCTACGCCTAGCACTACTTATCTGAACAACATTTCTGAGACGCCCGCAACAAGTACAACGCTTCCCTATGTAGATGAAGAAACTCTGCCAAGGCCTGCGGTGAAGAAATATCAGGATTGTATTTAGCATTTGCGTGGCATCGAAGTTATATCTATACACTTTTCCTTTCTAAATATCATTCATTCTCTACCATTTTGAACATCCTCTTCGCACATGATTCATGCTATTTTCTATATTGAGCAGGCAGTACATCCCGATACTTAAAAGTTGCTTTGCTCCTTCTGAATTAAGAGATACAGGAGATTACCGTGAAGCAAGAAATTACTACGATTATTGGGGCAGGTCCTTACGGACTGTCCATAGCTGCACATTTGAAGGAGAAAGGAATACCAATATCGATATTTGGCAAGCCAATGGAATTTTGGAGGCGCATGCCTCCCGCAATGTATTTAAAGTCTTCATGGAGCGCCATAACCATTTCTGAACCATCGGGAGAATATAGCCTGAACCGCTTCAGCCAGAAAACGGGAACGCCCTGGCAAGAGCCAGTACCTCTGCAAACGTTTCTGAAATACAGCCAGTGGTTTCAGGAGCAAGTCGTACCAGAGGTTGATCAGACCTACGTTTCTTCGTTGACCCGAGACGGAGAATCTTTCCGTCTTGAACTAGAGGATGGAAGAAAAGTCAGAGCGGGCAGAGTCATAGTAGCAACGGGCATCGCCTCTTTTGCGAATATTCCCGATTATGCGCGCCATCTGCCAAAAACACTGGCATCACACAGCCAGGATCACAGCGATTTTTCTTCATTCAAGGGCAAAAGAGTCGTAGTTGTTGGTAGTGGTCAGAGCGCGCTGGAGTCCGCGGCCCTGCTCCATGAAGCCGAGGCCGACGTCGAATTGATTGCGCGCGGATCGATTAGCTGGATCAACCGCAAGCTCTATTACTATACTGGTCCCATGAAACGGCTATTTTATCCACCAAGCGATGTCGGTCCTCCTGGAGTCAACTGGATCGTCTCCCTTCCATTGCTTTTCAAGCGGCTTCCCCAGGAAACGAGAGCATCCCTTGATGAACGTTCTGTTCGCCCCGCCGGCGCGAAATGGCTTCGCCCCAGAGTGGAAGGACATTTCCGCCTGACCTCTCACACAGTCATCACGAATGCTGATGAAAAGGGACAGGGGCTGCATCTCACATTAAGCGATGGCACAACGCGCGATGTCGATCATCTTCTGCTGGGAACCGGCTACCAGGCAAATATTGACGCGCTCACTTTCATCGACGCCGATCTCAGAGAACGAGTGGAGCGGCATGATCAACAGCCGATCTTAAACGATTGGTTTGAGTCCTCTGTTCCTGGCCTGTACTTTGTAGGAGCATTGGCTAGCTACTCCTTCGGACCACTTTGTCGCTTTGTTGTAGGATCAAAAATCGCCGCGCGCCAGATTGCTCGTCATGCAGCGCGCGGCAGCGCGGCAAAAGAAGTGGAGCTAGCTTTAGCGTAGACGGTCAATCATGGCATGTAAGAGAAAGTTCGAAATGGAAACATAAAGGGAAACACCATGCGACAACCAAAAGGCAAACCTGGGGCCGTCGTGCTTGGTAGTGACTTCAAAGCATTGGGAGTAGTACGCAGTTTAGGAAAAAGAGGCATACCCAGCATCGTAATCGACAACCAGCCACGATCTGCATGGTTCTCACGCTACGTTATAAGGCGGTTTAAGTGGAAAGGCAACATGGATGATGAAGCCTTTTTGCGTTTCTTGCTGTCAATAGGGAAAACCTACCGGCTTGAGCAATGGATGCTCTTCCCTTTGCAGGATGAAGTCGTCGAGTTCGTCGCACGCAATACATCCCAACTTTCTCATGTCTTCCAACTCGTCACACAGGATTGGGATATCGTGCAATGGGTCTGCGATAAACGCCTGACCTACCGCGTGGCGCAGGAAATTGGCATTCCCTACCCACAGACCTGGTATCCGGTGGACGAACGCGACCTCGAGGGCATGGAGATCACGTATCCTGTTATTCTCAAACCGGCAAACTCGATTAAGTTTCAGCAGGCTACTCATCTGAAAGCCATCACCGTCCACAACGAGAAAGAACTGATCACCCACTACCGCCAGGTCTCCGATCTAATGGGAGCTGGAGAGATCATGATACAGCAGTTGATTCCTGGAAGAGGAAAGACTCAATATTCCATCGGAGCATACTGTAAAGATGGGCAAACGCTGCTGGCAATGACAGCACAACGTACGCGCCAATATCCTATCGACTTCGGCCTCGGCAGCAGTTTTGTTGAGGCCGTAGAGATTCCGGCCATCGAGGAACCTGCCAGAAAGCTGCTCGCTGCCTTACATATTACGGGGATGGTCGAGGTAGAATTTAAATATGACGAGCGCGACCAGCAATGTAAGCTGCTCGATGTGAATTTGCGTCCCTGGGGCTGGCACACGTTGTGCGTAGCCTGCGGTCTGGATTTCTCATACATACAGTATAGAGATGTCCAGGGATTTCCTCCTGCGCCCATCACACCGCGCTACGGCCCTCGCTGGGTACGTCTGATCACTGACATCCCAGCCGGGCTACAGGAAAGGCACGCGGACATCACTACGACGGGTACGTACCTGCGTTCTCTTCGTGGAAAGCTTGTATTCTCTGTATTCGACTGGCAAGACCCGCTGCCCACTATTGGTGATTTCTTCTCAGTCGTTATACGCTCAATACGAAGCTTTCGGAGTACAGGTTCGCGTGATCAGAAAGGCTCCCATAAACAATAGGGCTGGTCTTGTCTCATACACACATGGCTATGGCATAATAACCTACAGATATTAAACAGGAAAGAATGGACTATGGCCGAGAATCTCTATACTTCCGGTGACTACCTGGAGAAAAATCCGGGCTGGCATGTTGAAGAATCTCCCTGGAAAGCCCGCCAGATTATCCAGATACTGGCGCGCAATCACCTGGAGCCACGCGCTATCTGCGAGGTAGGATGCGGGGTGGGAGAAGTTTTGAAACAATTGCAGGAGAACATGGAAGATGATTGTACGTTTGCAGGTTATGATATCTCTCCGCAAGCTATCGAGATTGCCCAGAGTAGGTCAAACGCCAGGTTGTATTTCAAACTGATGGACATCCAGCAAGAGCAAGAGGTCTTTTTCGATCTGATCCTTGTCATGGACGTAGTTGAACATCTGGAAGATTATTTCAGTTTTCTCAGAGCAATAGGGCCAAAAAGCGCGTACAAAATCATTCACATACCGCTGGATTTATCGGCGCAGACCGTACTGCGCCGTGGCGGATTGCTCAATGTACGCAACGCTTATGGGCATCTCCATTATTTTACAAAGGAAACAGCGCTGCAAACCGTCAAGGATACTGGCTACGATATCCTCGATTACTACTACACTGCCAGGGCGCTGGAGATTCCAGGCAAGGGAGTAGCGAGAAATCTCATGAACATTCCAAGAAAAGTGCTTTTTGCCATCAATCCAGAGCTGGCAACACATGCATTAGGTGGGTGGAGTCTGTTGATTCTGGCAAAACAGCATGAAGAGGCTCAAGCAACGCGCGCAGCATAAAATTCTATCGTGATAGAGAAAAGGCAGGTTATCCTAATGATCGCACAGATATCGCCTCAAGACGCAGCGTGGAGTCCGCAGCTCGCGGGACAAGCGCAGTCATGTTTTTCCTACCATCCAGCATGGCACGCATTGATCGCCAGGCTCTACGGCTATAAGGTGATACCACTCACCACGACCAACGCCGAGGGACAGATCACGGGCTTTCTTCCGCTTTGCGCTCTGTCCAGTCCTCTTACCGGGAAGCGGCTGGTATCACTCCCGTTTTCCGATCATTGCCCCTTGTTGGCGGAAGATGAGCAAAGCGCCAGTGATCTGATCGAACAGGCGGTTCACCTGGCCCTGGTGCGAAAAGCGCGCTATCTGGAACTGCGCCCTGGTATGAGCGAGACAATCGAGCAACGCCCAGATTTCGTCAAGGGCGATTTATATGTGCGCTGGTTGCTCTCCCTGGAAGCTGATCCGGCGCTGGTCTGGTCAAAACTGCGCAAACCGGTGCAGCACCAGGTCAAGAAAGCGCGGAAAATGGGTGTGCAGGTTCGCATGGCGACAAGCCGCGAGGAAATTGAGCATTACTACCAGCTTCACCTGCTGACGCGAAGCAAGAAGCAGGGAATGCCAGCGCAGCCGCGAGGCTTCTTCTATGGGTTGTGGGATGCATTCGCCGCCAACGATGCAATGCAGGTATTGCTGGCTGAACACGAGGGCAAGGTCATTGCCGGCATGGTCTTGCTGGCGGCGGGGGATACCATACGCTATGCCTATGGGGCTTCGGACGAACGGTATTTGCAGTTAGCTCCGAATAACCTCCTGATGTGGACGGCTATTGAATGGGCCTGTACGCACGGCTACCGGATACTCGACATGGGACGAACCGCGCGCGATAACGAAGGCTTGATGGAGTATAAACGCCGCTGGGGGACAGAAATGGAGCCTCTGCCATACTACTACTATCCTCACATCGACGGGCTGGCCGCCACGCCGGAACACAGCCGTAAGTTTCAACTGCTGACGACATGCTGGCGTAGATTGCCATTGCAGATAAGCGGACCGCTGGGAGGAATGCTCTACAAGCACCTGGGATAAACTTCCTGCATATTACGCGGATTCACTAACACAGACATGACCGCGCTGGGCGCGGTCATGTCTGCCCACCAACGCTCATCCCTATCCCACCAACACGCTTTGTCGTTCCTGGCGGTCTAAGGTGGCCTGGGTATCCGCCAGAATACGCACAACCTCTAATCCGACGCCACCATGCGCGCGAGGCTGCTCGCCCGTCCTGAT
>Ga0307372_10003552_pt1 | contig 24744 bp, 28 predicted proteins | sample OX1MG_FD_202533 | JGI IMG/M metagenome (GOLD analysis project Ga0307372, IMG submission 202533) | Soil microbial communities from Risofladan, Vaasa, Finland - OX-1 | ecosystem: Environmental > Terrestrial > Soil > Coastal area > Acid sulfate soil | place: Finland: Risofladan, Vaasa | collected...
TTTGTGTCAGGGCAGGGCTTTTTACTCTGAAGCGATGAAGGGCAGCCGTGCCGTAAACGGCTCGAAATCGGTGCGGCTTCAGCTTGCCCTGAGGCACGAAGGGCCCCTGAGGTCTGTCGCTGTGAGTTGACACACAAGCTCCAAGAGCGTTTTCAACAAGGGTTCAGCGAGTCGTTGTCCGTTCTTTCACCCTCTGGTAATCTTTCTCTACGCCGTTCGTGCGGAGAGGTGTCTGAGCGGTTGAAAGAGCCCGCCTCGAAAGCGGGTAGCCTGGCAAAACCGGGCTCGTGGGTTCAAATCCCACCCTCTCCGCCATTCCAATTCCATTGCGCTCATTCAATTCGCGCATTCGCCGCCTCCGCGTGAATCGCTTGGCGCTTGAACTTCGCGTTCCGGTGACGCGCATGGCGGAGATCGTCCATCGCCGCCGCGCCGTCACGTCCGACACAGCGCTGCGTTTGGGGCGTCTACTCCGTACCACGCCCGAGTTTTGGCTCAATCTTCAGACGCGCTACGATTTGGAAATCGCCCGCGACCCCCAAGATCGAAAAGTCCAGCGCGAGGTCCGCCTGCTGCCAGCCCTCGCAGCCCCAAAACTCGCGTAGCGCAGAGTCTCGTTTACTCCGAGCTTTGAGGGGCGCGCTTCTCGAGACTCTGCGGCTTTTGATCTGACAGCTAGCGGGCGACTCACAACTCCAGGGTTTGGTTTTTTCGGGTGCCCCATGCTCGGTTTTCGAGCGTGGGGGTTCCGTTTTCCCGTTACCGAAAACTCTTGCCAATCACTGTTAACTATGGTATAAGTACCCTAGTCGTTATCGAAATCCAATGACTCAACTTCTGCTCTCTTCGCAGCCGAGAGCGATAAGTGTCGATTTTGCTCTCCGCCCGTCCGCCAGTTTTTGCCCAGCCTCCCGGCAAACTTCTAATCGGTACAGCAAATTATTAGATTCGTCCGCAACTCACGCAAAACAAACATCCGCCCTCATCTCTAATCGCGACAAAATGCGGTGTTCTCCAGTTCCCGTCGTTGACGGTGCCAACGAAAATCCGCGCCCCACAGCGCACGGTGCACAGTTCGCCGCATCCCAAGCGCGTGCCCCCTTAATCGCAAATGAGATGCGCAGTCCCGCAAGCACAACTATCTCAAAACACGCTACTTACATTTTCTTGATCGCAAATGAGTTTCACTCGCAAACCACGCTCGAAACAACGAAATCTCTGCAAACGACCAACGCCATTTCTGGCCGCCAATTTTTTGCGTTTTTTAGAATTACCGGACACTTCGTTTTCTGCGCTCCTGTCGCGCCATCGGCATTGCACCGGATCGGTATCAGCGCCGAGCCGCGAAAAACGTCTGCAACGCTGCCGCGGCTTCGCCCGCCAGCACGCCATCCGTGACTTCGACGCGATGGTTGACTCGCGGATGGTCGAACACCGCGAAGCACGACCGCACCGCGCCGCCCTTCGGATCGTCCGCGCCGTAGACCACGCGCGCCACGCGCGCCTGAAGTATCGCCCCGCAGCACATCGCGCAGGGCTCGATGGTCACGTAGAGGGTCGTCCCCAACAAGCGGTGATTGCCAATCGCCGCGGCCGCCGCGCGCAGCGCAACCATCTCCGCATGCGCCGTGGGATCGCAATCCGCAATCGTGCGATTCGCGCCGCGCGCTAAAACGCGCCCGTCGATCGTAATCACGCAGCCAATCGGCACTTCGCCGCCGCGTCCCGCCGCTCGCGCTTCCTCGAGCGCCAGCCGCATGAACGTCTCATCGAGCGCCGCTTGCGCTTGCCCGGAAATGTTCTTATCGCCGTTCATCGCGCATCAGAATACCATGTCGATTCGTTTCAGAACTGGAGTGAGCGGTAATGCGGAACGAGCCAATTCTCGTGCCCTTTCTGGCGGCTCGTCCAAAAACGGCAGTTGACGCTCCACGATTGTACATCCTCCGGCATGCGTCCTTGCTCGCAGGCCCGCAGTGCGGTATAAAAATGCGGCTTCTCTGGGCCAAACAAAATTATGGAACTACGCAAAGATCCGATCACGCGAAGCTGGGTGGTGATCGGCCATACGGGCCACGCCGAGTTGCCCAAGGACCCGTGCCCGCTGTGCCCCGGCCACGAAGGCGACACGCGCACGATCCTGCAATTGCCCGCGCACGATCCGTGGCACGTGCGGGTGTTGCCGCATTTTCGGCCTCTCTATCGTATTGAAGGCGATCCGTCGCGTTCCGCCGAGGGAATTTACGACCGCATGAGCGGCATCGGAGCGCATGAAATTGTCGTGGACACGCCGCGCCACGATCGTTCGATGGCCGAGGAGCCGGATGAACAGGTGGCGTTGGTGCTCGAAGCTTACGCGCGGCGCATCGCCGACCTGAAACGCGATCCGCGCTTCAAATACGTCACCGTGTTCAAGAACCGCGGCGCGAATTCCGGCGAGGAATGGCCGCACTCGCATTCGCAAATCGCCGCCACCACTTTCGTTCCCCGGCGCGTGCTGTACGAATTGCGCGCGGCCCGCGATTGGTTTGACGAGCGCGATCGCTGCGTTTTCTGCGATATTTTGCGCCAGGAAGAAAAGCAGGGGAAGCGCGTCGTCGATTCGCAGGGCGACTACCTCGCGTTTTGCCCGTATGCCTCGCGCGTGCCATTCGAAACATGGATTATGCCGCGCCAGCACTCCCATCAGTTCGAAACGCCCGGCGCCGAGGATTTTCGCGCGCTTGGCACGCTGCTCGCGCGAGTCATGCGCCGCCTGCGCTCCGTCGCCCATGGCTATCACATGGTTGTGCACACCTCGCCGAACTTGCTGCAGACCAAGGGCGAACTCAGCGACTATTGGAAGAGCATTGCCGATGATTATCACTGGCACATTGAAATTCTCCCCGTCGTGCCCACCGGCGAAAAGTCGTACGTGAGCAAGGAAGTCTATTTCAACAGCCTGATGCCCGAGCAAGCCGCCGAATTGCTTCGCCAGGTCGATCCCGGCCGATGACGCCGCTCGCGGGAAACCCGGCGCAGCGCGGCGGCATTTTCGCGAAGCTTCTCGTCCTGATTGTGCTCGTGGTGCTTTGCGCACTGATTTACCTGGTGCGCGTGCCCTTGCTGCGGTTCGCGGGGAATTTTTGGGTCGTTTCCAATCCGCCCGCCAATTGCGACGCCATCGTGATTCTCAGCGACGACGATTTCACCGCCGATCGCGCTTCCCGCGCCGCCGAGCTTTATCACTCGGGATGGGCGCCGAAGATCATCGCCAGCGGCCGCTGGCTGCGCCCCTACGCCAGCATCGCCCAGTTGATGCAGCACGACCTCGAAGCACGCGGCGTTCCGGCGCAAGCTATTATTCCCTTTCCGCATAATGCCCCGAACACTCGCGAGGAACTGACCGACATTCGCGCGTTCGTCCTGCAGCACGGCTGGAAGCGCATCATGATCGTCACGTCAAATTATCACACGCGCCGCACGCGCTATCTTTCCCGGCACATTTTCCCCCCCAGCATCACGTTCCTCATCGAGTCCGCGCCCGACGTCAATTACGATCCCGATGCATGGTGGCGCACCCGCGAGGGCTTGAAAATTTTCTTTCATGAGAGCGTGGGCCTGGTTGTCGCCGTGTGGGAAGTTCATCACCAGAAGTAAAACTTCTTCGCCGCGCCGCTGTTTTTCGCCTTGGCGCGCAGTTGTCCTCTCGTTAACCCCCCTCGCTCTCCATTTGGTTTACACAGCCGCGCCTCTGTACTATAGTGCCTGAACCGCAACGATTGCCGGATCCCCTGGCTCAGGCGATCTTGAGAACTCACCGCATTGGAGGTTTTCATGTGGCGGAAACAATCGGAAGGTAAGCCATCTCCGGGATCCGTGGCGCCCGGAACAATCGATTCGCCATCCTATTCTCCCTCCCGGCCTGCATCGGCGGGTATTCCGCCATTGTCGTCCGCGCCATCTTCCCCGGCACTTTCTGCGCCTTCGCCAGACGCTGCGGCGCTGACTCACGGAATCCGCATCCGCGGAGATTTGACGGGCAAAGCAGATCTTTTCATCGACGGCGAAGTGGAAGGCGCCATTCGGCTGGGCGACTCGCGCCTGACCGTGGGCCCCGGCGGCCGCGTCAAAGCAGACATTGAAGCCCGCGAAATCGCCGTGCGTGGCCACGTCGAAGGCAATCTGCGCGGCAGCGAGCGCATTCTGCTGGGCAGTTCGTGCCGCGTGAGGGGTGATATCGAAGCGCCACGCATCGTGATGGAAGAAGGCGCGCAGTTCAAAGGCCGCGTCGAAATGGGCCCCGCCGCCGACGTGCGCGAGCGCCAAAATGCCAAGCGTGCCGCGCCGGTGGCCGTCTCGCCTGCTGCACCTTCGAATGTTCCCGTTACGACTGCCGTGTCCGTGCCCGTTGAGGTGCCGCGAGGTTCGCGCTAAGAGCCATGAACTGGATGGGGGAGAAGTCGCGTTGGGGGAGCGCCGTAGCGCGAGCCGCGTCTCATGCCCGCGGCGCCGCGCCTGCTGTCGCAGCCGCCGGCAAAGCCAGCCACAATTCGCAGAATCTGCGCCTCTCGAACGGCCTCAAGGATTTTCTCTGGCTCATCAGTGACGTCGAAAATGGCCGGCTGCTCGATCTCGGCCAACTCTCTCAGGCGACGCTTAGTTTTTTCATCGAGCGCGGATTTCGCGTCACCACCGACGATATGCTCCGCTCCTGGAAAGAATTTCGCAGCGCCGAGGAAGAAAAGGAGCGCAACGCTCCGCCCAGCGACTTCAACGAGCCGCTCACGCCGGAGGAAATCGCCCAGCATTTTTTGGAGCACTCGCTGCAATACCCCGACGGCGAATTCAACGCCATTCTCGCGTGGGATATTTTCGATCACCTCGACGCCGGTTTGCTCGCACGCGTCGCCAGCCGCCTGCACGACATTGCGCATCCCGGCGGCGCGGTTCTCGCGCTATTTCACAGCAAACAGCCCGAACGCTCCTGCCGCTATCGCATCGTCGATAATCAGACCATCGAAATCGCGCCGACCGGCCCGCCCAGCCCGCATGTGCGGATTTTCCAGAATCGCGAACTCCTGAATCTCTTCGGCCGCTTCCGGTCCGCGAAAACCTTCGTTGGCCGCGACCAGCTCCGCGAAGGCCTGTTCATCAAGTAGTTTCTTTCGCTGGATCCGTTCAGCTCCGGCGCACCATCCGCTGTGATTTTCGCGTTATTTTTTCTCTTGCGTGGATGAGTGCAGCGGAGTATTACGGGAACTGTAGCGCCTGGAAAACGGAGGGAGGTTTAGATGACTCCACCGGATCACCAAGCGTCCTGAAAATATCCACACCGCTCTTGCGGTGCGACACCCGTAAGGCGCTCGTACGACGCCGACCGGGCCTCAGGAAAACGACAGAGCGGGAAGCCGCCAGGTTTCCCGCTCTGCCTTTTTTCGAATGGAATTTCGGGGAGCGGCCGCTACAAAATCACAACCACAATCTCAGCAATCTCAGCGGGGTTCCGTCGAAGGCTTGCCGGACGCGCGTTTGTGCCCGCGCATTCGCAGCATCTGGATCATCGCGGGTAATAGCGACACAACAATCACTCCGGCGATCACCCACTGAATTTCCTTTTCGACGTGCGGGATCTGCCCCAGCCAGTACCCGATCATCACCATGACGCCGACCCATAGGAAACCGCCAAAGACGTCGTACATCAAATACCGCGAGTACCTCATATTTGCGGCGCCCGCGACGGGCGGGCAGAACGTTCGAATGATGGGAATAAAGCGCGCAATGATCACCGCCTTGCGCCCGTGCTTTTCGTAAAACTCCCGCGCCCGCTCCAGATATTTCTTCCGGAAAAATCGCGAATCTTCGCGGCGATACAGATTCGCGCCCGCTTTGTACCCGATCCAGTAACCGACCTGGTCCCCGGCAACCGCGCATAGCGGTACGACCGCGAGCAGCCATGCCAGCTTCAACTGCCCCGTCGCCGCAAAAACCCCCGCCGTCACCAGCAACGAATCGCCCGGCAGGAAAAATCCCACGAACAGGCCCGTTTCCACGAACACAATTCCGCAGACGAGCAGCGTCCCGCCCCAATGAATCAGGCCTTGCACGTTATAAAGCTGGCGCAGTAAATCAGGCCACGAAATCGTCATCGGCGCTGTGGATCCTTCCCGGAGCTTGTTCGGTTTGCTGAAGCTTCATCAATCCACGATAGCAGAAAAAAGCCTGTTTGCCGCCGCGCTCGCATCCCCGGTTTCCGCATAGTACTTTGCTCCCAGAAGATCTAGTCCCCCGTACCATTTGTCCCATCGTTCCCGCGGCTCACAATGCTCCCGTTGGATACAAAGTTGGATACAAACTCTGATTCGGGAAGAGGCGATCGCTTATGGAAGGTGGCTACGCAGTGTGGATGGGGCAGCCGGTCATTCTTCGAGTCGTGGCGGGCAATCTCCGCGTTCCGTTGCGCGGACGCCTGGTGAGCGAAACCAACGACGTATTGCGAATTCGCATCGCCGATAACTGGGACGTCGATATTTTCAAATCCATGGTCGTTGCCGTCGAGCAGGATAGCCCGTTTATCACCGTGAATTAGTAGGTCGCTGAAAAAGTCCGCGAACTTGGCGGCGCGGGGATTTCGCGTTTTGCGCGGCCCGTTTACCCTGACGCAGGAACGGGACGCTCTTTGTCGGGAAACCCCGCCGTAACTCGTCGCTTCATTCAGGGGTTTTAACCCGTGAGGAGCCGCGAGTTCAGAACGGAAAGCAATGATCGCGCTGGAAAATAACTTGATGAGCGAAACGGTTGCAGCGCCGGTTGCCGCGGGCTGGTTCGTGGAAAATATTCGCCCGTGGCTTTTCGCCGCGTACGGCGCGCTGGCTGTTCTGCTTTATCGCGCCGTCCTGCGATTCATGATTCTGGCGCGCCAGTTGGGCTGCTAGTTCAGTCCGCGCGCACGCAATGGGAGCTTCTGGCTTCCCTCAATGCCCCGCCCGGGCTCGTTCCCCCTCCAGCGAGCCCGGTTTTCTTTTGCGCTTGTTCCGGATAAGAATAGCTCTGGCGGGTCGCACACCCTGCCGGCCAACTTCGGTGTCGCGGGTACCCTATCCTGAGCGTTTTCGGCGAAGGGCGGGGGAGTTGATTTTGCTGTCTAGGCTGACTGCTGGATAATTTTCACGCACTTGTTTACCGCAGGCGCCATTCAAACTTCATTCCGCCAAAAACAGGCTTTGCGCGAAGGGCCACTCCGCATCCACCCATTGCCCATCGCAGCGGAACCCGGAGCGCTCGCCCATCTCCGCTGCTTCGTTGCAGCGATATTTGTGCGAGCTTTCCGTCCAGATTGTTTCGCCCTCGTTGAAATCGATCTCGAGAGCCGCGCCGCGTATATGAACCTTCTGCGGCCGCGTCGCGCGCAAATGCATTTCGATGCGCCGTTCGCCGCCGTTCCAGCGCGCTTCGTGGCGGAAACAATTCAAATCGAAATCCGCATCGAGTTCGCGATTGATGCGCGCCAGCAAATTGCGATTGAATGCCGCGGTCACGCCCGCCGGATCGTCATAGGCCACCAGCAATTGGCTGACGGATTTTTCGAGGTCGGTCGAGAGCAGCAGCGCATCCCCCGGATGCAAAATCTGCCGCACTTCGCGCAAAAATATTTCTCCCGCGGGCCGGTCGAAATTCCCAATCGTGCTTCCCAGGAACAGCACCAGCAAACGCTCGCCCGGCTTCCGCAGCGACGCCACGTCCAGCAATCCATCCAGATACGCGCGCTCGAATCCGACCACGCTGACCGAATCGATTCGCCCCAGTTCCTGCCAACAGCGCGAAAGCGCCGTGCGCGAAATGTCGATCGGATAATACGTCACCGGCTGGCGACGCGAGAGCGCTTCGAGAATCCACCGCGTCTTCGTCCCGCTGCCGCTTCCGAGTTCCGCCACGGCCACCGGCGCTGGCACGCGATCAATGATTTCTTCCGCGTGGCGTTTTAGCAGCCGCGCTCCCGCGCGCGACAGCCCGTATTCCGGCAGCAGGGAAATCACTTCGAAAAGGGCGGAGCCAACTTCGTCATACAAATATTTCGACGGCAATTCCTTCTGCCCTGTTTTGCTCAGTCCCGCGCGAACGTCCGCCGCCAAATCTGCCGCTGGCGTTCCCGAGACGCCGTGCGTATCAATGCGCATTGCAGTGGCCATGGATTATTCCTCCACTGTTCGGAATTTCGCGTACACGTAGGGATAATGCGGCTGGAACCAGTTGCGAAACGACCGCCGCAACATGCACGCGGCCGTGCGCGGCGATCCGCCCTTCATCACGAAATGCTTCCCGTCGAAAAAATTCGCCGAGTAACCGGGATAAAACGAGAACGGCTGGAAGCCCGGGAACGGCCCAAATATCGTCGACGTCCATTCCCATCCGTTGCCGAGCAGATCGTGTACTCCGAAAGCGCTTGCTCCTGCGGGATGCGCCGTCACCGCCGCGGGATCCCAGCGCTCGAAATTAAAATTCCCGCGCTCCGCGCTCGGTCCCACGTCACCCCACGGATAGAGGCATTCGCTTTCCGCCGGCGTGCCGTACGCCGCACGATGCCATTGCGCCTCGCTCGGGAGCAGTTGCTTTTTCCATCGCGCGTAGGCCGAGGCTTCCGCGTGGCTCACGTACACGGGCCAGTCGAGCGGCAGAGGAATCTGCGCGAACATTCCCCGGTATTCCCAGTCTTCGCCCTTGCGCTCCCAGAAAAGCGGATGCGAAATTCCGTTCGCCACGATCCACTCCCGCGCTTCCGCGCTCCACAGCGATTTGTCTTCGTATCCGCCGCCACGCACAAATGCGGCGTACTCTCCGTTCGTGACTGGATAGGCGCCGATGCGAAATCCGGGCACGTGAACTTTATGCTCTTCGAATTCGTTGTCCCAGCCAAATTCGCCGTGCTCGCGCGCCATCCCCATCGTCACTTCGCCTTTCGGAATCGCGGCCATTCGCGGCGTCACGTTTTGCGAGATCGCGGCCGGGGATTCTTGCGGCGCGCGCTTTTTATCGAAAGGCAATTGGTGCAGCAAGTACGCCAGCGTTTCCGCATGCATCAGCCGGTGCTCGGTCGCCACATGCAACACTGAATTCAGTAGCGTCGCGTCCGCCCGCGAGGGCGCTTTCGCCGGCGCGCGCAGCGCCGCGTCAATGCGCTCGCGCAACTTCGTGTTGTACGCGCGAATTTCTTCGACCGCCGGCCAATCCGCCGGCTGATCGCTTGGCAGTTCTCCATCGACGGGATCAATGCCGAATGCGAACAGCTTGTCGAATTCCGGATGGAGGCTCGCAAAACCAAACGTGTCGCGGCCGAGCAAATTCCAGTCGAACGCTTCCAGGTGTCCCAGATAAAAAATCAGCCGGTGGCGCTCGGGAATCGGGCGGTCATAAATCGCGTCCGGCCGCAGCAGCGCGAACAGCGCGTCCGTTTGCGCGCGTGATTCATCGATGCGCTGTCGCAACGGATGAAGAGACTCCATCAGCAGTTTAGGAGTAGCCATGGGAGCATGCCCCTCGGAGAGAGACTCCCTTTTTACCTCTTTACCGTGCTTTTCACAATATCTCTTAGATTCGAAATCGTCGCGAAAGATTCTATGGTATTTGCAGCGGTTCAGCGGAAATGTAAGGCGTCGGGAGAATTTTCGGAAGGAAAAATATTAGCGAGCAATTTGCGAAACGCCTTGCCGCGGTGGCTCACTTCGTTCTTTTCCGCTTCGCTCAATTCCGCAAATGTTTTCGCGTGCGCGGGAAAATAAAAAAGCGGATCGTAGCCGAATCCGCGGCGCCCCTGCGGCGCTTCCGTGAGGAAGCCCTCGGCTGCGTCGGAGAGCACGGCCAGCATTTGCCCTTGCCGCGCCGCCGCAATCACGCATACAAATCGCGCGCGCCGCGCAGCGCCGGTGTGCGAGCGCATTTCGCCCAGCAATTTCGCGACGCGATCCGCATCGCTCGCATTCGCTCCAGCGTACCGCGCTGAACGCACTCCCGGCGCGCCGCCCAGCGCGGGCACCACCAGTCCCGAATCATCCGTAAAAATAATCTCTTCGCTGAAACGGCTGTAATGCAGCGCTTTTCCTGCGGCGTTTTCGGCAAAGGTGGGAGCGTCTTCGGAGAATTCAGGCAATTCGCGGAATCGCGGCAGCAAATCCAATTCCACCGCGCGGCCCTCAGCCATCGCGCGATATTCGCGCAGCTTGCCCGCGTTTGACGACGCAAGCAGGAGCCTAATGCGCGCGGGCACGGAATTCCATGTGCAGCAGCTCCTGCTGCACTTCGGTCAAGTGCCGGACGCCCGTTGCGGCCAGCCGCAGAAGCAGTTGCATCTCGTTCTCGGTGAACGGTCGCCCCTCCGCCGTCGCTTGCACTTCCACCAGTTTTCCCGATCCCGTAATCACCACGTTCATGTCCACCTGCGCGTGGGAATCTTCTTCGTAGGCAAGATCGAGCAGCAGTTCATCCTTCACGATTCCCACGCTAATGGCCGCCACGGAATCGAGCAGCGGAATCGCCCGCAAGATTCCCGCGGCCTTCATGCGCTCAAACGCCAGCGCCAGAGCCACGAACGCGCCGGTAATGGAAGCCGTGCGCGTGCCGCCGTCCGCTTCGATCACGTCGCAATCGATCCATACGGTTCGCTCGCCCAGCGCTTCGAGGTTCGTCACGGCGCGGAGCGCGCGTCCGATCAGCCGCTGAATTTCCTGCGTGCGCCCGGATTGTTTTCCGCGAGTCGCTTCGCGCGGCGTGCGTTTGTCGGTGGCGCGCGGCAGCATTCCGTATTCGCTCGTCACCCATCCCTTGCCCTGATTCCTCAGAAAATGCGGCACGCCATCTTCCACGGTGGCCGTGGCCACCACGCGCGTTCTTCCCGACTCGATCAGCACGCTTCCTTCGGCCGTCGAAACAAAATCCGGCGTCAGCTTGATCGCCCGCAATTCATTTGCCGCGCGTCCGTCGGGTCGCACCGTTTCTCCTTACTCCCGCCCTGGCGCCCAAATTCTTTGCATCTTCACTTCGAGGTCCGCCCCTTCGGATCTTTGCCAGAACTTAATAGCCGAAAGTTTTTCTGGACACTCGTCACTTGTCACTCGCCACTGTCTTTCCATCAGTTTGCCGGGTGAACTGGAGGCTGTCAACCAGCGCCGCGCTCGCGGCGGCTGTCACGGCGTTGCGGGCTTTCCTTGAGGAGTAAGTGGCGCTGCCGCTGGCGGAAGGATGGTCGCCGGCGCCGCCGCGTAAACATCGAAAAATCCTGAAATGTCGATGTGTCCGGCGAGCGTCTGAGCCTCTTGCCCATGGATCAGAATTTTCAGACGCGTAATTCCCGGCACATTGGCCGCGAGCGTCTGCACGATCGAATTCACGGCCATGGACTCGCTCAAAATTCCCGACGGCGTTTCCGTCGCGAGGTCGTCGGAAAAATCCGCGATGGCCACGCCGTTCGGCAAAATGTAAAAACTCAGCAGCGTCGCGCCGGCCGGCAGCGTTCGCTGCGCGGGCGTGGGAGGATTCGCGATCAGCGCGCCGATCAGCTGCTTCGCGCGCTCGACCGGGTCCGCGGAAAGCGGCAATTGGATGGTGACCGCCGCAAGCTGATCGGACTGCGTCGCCGAAACCCAGAACATCTGCGCGTTCGCGGTCACGTCCGTCGGCGTGGAAATCGGCGGCGCGACCACTTCGCGGCGCTCTTGCTCCTGGGCCGCTTGCGTTTGCGCAAGCCGCGTCACGCGATGGTGCAGTATGCGGAAGTAAATCAATCCTGCGAGCACCGCCGCCACCAACAGAATCACCGCGATTTTCGCGCTTCGCGGCATCACTTTCCTCCCGGCGGGTAGATCGTCTTGTACGCCTGGACGGCACGCGTGATTTCATCGGCCAGCCCCGGCGCCATCGCTTCGAGCTTCTGCGGATCCATCGCCACACTCGAAATTTCCACGGCCACGGCCGGAGCGGCGATCGACCGCAGGCCGTATACCGGCTCGCTCCAGGAAATTTCCGGCGAGCCCGGAAATATCTGCGCCACTTCCACCTGAATCAGATCGCCCAGTTTCCGGCTCTGTTGCACGTACGGCTTCTGCGCCTCCGACCATAATAAAAATCCCGCGGGCGGCGCAGCCGCTTGTCTTGCCATCGCAGTCGCGCTCTGTGTTCCGCCGGCATGCACCTTTGCAGCGGGCGCGGCGGGAGATGATGCGGCAGCCGTCGACGGCGCGCTCGGAAACAGATACGTGTACGTCCGCACCGTGCCTGCGGGTCCGGTGGATCCGACGTGCAGGCTGATAAAAATCGCGTTTGTCTGTGCGTTTACAATCGCGGCGCGATCATCAGACGAGGGATCCGTGTCCCCGTGCCGCGTCATCACCACTTGAAAACCTTGCGCGCGCAAGGCGTCTCCCACACCTCGCGCGAAATCGAGCACCAAATCCTTCTCAGCCACGCCGCTGGGACCGCGCGCGCCCGTGTCCGCGCCGCCGTGCGCCGGATCCAGCACCACCATCCGCAGCGTGCCCGCCGGCTGCACCGGCGTTTGCGGCACCACGGAGTTTTGCGGGGGAACCGTTTGTTGCGTTGGAATGGCCTGCTGCGGAATCGCGGGCTGCGGAGGATTTTGCTGCTGCGTTTGTTCGGAAGCTCGCGCGGCGATCTGCGCGCATGCGCCGGCGAGAAAAAGAAACGAAGTCAGAATGAGCGCACGCCGCACGCCGAGAGCATAGCAGAAATATTCGCCGGTGATTTCGTGAAGAGTTCGCGCTTGCGCTGACGTGTACTGCTTGCACGCGGTGAAGCGAAGCGCCTTGACCGCATCCCGCTTCCGCGTTACACCGGAGGCATGAGACTTTTCGCAATTCTGTTTCTCGCGGCAGCGGCGGCCGCCGGGTCTGCACACCAAAGCGGGAAAGTGATCTCGTTTGACGTGCAGCAGTATTTCAAGAAAGGCTCCAAGAAAAAAGCCAAGAATGAAATCGTGTACAAGGTGCAGATCGGCTCGATGATTTACAAAATCACGAATGGCGGAACGAAGCGCACACTTTCCGCGGGCGAGGCCGTCGAATGCCGCGTGGATAAGAAGCACTTGTACATGGAAAACGCGAAAGGAAAAGAAAGCAAGTTCGCCATCGTCGGCGAAGAATCGTCTCCCTAGAAAGCGCAGGACCGTTCAGCCGGCGTCGTCGTGCGCGGGTCTTCTTCAGGCAATGCGAGGCAATGCGAACAGTGCGCGTAACGCGCGGCGAAGATCATCGCGCGCGCGCGATTGTAATTCCCGCATCCTCCGACACGCCGAGCGCGGCAGCAGCCCAATCGAGATTTTCGCGCTTCTTCGCCATCGCCGCGAGCCAGCGATCGCGCAGCAAGCTCGCGAGCGGCATCGGCATCGGAGACGCACCGGCCGTTTGCAAAAGCAATTGAATGTCTTTTAATCCCAGCGCGAGACGAAATCCCGCAGGCTCGTAGGAATTTTCAGCGATGCGCTTGCCGTAGCCTTGATACACGGGGCACGGGAAAAGGGTTTGCGTCAGAGTTTCCGCCGCGAGCTTGCGGTCCAGTCCATTTTTTTCCGCGAGCGTGAACGCTTCCGCCATGGCCTCGATGGCCGCAGCGAGCAGAAAATTTCCGCACAGCTTGATGACATTGGCCGCGCCGGGATCCTCGCCAAAATCGAAAACGGCGCGGCTGACGGCGGCGAGAATCGGCGCGATTCTTTTTTTCGCCGCCTCCGATCCGGAAACACAGATGGAAAGCTGGCGCGCGGCGGCAACGTCGGGCCGTCCAAAAACAGGCGCAGCGACGTATGCGACATTGTGCTTTGCGTGCTGCTCCGCCAAGCGGCGCGCGGTGGCTGGGGCGATGGTACTCATGGAAATGTGAATTCCGCCGGAGCCGAGGCGTTCGACGAACGAGCCGGCGCCGGAACAAAGCTCGTCGAGCGCGTGATCGTCAGAAACCATGGTGGCGACGATGCCGCCGGGAGCGGCAACTTCGGCGGAAGATGGAACAGATTGCGCGCCCGCCGAAACGAGACTCGCGGCTTTCGACGCGGTGCGATTAAAAACCTTCAGCGGATGGTCTGCGCGCAGAAGATTTTCGGCGATGGGGAATCCCATGTTGCCCAGCCCGATGAATCCGATGGGTTCGCTCACGAAACGATGGCCTCCGGACAGATTTTTAAAGGCAAAAAAGAAGATTCGAGGATAATCGTCTTCCCGCCAATCTTCATCAAGATCAAGCCAATTTGCTTCGCGTTAACCTGCCTCACGCTAATCTTCATACTCCAACAGGCTAGCAGAATTTTCGCTGGGAGGCATTACCGGCGGCTGTGCATTTGAGGGGTGGGCGGCCGGTTTGTGGCGGGCCTGAAGGCCGCCCCTACAAAGGCAGGAATGGGGGACATAAATGCCGCCTCTACAATGCCTTGTCAGCGGGCGGCGGAGGGATCGGGCGACGTTGCGGAATCAACGTCCACGAATATTTTGCGATTTCCAGCAGGCAACGGCGCATAGCAATTGCCATCGGGATTATATTTTCGAGGACATGACGCAGTGAGTTCGATTCTTTGCGGCGACTGCGCGAATTGCCACGCTGTTGCAAAGGGAATGCCGCTTTGTTGCGGCGGCGGAGGTTGCGGCGGGAAGGCGCAGCCGGGCGAGGGTGGGCAGGCGTCATTGTAAATGAAGAATCTTATTTTCCGGCCGCGGGCGCGGCTGTGAATATCATTTGCCGTGATGATTTTATTGCCGGCGGATTCCTCCGCGGGAATCCCGGAACAGTAGATGCCGGCGCGATATCCCGATGCGTTCACGGCATCAATCCACGAATCGAGATAGGCGATTTGCTCGGGCAACATGCGGCCGCCCTCTTCCTGATCGATAAAAATAATTGTTGCGGGAGAGAAGCCTTCGGCATGCGCGGCTTGCACGGCGGCGGCAGCGTCGCGGGCGCCGAGACGTTTCGCGTAACGCACCGCTTTTAATTCTTTGTCGAGGCGGCCATTGAACAGCACCAAAAATCCAAAACCATGAGCGTGCAAAATACCGCGTTTGCCGCGCCACGTGTTTCTATTTTCCCCGGGAGGTGCGTTGAGCCAATAGCCGCAAAACGCGAATGTGCGGCGCAGCGAAGCGAGCGCCGAATCGCCGGGATAGTCGTTTCTGTCAAATCCGAGGTAGGTGCGCGCGCGATGCGGCGCGGCTGAGGTGCGATGAACTTGCTGCGGCACTTTCGCGCTGCGAAAAGTTTTGCCGCCGGCGAGGAGAAAAAGCACGAGAGCCAACGAGGCGATTCTGTGCATGGCAATGCGCATTGTACTCCGATGCGGGGATTCGGAGCCGAAAGGCGTAACACGCAAGGATGAAAACGCGCGGCCGTGAAACCTTTGGCGACAAAAGCGCGTCCGAGGAACAATGCGCATTGCGACGCAATTGCGGAGAATGAAGGGAAGGGCCGTGGAGAGCGAGAATCTTCCGGCGTGACGGCGCTGGATTTAGCGGCAGACGCCGGGCTCGCCGCCGTGGGGTCTGCCACGGCGAATATTCTGATCGGGCTGATGATTTTTGGGCGCTACAGCCCCGTGCGCTATTGGCCGCACAGGCGCTTCGATATATTTCGCATTCATCGTTGGACGGGATACGCGACGCTGGCGTTCACGCTGGCGCATCCCTTGCCGCTGCTGTTCAATGCGCGGCCGAATTTCCGCGTGATCGATATAGCGTTTCCGCTGTGGTCGCCGCAGCAGCCGGTGGAAAATGTGATCGGAGCGGCCGCGCTGTATTTTCTGGTGATTGTTGTGGTCACTTCGCTATATCGCTTGGAGCTGGGACGGCACGTCTGGAAACGCTTTCACTACCTCACCTATGCCGCCGCGGCGTGTTTGTTCCTGCACGGGATGCTGACGGATCCGAAGTTGAATCATTCGCGATTTGATCCGCTGGATGCGGAAAAAGTGTTCGTGGAAATTTGCCTGGCCATCGTGATTGGCGCGGCAACGTGGCGAATTTATCACCAGCGAAGGAAGACTCGGGAGAATCACGGGCGAAGCTTGGGCCAGGAGGCGGCGGCGGAGTAGAATCCCGCCATGCCGACGGAGATTCCGGCGCAACTGAACATTGCCGAGGAATTCGTATCGCGGCCTGCGCACGAGCATCCCGAGCGGACGGCGATACTCGGCGAGCCTTCAAGGTTTTCATACGCGCAAGTGGACGAAGCGGTGGGCCGCGCGGGAAACGCGCTCCGCGAGTGCGGCTGCGAAGCGGGCGACCGCGTCCTGATTGTCCTTCCTGATTCGATTGAATTCATCGCGGCGTTTTTTGGAGCGGCGAAGCTCGGCGCGATAGCCGTGCCCGTCAACTCGATGGCGCGCGCGGCGGATTATGCGTACTACGCCGCAGACACGGGCGCGCGAATCGCGATTGTGCATGCATCGGCGATGGCGGAATTTTCGCGCATCGAAAACGCGCCGGAGCTTCGCGTGCTGGCGATTTGCGGCGATGGAGTGGCTGACGCGTTGAAAGTCGCTGGTTCGGCCCGCGAATCCGTCCAAAAAGTTAACTGGGATACAGCGTGTGAGAGAGCGGCGCCGCGCTGCGAAACCCATCGCACAGCGGCGAGCGATGCCGCTTTCTTTTTATATACATCGGGCAGCGGTGGCACGCCCAAAGCTGCGATTCATCGCCACGCGGACATGGTACAGACGAATCGGGGATTCGCGAAAGGCGCAATGGACTTGCGGGCGGACGACGTGACGTACTCCGTGTCGAAATTATTTTTTGCGTACGGGCTGGGCAACGGAATGTATTTTCCGTTTGCGGCTGGCGCGAGCACGGTGCTTGATCCGGGAAAACCAAAGCCGGAGCGCACGGCGGAATTGCTGGCGAAATATCGCCCGACGATTTTATTTTCCGTGCCGACGTTTTTCGCGGCGCTGCTGCGCGAGGCCGAGCGTGGGCTGGCGATGGATTTTTCGTCGGTGCGCATGGGCGTGTCGGCGGGAGAGACGCTGCCGGCGAAAATCTTCGAGCGCTTCCGGGCGAAATTCGGCGTGGAAATTCTGGACGGGATCGGCTCGACGGAAATGCTGCACACGTTTTTGTCGTGCCGGCCGGGGCGCGCGCGCGCGGGAAGTTGCGGGACGGAAGTACCGGGATGCGCAGCGAAAATCGTGGATGACGAGGAGCGGTGCGTGGCGGACGGCGAGATTGGGAATTTGTGGGTGCGCGGAGGAGGCGCATTTGCAGGTTACTGGAATAAGCCAGAACTGACGGCGCGAACGAAGCGCAGGGAATGGGTGGTGACGGGAGATAAATTCACGAAGGATGCGGACGGCTATTTTCATTACTGCGGGCGTGCGGACGACATGATGAAAGTCGCGGGCATGTGGGTGTCGCCCGGAGAAGTGGAAAATGCGCTGCTGGGGCATCCGATGATCGCGGAATGCGCGGTGGTGGCGCGCGCGAATGAAAATGGATTGCTGCATCCAGCGGCGTACGTTGTTTTAAAGAGCGAAGTGCAAGCGCGCGAGGGATTGGAGAAGGAAATTCGGGAGTGGCTGCGCGGAAAGATGGTTTCGTACAAGTGTCCGCAAACAGTCCAATTCGTCGGAAATCTGCCAAAAACGGCTACAGGGAAAATCCAGAGATTCCGACTGCGCGACGCAACGCACTGATTCCACGGTAGATGAGATAATACAAACGTACCGGCCAAAGAGCCAAATTGGCTCTTTTCTAGGTTGTTTTTGGGTTTATATTGGCCTGTATGAGCAGGCCATTTATTCCTCTGCATTTGCAACCTGAAAGCGAAATTCCACTTTACGCGCAGTTGCGCGATCAGATGCGCGCGCTGGTGCATTCGGGCGAATTGCAGCCGGGCGACCGCATTCCGGCGAGCCGCGAGCTTGCGGTGCAATTGCGAATTCACCGCACGACGGTGGCGACGGCGTACGCGGAACTGGAGTCGGAAGGATTGATCGAAGGCTTCGTCGGACGTGGGACGTATATCAGCGAGCCAGGCACGCCTCGGGAATTTACGCCGCCGCCGCGCGAACAAGGCGGGGCGTTGCGCTGGGAAGCTTTGTTCGCGGACGAGCGCGCGGGCGACGGGCTGAGCCGGTTGATGCCGGAAGTGCCGGAGGGCACGATCGCGTTTATCAGCGCGCGGCCTTCGGAGGAATTTTTCCCGGTGGACGACGTGCGCGCGTGCGCGAATGCCGTGCTGAAGCGCGAAGGGCGGGAAATTTTGCAACTGGGCGCGTCGGATGGCTATGGCCCGCTCAAACAGGAACTGCTGGGAATTTTAATCGCGGAGGGCGTGGAGGCGAACGAGCGGCAGCTTCTGATCACCGACGGCTGCCAGCAATCGCTGGACCTGCTGGCGAAAGCGTTTCTGAGGCCGGGGGACGCGGTGGTCGTCGAAAATCCGGCGTATCCCGGAGCGCTTTCGATTTTGTCGGCGGCGCGCGTTCGCTGCCTGCCAGCGACGGTGGAAACGAGCCGGTCGAAACAAGCGTATGCGGGACTGGACGTGAAGGCGGTGGAAGCGGTGTTGGAGCAGAACCGCGTGAAAATGATTTTGGTGACGCCGGACTTTCAGAATCCGACCGGCGCAACGCTGCCCGTAAGCGAACGGCAGAACCTGCTGGAGCTGGCGGCACGGCACAAAGTACCGATTATCGAAGATCATATTTACGCGCGACTGCGGCTGCGCGGGAACCCGGTGGCGTCGCTTAAGGCGATGGACCGGCGAGGAATCGTGATTCAGATCGACAGTTTTTCGAAAGTGGCGTTCCCGGGATTGCGCGTGGGATGGTGCGTGGGGCCGGAGCGCGTGATCGAGCGGCTGCGGCTGCTAAAACAATCGAGCGATTTGCACACGGACCAGCTCGCGCAAGCGACGCTGGCGGAATTCGTGAAGCGCGGGATGCTCGATAAACATAGGAAGCGAATGATTCGCGTGTATGCGCGGCGGCTGGAGGTGCTCGAGAAGTCGATGGAGAGGCATTTGCCGAGCGGCGTGGAATGGACGCGGCCGGAGGGAGGAATGTCCGTGTGGATCACGCTGCCGCCGGGGCTGGATGCGGGCGAGCTGCTAATTCATGCGCGCGAGCGCGGCGTGCTGTTCGTGCCGGGAAGATATTTTTATTTTCAGAATCCGCAGCCGAACACGCTGCGGCTGGGATTCGCGGGGTTGGAAGAGCGGGACATTGTGCACGGGCTGGTGACGCTCGGGCAAGTGATCGAGACGGAGATGCGAAAGAAGCAGCGGGGAGGGGCCAGGAGGGAGGTCGGTGAACGGCACGCGGAGGTTTCGTCGAGGGTGGCATTGATTTAGAGGCAAGTGATCAGTGACTCGTGGCGAGTGACTAGCAAAGGATCGAGGAAGCGCGATGTGGCAGGACATTAAATTTGCGGCGAGGATGCTGGCGAAGACGCCGGGATTTACGGCGGCGGCGGTGCTGTCGCTGACGCTGGGAATTGGTGCGAATACGACGATTTTCACGCTGACGAAGGCAATTTTTCTGCAGGCGGTCCCGGTAAAAGATCCGGCGCGCGTGGTGAGCCTCTATTCGACGGCGCAAAGCTATAACGGCCCGCTGCAGCAATACTTGCCGACGCCGTACCCGAACGCGGTGGATTACAGGGAGAAGACAGATGTTTTCTCGGGGGCGTCGATTGCGATCCCGACCGGTGTGAATTTGATTGTTTCTGGCAAGCCAGCGCAATTGTTCGCCGAATTGGTCAATTCGAATTTCTTTGACGTTTTGGGCGTGCAGCCGTTTCTGGGGCGCGGATTTTCGGCGGAAGAGGACGCATCGCCACGGCCCGTTGCGGTGCTGAGCTATGCGCTGTGGAACCGGCGATATGGCGCGGACCGAAGCATCCTCGGCAAGACGATTCAACTTGACCAGCAGGAATATACCGTGATCGGAGTGGCGCCGAAGTATTTTGAAAACGTAGGCGTGCTGGGAAGCCCGGACGTGTGGCTCCCGATCTCGATGCGCGACCAGGTGCTCACGGGGTTTGCGAAGAAGTTTCTGTACAACCGCGGCTTCCGGAGCGTGCCGATGGTGGCGCGACTCAAGCCCGGCGTGACGCTGGCGCAAGCACAACAGGAAATTCACGCGCTTGGCGTGCAGCTTCAGAAGGAATATCCGAAGGACAATGGCGGACGAAACGAAATGCTGGTGCCGATCAACGAGACTTCGATTCCTCCGGAGTTGCACAACGTATTTGCGCGCGCGGGCACATTGATGATGGTAATTGTCGGGCTCGTGCTGCTGATTGCGTGCGCGAATGTGGCGAATTTGCTGCTGGCGCGCGCCACGCAGCGGCAGCGCGAGATTGCCGTGCGGCAGGCGCTGGGCGCTTCGCGCGGGCGGCTGATCCGGCAATTGCTAACCGAGAGCTTGATGCTGGGATTGATCGCCGGCGCGCTGGGGATTTTGTTCGCGTACTGGGGAAAATCGGTGCTCGTTTCGCTGTTGCCGAATGGCCTGGTGCGCCACCTCGACTTCAGTCTGGATGGCCGCGTGCTGGTCTACGCGCTGGGATTGGCGCTGATTGCGACGATCCTATTCGGGCTGGTTCCCGCGCTGCAGGCGTCGAAGCCGGATCGAATGGCGTCACTGAAGGACCGCACCGGCGCGCCGACGGGAAGCACGCGATGGTACGGGCTTCGCGGCATGCTCGTGATGATTCAAGTGGCGCTTTCGCTAGTCGCGCTGGTTGGCGCGGGATTGTTCATTCACAGTTTGCGGAACGCGCAGCAAATTAACCCTGGATTCGAGGTAAAGCACGAGTTGGTAATGTTCGTGAACCTAGCGGCCGAGCACTACGCGCAACCACAGGCAGAGGCGTTTTATCGCGACGTGGTGGCACGCCTGGACGCGCTGCCGATGGTTGCCGCTGCAAGCATGGCCGATACTCCACCATTTAGCGGCGGTCTTGAGCGAACGACGTTCACAGATGGAGTTGACACTTCCGACCCGCGCAACGGCAAGCTGACGCCGGTGATCGCGGTCGCGCCGGGATATTTCCCGGCTGCGGGAATCATGCTGCTGCGGGGACGCGACTTCACCGACAGCGATGATGCGAGTAACGCGATGGTCGCGGTCGTGAATCAAGCTTTGGCGGACAGCTTTTGGGCGGGGCAAGACCCGCTTGGGAAGCATCTGCATTTCCTGGGAGAGGCTTGGGACGTTACCGTGATTGGAGAAGTGAACACGGTAAAATACGCGACGCTCGGCGAGCCGCCGCAAGCGATTGTCTATATGCCACTGAAGCAGCATTATTCGCCGGCGGTGGTCCTTTATGTGCGCACGAAGGGAGACCCCACAAAGGCGCTGCCGAGCGTGCGCAACGCGGTGCAATCGCTTATTCCGTCCGTACCGCTGCTTCGCGTGCAAACGGTTGGGCAAGTGCTGGTCCAGTCGCTCACAGCGCCGCGCATTGGGGCGGAGTTGCTGGGCACATTTGGTTTGCTGGCGCTGGTGCTCGCGGCGATTGGGACGTATGGCGTGATGTCGTATTCGGTGAGCCAGCGAACTCACGAAATCGGCGTGCGAATGGCGCTCGGCGCGCAGCGGCGCGACGTGCTGCGGCTGATACTGGCGAATGGGCTGGCGATGGTGGCTGCGGGCGTTGCGGTCGGGCTGGGTCTCTCGACGCTGCTGGCGCGGAGCATGAGTGCGCTGCTCTACGGCATTGGAATATTCGACGCGCCGAGCTTTTTGATAACGGCGGTGCTGCTGATTGCCGTTGCGATGGCGGCGTGCTGGATTCCGGCGTGGAGGGCGATGCGGGTGGATCCAATGGAGGCGCTGAGGTATGAGTGATTCTGGAAGCTGGAGATTAGAAGCTGGAAAGCAACAACAGCAAGAAAACGGAGATGGAGGGGGAATGACGATCGAGAGGCTGGAACCGAAGGCGGATAATCCGTGCTTTGGGTGTGGGGCGGCGAATGCGCGCGGGATGAAGCTCGTGTTCGAGAGGGATAATGACGCGCGGCGCGTCGTTGGGCGATTTCGATTCGGCGCGGAATATCAAGGGAGCAACAGAGTGCTGCACGGAGGGATTATTGCGTTGCTGCTCGATGAAGCGATGGGGAAGATGAACGGATTTCACAGCGTGCGCGCGGTGACGGCGGAGCTGTCGGTAGAATATTTGCGGCCCGTGCCCGTGGACGAGGAGATCACGGTGGAGGCGGAGGAAGTGTCGCGCGAGGGGCGGAATTTGATGCATCGCGGAGAGATTCGCAACGCGGCGGGGAAAGTGCTGGCGCGGGGCAAGGGGAGATTTGTGGTGGTGGGGTAGTTGAAAGTTCATAGTCGAGAGTTGAGAGCGAAAAGCGAAATTCGAAAATCGAAAACCGAAACACGAAAGCAAAACACCGCAGAGGCGCAGAGATCGCAGAGAACTCACGCCGCAGAGAGTGCCGACGGGGCGATAGCTGAGAGTTCATAGTTGAGAGTCGAAAGCGAAAGGCGAAACTCGAAAAGCGAAACTGCGGAGGCGCAGAGAATGCACGAGGCAGAGAGTGCCGGAACATCGCAAGGGCGGTCGAGAGCAGAGCAACGCTGTGGCGACAAAAGACAAGCGGAAAAAGATTCGGAAGAGGGACGGAGTTCATCTAACAACAAGGAAGGGGAAAGCCATGAAAAGCGGAGAGCAGAAAAACGGGCATGAGAATTTGTGGAGAGTGAAAGTCGGGCTGGCGGAAATGCTGAAGGGCGGCGTGATCATGGACGTGACGACGGCGGAGCAGGCAAAAATCGCCGAGGACGCTGGGGCGTGCGCGGTGATGGCGCTCGAGCGCGTGCCGTCGGACATTCGAAAGGACGGCGGCGTGGCGCGAATGGCGTCGCCGAAAATCATTCGCGAAATAATGGCCACGGTGACGATTCCGGTGATGGCGAAAGTACGCATCGGGCATTTCGCGGAGGCACAGGTGCTCGAAGCGCTCGAAGTGGATTACATCGACGAGAGCGAAGTGCTGACGCCGGCGGATGAGGAAAATCACGTGTGGAAGCATGGCTTCAAGGTGCCGTTTGTTTGCGGCGCGCGGAATCTGGGCGAGGCGCTGCGGCGCATCGGCGAAGGCGCGGCGATGATTCGCACGAAAGGCGAGGCCGGCTCGGGAAATATTGTGGAGGCGGTGCGGCACATGCGGACAATCGTCGGCCAGATGAAGAAGCTGACCACGCTGGGCGAAGAGGAGCTCATGCATCAAGCGAAGGAGTTGGGCGCGCCGCTCGATTTGGTGCAGCAAGTGGCGAAGACCGGGAAGCTGCCGACGCCCAATTTCTCGGCCGGCGGAATTGCGACTCCGGCGGACGCGGCGCTGATGATGCAATTGGGCGCGGAAGCGGTGTTCGTGGGGTCGGGGATTTTCAAGTCGAGCGATCCCGCGAAGCGCGCAAAGGCGATTGTCTACGCGACGACGAATTATCAGGACGCGAAGAAAGTGCTGGAAGCGTCGGATGAATTGGGCGAAGCGATGAAGGGGCTCGACGTGCGGCAAATCGACGAGAAGGATTTGCTGCAGACGCGCGGCTGGTAAAGTGGAAAGTCGAAAGTCGAAAGTCGAGGACAACTGATGGGACATTTGTTTGAGCCGTTGACGATTCGCGGGGTGACGCTGCGGAACCGAATTGCGGTTTCGCCAATGTGCCAGTATTCGTGCACGGACGGCCTGGCGAACGACTGGCATTTTGTGCATCTCGGGAGCCGCGCTGTGGGCGGAGCGGCGATTGTGTTTTGCGAAGCGACGGCGGTGACGCCCGAGGCGCGCATCAGCCCGGAGGATTTGGGGATCTGGAGCGATCGACATGCGGAAGCTCTGGTGCGAATCGTGCGTTTCATTCACGAGCAGGGAAGCTTGGCGGGAATTCAGCTGGCACACGCGGGGCGGAAGGCGAGCACATACAGGCCGTGGGCCACGCAGCACGGCGAAATTCCGGAGAGCGAGCGCGGGTGGCGTGACGTGGCCGCGCCGAGCACGATTCGATTTCAGGAAGATTATCCGATGCCGCGCGAGTTGACGCTCGAGGGGATTCGCGGCGTGACGAAGGCGTTTGCGGCGGCGGCGCAGCGAGCGCGCGGAGCGGGATTCGACGTGATCGAAATTCACGCAGCGCACGGATATTTGATTCACGAATTTCTTTCGCCCTTGAGTAACCAGCGGCGCGATGGATACGGCGGCTCATTTGAGAATCGCACGCGGCTGGCGCGCGAAGTGGCAAACGCCGTGCGCGCGGATTGGCCGGAGAGCCAGCCTCTATTCATGCGCATTTCGGCGACGGATTGGAAAGAGGGCGGATGGGACGTTGAGCAGTCGGTGGAGCTGGCGCGCGCGGTCAAGATGCTCGGCGTGGATTTAATGGATTGTTCGTCGGGCGGCGTCGTGCCGGGCGTGAAGATTCCTGTGGGCGCGGGATATCAGACGAGGTTTGCGGAGCGCATTCGCCGGGAAGCCGGAATTTTGACGGGCACCGTGGGGATGATCACCGAGCCGGTGCAGGCGGACCACATTATTCGCAGCGGACAGGCGGATATTGTGCTGCTGGCGCGCGAAATGCTGCGCAATCCGTACTGGCCTCTGCGCGCGGCGCAGGAGCTGGGGCAGTCGGCGAGTTGGCCGGCGCAATATCTGCGCGCGGCGCCGGAGAAGACAAAGATGCGCGAGCCAGTCGAGCAGCCGGCGGAAGAGGGGAAAGTGGCAACTGAGACAACGACGCGCTAGATCGAAAAGCGAAAGGCGAAA
>Ga0307372_10003554_pt1 | contig 24739 bp, 15 predicted proteins | sample OX1MG_FD_202533 | JGI IMG/M metagenome (GOLD analysis project Ga0307372, IMG submission 202533) | Soil microbial communities from Risofladan, Vaasa, Finland - OX-1 | ecosystem: Environmental > Terrestrial > Soil > Coastal area > Acid sulfate soil | place: Finland: Risofladan, Vaasa | collected...
TTGGCAGGCTGCCCTCGCCCGCGTCCGACGAAGCTTGATTCCCACGATGCCTTTCCTCCTGCTCACGGTCGTTTATCTGGCGGCGAGGTGGCATGTCCTGAAGGGGTTCGGGCACGAGATGGTGCCGCTGGCCGTTTCCACGATTGTTTTTACCTGGCCCAGGCTATTTTGCTTCTACTTGTTGCACCTGGTATGGCCTTTCAATTTGAGCGTTTTTTATGACATGCCCTACATCGAGCGGCCGGGGTTCGAGTCGTTTTTTCTGCCTGTTGCCGGACTTGTGGCCGCAGGGGCGCTGGTTGGGTTGTGGGCCCGTAGGCTGGAGAAGCGGTCGCCCGGGGCCCGGCGGACGGTGGCCTTTGCCTGCGTGTGGCTGCTCGTGCCCTTTGTTCCACTGCTCGATTTGTCGGTGCTGCCGATTGGAGAAATCGCCCACGACCGTTATCTTTACCTGCCTTCCATGGGCTTTGCCATTCTCCTGGCGATGGCCATTCGCCGCATTCATGGGGGCTCAAAAAAGTTTTTAGGATTGCCGGGGGCGCAAGCCGTCGTAGTGGCGGCGCTGGCGCTTGTGCTGGGCATTGGAACGGCGTTGCAGGACCGCCATTGGGCGAATGACCTCTTGTTGTATTCGCGGGGCGTTGCCCGGACACCCAAGAACAAACTCGCTCGAACCAATCTTGGAAACGCTCTGGGCGAGCAGGGCTTGTATCCTCCGGCGATTAATCTTTACCGGGAAGTCCTGGCGATCGACCCTCACTTCTGGTTGGCGACCTATAACCTGGGATATACGTATTACCGGATGGGAAGGCTCGAGGATGCCGAACGATACCTTGAGAAGGCTATTGCCATTAATGGCGTGGACAGCGACGAGTATTTCTATCTGGGCCTGACGTTGCTGAAGATGGGGCGTCTGAAGCAAGCCGGCCTGGCCGTTCGCCACGCGATCGAACTTCAACCGGACGGCTTCGCGTATCACTTTGCCATGGGAATGATCTTAAAGCTGGAGCAGAATCCGCAGGGCGCTCTCCGGGAATTCCAGAAAGAGCTGAAAAACTTTCCCGGAGAAACGGGGGCGCAACAGCAGATTGAAGGTATTCGAGCGCAACAGGAAAGTTCCCGGACAAAATAGAAATGGGGAAGGCGATAGCCTGATCGCAGGTGAGAGGACGCTGGAGCTTTGTGCGGCCTAGTGACGGATTTTGTCGCTATTTTTCGACAAAATCCGGCGTCCAGGTGTCATCATAGCAACAAGGACTTCCAGGCATGGAAAATGTTCCTTGATTAAGTCCATAGGATTCAGGTGTATGGGAATATGATAAGGAATGTATTAGTTTACTGGGTATGGAATGGGGGATGCTGCATAAGAGGCAGTCATTCTGAGAAAAGCCAGAGTGGAAAGGGAAAAAGGAGGCACGCATGCGAAAAGTTTCAAAAGGATTCTCACTGATCGAACTGCTGATCGTGGTGGCGATTATTCTGATCATCGCCGCAATCGCCATTCCGAACTTGCTGCGTTCGCGGATAGCCGCAAACCAGGCATCGGCGGTTGGAACGTTGAGAACGTACAATACAGGCGAGGTGACTTACGCCTCAACCTACAACAGCGGGTATACGGCGACCCTTGGTTACATGGGTCCGCCCGCTACGGGCAGTATGCCCACCTCGACGGCGGCAGGGCTGGTTGACAGCGTCCTGTCGGGCGGGACTTCAACCGCCCTGGGAGCGGTGAAGAGCGGTTATAGCTTCACCTATTCACCCGGGCCCGTCGTGGGCGGTCGGATCGATACGTACGAGTTCTGGGCTGACCCGGTTACGCGCGGAACTACTGGAACCAATTCTTATTACACCGACCAGTCCGGAGTGATTCGGCAGAACTCGAACAACACGCAAGCCAGTTCGGCCGATTCGCCTCTGGGAGGCTAACTCGGTTGCTGGCTTGATTCCAAACATAGTTCACCGCCGTGGGGGAGCCGCAGGGTTCCCCCTTCTTTTGGCTCAGGCCACCGAGCTACGCGGTTTATCCAAATCCAGTCGGGCTGCCCCTTCGCTTGTTAATCGATTAGTGCGCCATGGTGCTTATGGTTGAGGGTGACGAACGTTTGCTGCGACGGACAACGGCTTGCCTTGCCGCTTCCTGTGCCGGGGGCGATAAGATCTATTGGCAATGGGCATTCGCGGTTGTAGCCGTCTACTGAGGGAATCGGGCAGTTACCCAAACCTTTGATTGTGTATAAATGCCGGCCATTGAAACCATTGAACTGACCAAGGACTATCGCGTTGGTTTCTGGCGCAAGCAGGCTCGCCGCGCGCTTGACGGGCTGTCTCTGCAAGTCGAGGTCGGAGAGGTTTTTGGCCTGCTTGGACCGAATGGCGCGGGTAAGACGACCACCCTGAAAATCCTGCTGGGCTTGGTTTTCCCCACCTCGGGCTTGGTGCGGCTGTTTGAACGCGACCCGCGTGACATTTCCGCCCATCGCAACATCGGCTATCTGCCCGAGAATCCTTCCTTTTATGATCATTTGACGGCGCAAGAATTTATGACTTACGCGGCTTCGCTCTTCGGGCTTTCCGGCCGGGAGCGGTCCCGCCGGGTTGGACGGCTGCTCGAGCAGGTGGGGCTTGCAGGTGGTCTTCCATTGCGGAAGTTTTCAAAGGGGATGATCCAGCGTCTGGGAATTGCGCAAGCTCTGGTCAACGATCCGGAGATCGTCTTCCTGGACGAGCCGATGTCGGGCCTTGACCCGGTTGGGCGGCGGGAAGTTCGGAACTTAATCTTGGAGCTCAAGGATAAGGGGAAAACGATCTTTTTTTCCACGCACATTCTTTCCGACGCCGAGACTCTTTGCGACCGTGTTGCGATCCTTGACCGCGGAAAACTTCAGGGGTGCGGAGAACTTCGCGAAATCCTTGAGGTTGGATTGTCGAGCACGGAAGTTGTGCTGGAAAAGCCCAACCGCGGCGTCATCGTCGCTCTGGAGCCTTATGCCTGCTCGATTGTGCGAACGGGGAACCGGGTTCGCGTGGTTTTGAGGGCGGAATCGGATGTTGGCCAAGCCCTCGCAGAGATTGTTGGTTGGAAGGCGAAGCTTATTTCTTTGAATCCCGTCCGGCTGTCCCTCGAGGATTACTTCATGGAACGGGTTCAGAACAAGGTCGGGTCCTCGGCCGGGGAAAAGGCGGCAGGAATGGAACCCGCAAAAGACGAATGATACAACGCATCCGGACGATAGCGATCCACACCTTCAAGGAATCGGTTCGTGAAAAAGTCCTATACAACCTGATCGTCTTTGCTCTTTTATTGATCGGATCGTCCGTTCTGTTTGCCAGCATTTCCTTGGGCGTTGAGCGGCTTATGCTGGTTAACCTGGGCCTCAGCTCCATCGCGATTTTTGGTTTGTTGATGGCGATCTTCATTGGGATCGGGCTGGTGTCGAAAGAAATTGACCGCCGGACCATCCATAACATCCTCTCCAAACCCGTTCGGCGCTTCGAATTTATTGTTGGCAAGTATTTGGGCCTGTTGCTCACTTTGGCCGTCAATACGGGCATCATGACGGTTGGCTTTTACCTTACCCTTTATTACGTCGAGCGCCGCCTGGGCCCGGAAGACCTGTTGCTGCTTGAGGCCATCTATTTCATTTTGTTGCAGCTTGCGATTGTCGTGGGATTTGCTTTGCTATTCTCTTGCGTTTCCACCCCGATTCTTTCCGCCTTCTTTACTTTTTGCGTTTACGTTGTAGGAAACTTCCTCGGAGATATTCGTTGGCTGGGGCAGGAAAGCGGAAGCGCGGTATTTGAAAAGATTACTTCGGTGGTTTACTACCTACTGCCGAATTTCAGCGATTTCCAGGTGATCTCACAATCGGCGCACGGCAGCGCCGTTCCTTGTCATTTGCTCGTGTCGGGTTCGCTTTATGCCTTGCTGTATGTGACGGTCCTCATTTCCGCGTCGATCCTGATTTTCGAAGAACGGGAATTCTGATGAAGCCGGGAAGCAAAATGCGCCGCTGGGGACGGCAGATCTGGCTGTGCTGGTTTCTCCTGGCCGGAGGCTTGGCGGCGCTTTGGCCCATCCAACGCACGATTGACAGGGCTTCGCAAAGCTCCGGCGGAAACCGCGAGATCCTCTATTTCCACTCAGGAAAGACCTTGCGAGCGCTATCAATGGGAAATGCGGGCTTGCTGGCGGATCTTTATTGGACGCGCGCCGTGCAGTATTTTGGGAGGAAACGGATTGCCCATGCCAGAAGCTTTGAACTTCTGGCGCCGCTGCTGCGCGTCACCGCCGAGCTTGATCCCCACTTGCTTGTTGCTTACCGTTTTGGGGCCATTTTCCTGGCCGAAAAACCGCCGGAAGGCGCCGGAGAGCCCAGGCAAGCGTTGCAACTGGTTCGGCAGGGGATTGTGGCGAACCCCGGTTATTGGCGCTTCTGGCAGGACCTCGGCTTTATTTATTACTGGGACTTGAAGGATTACAAAAGGGCTGCCCGGGCTTTTGAAACAGGGAGCGAGCAGCCCGGAGCGTTTGTCTGGATGAAGGCGATGGCCGCAACGATTACGGCCGAGGGAGGGGAATTCCAAACTTCCCGCGTGCTGTGGTCAGAGATTTATCGCCAGGCCGAAACGGAAACCATCCGGCGCAGCGCTCTTGCGCATCTCAAGGCCTTGCGGACGGAGCAGGACATCCGGGAGTTGAATGCTCTGGTGGTTCGCTACCGCCAGGAGCACGGACAGGCCCCAGGTTCAATCAAGGGTTTGGTCGAAGCAGGATACCTGAAAAGCTTTCCTCTCGATCCTTCCGGAGTCCCCTATGTTCTTGGGCCGGATGGAAAGATAACGGTAGGACCTCGCAGCAAGATTGACCGCCATTTGCTCTCCGGGCCATCATCCGGGCCGGAGGCTCATTCTTAGGTTGCCGGGAGCCGATGAAGCGGGAAGAGATCATGCAGACTCTTGAGCCAGGTCGGGCGCAGCCGGTGGGGTTGTGAGAGGCGGCGGCAACGGGCAGAAGGCGCAGGGCGGCGGCCGTTCTTGGCGTAAGCTTTGGACGGACGGCTCGGACGCATCGCTCGTTGCCGTTCTGGTTCTTTGCGCGACGCTTCCGTATCTCAACACGCTCTTCAATAGCTTCGTTTATGACGACAATCGCCAGGTTCTGGCTAATCCCTACTTAAAGAGCTTTCACTACCTTCCCAAGGTGTTTGGCACAACGGTATGGTCGTTTGTGGGCGCGCAAGGGGTGTCAAACTATTACCGCCCCATGATGACGCTGGGATATCTGTTTTGCTACCAGGTGTTCGGCCCGCTGGCTTATGGGTTCCACTTGGCCAATGTTTGCCTGAACGCCGCGGTTGTCTGCCTGGTGTTCGCTGTGGCGCGGAAGATGTTTCAGGACCGGGCGCTGGCGTTCGCGGCGGCCTGCCTGTTTGCCCTTCATCCTGTCCACACCGAAGCCGTGGCCTGGATCGCAGCGGTAACGACCCTGGAGTTGACGTTCTTCTACCTGCTGACGTTCTGGCTTTTTTTGAATGTTGCGCGGCCCGGCGGCAAGCGCTCGGCGTGGGTTGAACTTGCCATGGTGGCGAGTTTCGCACTCACCATCTTTTCCAAGGAGCAGTCGCTGACGCTGCCCTTGGTGGCAATGGTTTACGAGCACTTTTACAGAGACGACCGCTGCCAGACAACCTGGGGCCAGAAATTCGGGCGCTATGGCGTCCTGTGGCTTATGGATTTCACGTACATCCTTTTCAGGGTTCAGCGTTTGGGCGCGTTTGCGCCGCAGGTTCAACTGTCGCGCTTGGGCTGGTATCCGAGCATCCTTTCGGCGATCGTCCTTATCGGGCAATACGTCGGAAAACTTTTCTGGCCCCTGGAGCTTTGCGCCTATTACGTTTTTCATAAGGGCGCATCCGTCCTTGATCCGCGCGTGATGGCGGGCATGGTGATTCTGCTTGCTTGCGGCGTGGTGTTTTTTGCCCTTTGGCGGCGCACAAGGATGGCCACGTTCGGGTTTGTGTGGTTTTTTGCAACGCTTGCGCCCGTGCTGGACGTTCGGTTCCTTGCCGGAAATGTTTTTGCCGAGCGGTACCTTTATTTGCCCTCGGTGGGATTCTGCTGGTTGATAAGCTGGGCGGGAATGCGCTTGTGGAGAGGCGCCATGGCGGAACGGACCCGCCGAAGCCTCATGGCCGCGGCGGGTCTCGTTGCGGTGCTCTTCGCGGTCCGCGTTGTGGCTCGCAATCGTGACTGGCACGACGATCATACCCTTTACACGCAAACCTTGCAGGTCTCTCCCGATGCCATTCATATTCGGGAAAATATGGGAGTGGTTGATTGGGATCACGGGAACATCGAGGGCGCTGAAAAAGAATGGAGGATGTCGCTCAAAATCAACCCCAACAGTCCCATTGCCCTTAACAACCTTGGCCTGGTTTATGCGAAGAGAAAACAGTACGCGGAGGCCGAGCGTTACTTCCGGGAAGCGATGCGGAGGAAGCCTGACTACACCGATCCGCACTTGAACCTGGGCAGCATGGACCTGGACCTGAAAAAGTATGAGGCGGCGGAATGGCAGCTTCGCGCGGCTGTGGCTCTCTCACCCTTGATCCCAAGTTGCCGTAACAAACTGGGGAAACTCTATTTTGAAGAAGGCCGGTTGGCCGAAGCGGAAAGAGAGTTTTCACAATCCGTCGCTGCCGACTCAAACTTCCAGGGGTACGATGGGCTGGGTGACGTATACTTAAAAAAGGGGAAAAATAGGCAAGCGCGGCGGGCTTATGCGCGGGCGGTGGCGCTGAATCCGGTCGACTCCCATGCGCACTTCGGGTTAGCTGAGGCTGCCGCGAGGGAAGGCCGGAAGTCGGAAGCCCTCAAGGAGTACGCCAGGGGTTTTGAAACCGACCCAAACAACCCCCAGGCAAAAATTGCCGTCCAAAAGCTGAAGACGGATAGAACGAATGGGAAAAAACTCCAAACACCATAAAGTCCAAGCGAACCCCCATCGGGTGAAGCTCCTGGTCCTTGCCGGGATCGGTCTATTAATCCTTCCCAGCTTTTTGCCCGGGTCGAGTTCGCCTGAGCGGCTGCCTCTCGATCAATTTATCAAGGAAGTTCAGAAGAGCTATCACGGCGTTCATGCGCTGCGGGCGGGCTTCAAGCAGACGTACACCGCCGGGGGGAGAACCCGTGTGGAGTCGGGCACGGTTGTTTTTGCCCGGGGCGGCCGCATGCGCTGGGATTACCGGGAACCGAGCAAAAAGATCTTTCTATCGGATGGGAAGGAAGTTCTGCTTTATCTTCCGGATGAGAACCAACTCGACCGGTCCTCGCTCAAGGCGAGCGAGGATTTTCGCGTGCCGTTTCGGCTGCTGCTTTCCCGGGTGAATCTTCGAAAGGTGTTTTCAAAGTTTGAAGACGCCGGGGAAGCTCTCCAGCACGATCCCGGAGACCGGGTGATCCGAGCCTATCCCAAGCATGGAGAAAAAGCGGGTTATCAGCGCGTGGTAATTGAGTTTGATCCCCAGTTGGACATTCGCCGGCTGGAACTTGTTTATATCGATAACAGCGTGATGAAATTCAGCTTCGACCCTATTGACCGCAATCCACGGTTTTCCGCTTCACTGTTTCATTTTACGCCGCCTCCCGGGACCCAAATCATTGCTCATCACTAGAAGCCATTTCAAAACCACATGGAACTTGCTGAAATGCTTAACCAAACCCGAGTGATCCGGGGCAACAGGCGAAGGCGAGGAGTTAAGTCCTTTATTTTCATTAGGGCCTTGCCTCCTGGTTCACCGAAACCGCGAATGATCATGTCAACGGCCCTCGTTTCAACGGACTACAGCGGGTTTTGAAATGGCTTCTAGGAGTTCCGATCCCCGGCAGCCTGTTCGGGGTGCGTTAGGATAGAGCGAAGGTTTCGATCGCCGCCGCGACGCCGTCTTCGTCGTTGGGCAGAGTGACGTGCCATCCATCACGCTGAAGCTCCGGGCTGGCGTTGCCCATCACCACCGGACGTCCCACCATCTGAAGCATTTCGAGATCGTTATAATTGTCCCCGATCGCCATGACCTCACTGGCATCAGTGCCCTCGCGGTTGAGCCACCACTGGAGTGCGCTTCCCTTTGAGCACCCGCGGTTCATGACATCCAGCAGGGAAACATTCCGCGCGAAATACTTTGTCCAGGTCAGGTGAACGTGCTCGGCGGCAGGCGAAAGTCGCAGTTGCGTTTCGAGCGGCTCGAGCGATGCGGGCGCCCCTCCGAACATCAGTTGGACGGGATCTTCCGGCAGCGACGCAGGGAGGTCTGCAACTTGCACCAGGCACTCTGGGGCGGTTTTTAGATACCATTGAAGCGGGCCGTCCGGCGAGGCGTTGTGCTGCATCATCACCTGGCCGCGTCCATGCCGGTGGAAAATGGCTACGGCATAGGGCCGGTATTCGACGGACGCGTCGAGGACCAGGCGGGCAGTTCTGCTGGGCAGGAAATCGCGGTGAAAAACCGTTCCTTCGGGGCTGGCAATCAAGGCTCCGTTTGAGGTGATAACCGCAGCCGGGTAGGGCCCAGGCGCAAGGAGCCGGAGCGCTGAATGGAACCTCCGGCCGGTGGTGATCAACAATTGGAGGCCCCGGCGGGTGGCAGCTTCGAGCGCGTCCCGGTTGGGCTGAGAAATTTCCTGATGACTGTTGAGAAGCGTCCCGTCAAGGTCGATTGCGATTACGCGGATAGCCATGCATCTTTAAATGTAGCATGGTCGCCGGCGTGTGAAAGCTCCCAGTTCGGCCACCCTCTAAAAAAGTCGACGAGCGTACTTAGGCTTGCAGAGAGCTGGCTTTGAAGGCGGCCGGACACTCGGCAAAATTGTCAGCTTGGAATGGCCCATGTTATATTAGCGAGGTTGAGGTATTTGGATGGGCGCGTAGCTCAGTTGGGAGAGCGCGGCGTTCGCAACGCTGAGGTCGAGGGTTCGAATCCCTTCGCGTCCACCAGTCGTGGAACCATTGAACGATTGGGTTCCACCTCAGAAAAACCGCACGTCAACCTTTAGTAAAACCCCGCCTCTGCCGATAAAGAGATCGAACGGCCCACTGCGGCAAGCCATGAAATGTTCCACTTGCGGTCACGACAATCCTGAGAGCTGCCAATTCTGCGTGCGATGCCATGCGCCTGTGCGTTTTACCTGTCCTGCCTGCAAACATGTGCAGAACCATGGGAAAAAGTGCGATGTGTGCGGGGTGGATTTTCTAAAGTATGCGGCAATGCTGGCTTTTACGAGCAAGACCAACCTGCAACAGGCGCGCAGCCGCAAAGCCAGTCGAAATGAAATCATCCGGCAGGTCCTGCTGCTGCCGATCACTGGCGGGTGGTCGCTTCTTAAGTTTTTCAGGCGGTCAGGGACGGGCAAATAGAATCGTTCACGTATTGCATCCGGCCGGATACAGGCGGAAGAAAATTCACAGCGAGATGGGTGCAGAGTTTCCTTATTTTTCTCCCTTGCTTGCCATGTATCGCTTGGCGTTGGTGAGCAGTTGCCGTGCCTGGCCGAGGTGAGCAACAGCATCCTGCACAAGCGGGTCGGCCTCCACGCTCAGCCGGTCTGCAACATTTTGTCCGTAAATGTCCTCAATGAGCTGGACTTTGATATGTTGCCGGACAAAACTGAGTTCGTCCTTCAGCGCCTGGCTTGAAACCGGAATCTTGTGGGCCGCCAGATACTTTTGGAACTCCGCCAGGACTGCGTCAGTGACCTGGAAGTCGCGGGGGATGGTGTTGTGGACGGCCAGGTAGCTTTGAGCGAATTTAAAAAACACCGCATTTCGCACCAGCGTCTGCTGGGTTGGGGTGAGCTTGGTTTCGGGCACTTTGACATCCGGCGTGATCCCGCCGCCGCCGAACACTTTCCTGCCCCCATCGGTGTACCGCACTTCAGTGTGGGGCGTAGGAACATCCTCAGGGTGGTAGTAATAATCGTAGAGGGAGACCTTATTGTAATTACGCTGAATGAGGCGGCCGCTCGGTGTGTAATAACGGGCGGTGGTGAGCGCCAGACCCGTATTATCACTTAGCGGATAGACGGTCTGGACCAAACCTTTCCCGAAGCTCGTCTCGCCCATTACCAGCGCGCGATCATGGTCCTGCAATGCGCCGGTCACGATCTCGGCCGCGCTGGCGGTCATCCGATCGATTAAGACGACGATGGGATATTCGTTTCCGTTGTCGCCATGCACCGCATAGTACCGTTTTTCAGGCGACGACCGGCCGTAGTGGTAAACAATAAGCTGTCCCCTCTCCAGGAAGTGGTCGGCGACCTCTACGGCTTCCTGAAGCAGCCCTCCGGGATTTCCACGCAGGTCGAGAATGAGGCCTTGCAGCTTCTTGGCATCCAGTTTTTTGAGCGCTTTCGACAGTTCCGGATTGGTGGTTTCACTAAACCTGCTGACGTGGATGTAGGCAACGTGCGGCTTGACCATGAAGACGTCATCAACGCTATGTTGAGAAATTTCAGCACGGGTAATCGCGAAATGGAGGGATTTGACCGAACCCTCGCGGTCGACGGTAACATGGACCACAGTGCCTCTGGGTCCTTTCAGCATGTTGGCGACTTTCTCGACGGGAAGGCCTATGGCCGGTTCGCCGTTGACCTTGGCGATAATATCGCCTGGCCGCAGGCCCGCGCGGAATGCCGGTGAGCCGGGCATCGGAGCCACCACAAAAGTCACGGGCTTTCCCATTTTGCCCGGACGGGACTGAATGGACATCCCAACCCCGTAATATTTCCCTTCCTGTTCTTCGCGGAGTGCGGCGAAGGCGCGGCGATTGAAAAAGTTGGAATGGGGATCGAGGGTTCGCAGCATGGCAGGGATTGCGCCCAGATAATTACTGTTGGTGGGACCAAACAGGGCCTTGTCCGGATTGACGGGATCAGCGTAGTCCCGTTGGACCGCGGCGAAAACTTTGGTGAACTCGCTGAGGCTGGTCTGGACCGCAGAGTTCCCATCATCCGCCGTAGTGGCTTCAACCTGGCGGCCGTAGACGCCACCGAGCAGAGCACACAGCAAAACTGTGAATAAAATAAACCACCCAGCGCGGCGCCTTTGCTTCATTATCAGCAGCTCCTTACCTGCAAACAAAAGTATAACATGGGCCACTGTTGGCGAAAAGACGCTGCGCGCCGGGGTTTGTATCGCGCGGGAAGCAGGGACTCCACGGGACTTTACTGGACACTAGGTGAATTCCTTCTCTATAATCATAACTTTGCCATTTTACGGGGGATCCATGCGACCGGTGCTCAACCTTAAGCACACTCTTAACCTTCCACAGACCACCTTTCCGATGAAAGCGAACCTTCCTCAGAAGGAGCCCGAGTGGCTTGCAAAGTGGACCAAGGAGGATCTGTACGGCCAAATTCGCAAGGCGCGGAAGGACGCGCCCCTCTTTATTCTGCACGACGGACCGCCCTACGCGAACGGCCGCATCCACTTGGGAACAGCGCTGAACAAGATTCTGAAGGACTTCATTGTGAAGTCGAGAACCCTGCAGGGATTCAACGCTCCTTATGTTCCCGGCTGGGACTGCCATGGCCTGCCGATTGAAATCAACGTGGACAAGGAACTCGGCTCGCGCAAGAGAGGCATGAGCGCGGTTGAGATTCGCCAGGCGTGCCGCCGCTACGCGGAAAAATATGTTGGCATTCAGCGCCAGGATTTCATTCGTTTGGGAGTTCTGGGCGAGTGGTCAAACCCTTACCTGACGATGGATTATTCTTATGAAGCGCTCATCGCCGAAGTTTTTCTTAAGTTTCTCAGCCAGGGTTATATTTACCGCGGGCGGAAGCCGGTTTATTGGTGTATTTCGGATAAGACCGCTTTAGCGGAGGCGGAGGTGGAATACGAGAACCACCGGAGCCGCTCCATTTATGTGCGGTACCGCGTCCTTTCGGATTTGGCTCGAGTGGCGCCCGCTCTCGAAGGCCGGGAAGTGTATGTCATCATCTGGACCACCACTCCGTGGACCCTTCCGGCCAGTATGGGAGTGGCTTTCCATCCGGATTTTGAGTACGTCGTGGTGGCTGGCGAGACCGGCGATGCCTACCTTGTGGAAAGCCGCCGTCACCTGCCGACTCTCGAAGAGACAGGGCTGAAAGCGACGGAGGTTCTCGCGCGGGTTCCGGGCAGGGAACTTGAGCGTATCCGGATGCAGCATCCCTTCCTGCCGCGTGAAGTTCTGGGAGTGCTCGCAGATTATGTTACGGCCGAGGACGGGACCGGCTGTGTCCACACGGCTCCTGCCCACGGTCGCGAGGATTATGACTCCGGCGTGAAGTATGGACTGGAAGTTTACTCCCCGGTCGGAGACGCGGGGGAGTTTACGGAAGGGCTGCCGGAATACAAGGGGAAAAGGGTCTTTGAGGCCAACGATTCAATCATTGAAGTCCTCCAGGCCCGCGGGGCGCTGGTGGGGCCGGCGGGATGGCTGACGCACTCCTACCCCCACTGCTGGCGTTGCCATCATCCTGTTATCTTTCGGGCGAACGAACAGTGGTTTATCCGAATCGATCACGAGCGGCTGCGGGAGCGCGCGCTGGAGGCCATCAAGAAAGTGCGCTGGTCGCCGGAATGGGGCGAAGAACGAATCTCCAATATGGTTGCCACCCGTCCGGATTGGTGTATTTCGCGCCAGAGGGTCTGGGGCGTTCCTTTGACGGTCTTCCACTGCGAAGACTGCAAGAAGCCTCTGCTTGACGCGCGGCTGGGCGAGAGAGCCGTGGAACTTTTCAAGAAAGAAGGTGCGGATGCCTGGTACTCCCATAGCGTTCAAGACCTTCTTCCACCCGGTTTCAAATGTCCAGACTGCGGGGGCGACAATCTGCGGAAGGAGACAGACATCCTGGACGTGTGGTTCGATTCAGGGTCAAGCCACGCTGCCGTCCTGGGCCGCCGGCCAGATCTCCCGTGGCCATCCGATATCTACCTTGAAGGCGGTGACCAGTACCGCGGCTGGTTCCACAGTTCGCTGCTTGTGGGCATGGTCTCGCATGGCGGAGCGCCTTATCGCTCCGTATTGACCAACGGCTGGGTTCTTGACGGCGAGGGGCGGGCAATGTCAAAGTCTCTCGGCAACGTCATTGACCCGAACGAGGTCATCAAAACTCACGGGGCGGAGACGCTGCGGCTCTGGGTGGCTTCAGTGGACTTCCGTGAGGACGTTGTGATCTCTCCGGAGATCCTTGCCCGGCTCTCCGAGGCCTACCGCAAACTTCGCAACACGTTCCGGTATTGCCTGTCGAACCTCTATGATTTCGATCCTCCCCTGGACAGTGTCAGCGGGGATCAACTTGAGGAAATTGACGCGTGGACGCTCAAGCGAGCAGCAGATCTGCTCGAAAAGGTCGAATCCGCTTATCTTGAGGGCGCGTTCCATAAGGTATACCGGGCGATCTACGACTTTGCCACCGTTGATCTGAGCGCCTTTTATTTCGATATCATCAAAGACAGGCTGTACACTGCGCCGGCGAAATCGGTGCGGCGGCGGGCTGCGCAAACCGTCCTGTATCAGCTTTCAGAGGCCCTTGTGCGCGCGCTGGCGCCTCTGATGTGCTTTACGGCTGAGGAAGTCTGGTCCTGCTTGCCGCAGCCGGCGTCAGGTGAGGCCAGGGAGCCGAGTGTGCACTTGACTCAATTTGTCCCTGCCGCAAAGTTGCGGGATCTTATTCCGCAGAAATTTGAGGAGCGCATTGAGAACTGGCCTCGGCTGGTTGAGGTGCGCGACGCGGTTCTGAAAGCGCTCGAAGCGGCGCGACGCGACAAACTGATCCACAGTCCGCTTGAGGCCAAAGTGCGGCTGAGCGCCGATGCAAGTCTCGGGCCGCTTCTCAAGGACTATCTTTCCGAGTTGACTACGCTTTTCATCGTCTCGCAAGTTGAGCTTGCGGAATCCGGGTTGGAAGGCGCTGGTGAAAGTTCCTTGCCCGGGCTTAACATAAAAATTGAGCGGGCCTCGGGCTCCAAGTGCGCCCGGTGCTGGAACTATTCCGAGCAGGTTGGCAAAGACACGGTTTATCCTGAGGTTTGCGATCGCTGTTCGGCTGCTCTTCGCGAGATTGAAGCGGACCTTCAGTAGTTTTTACCCGCCAGCCGAATCTTGCGAGCCGGCACGAAAAAGGTTTAGATGACTGAGAAAGAATCTCCAACCTTGCGCGAGACGGAGGCCGTCCGTGCGCCAGTCCGGCACGTGCGCAGGATTCAACGCGTTATTTACGTGCTCATTGCCGCCGTGGTCTTTGTTGCTGACCAAGCCACAAAAGCCCTGGTCGTCAAGTCAATTCCAGATCATGCGGTGATTCCCGTCATTCCGGGATTTTTCAACCTTCTGCACACTGAGAATAGCGGCATAGCCTTCAGCCTTTTTTCAGACTCGTCTTCTTCCTGGAAGATGTTCTTGTTGGTTGGAGTTTCCGCGGCCTTGCTGGCCGCGGTCGTGATTGTTGTTTGGCGAACCAGTGCGGTCAACTGGACGGGCGGAATCGGTCTGGCGCTGATCCTTGGCGGAGCGCTTTCGAACCTGGTCGACCGCATTCGCTTCGGCCAGGTTGTGGACTTTCTGGACTTTTACTTCCGCGGCTACCATTGGCCGACCTTCAACCTTGCGGATAGCGCCATTGTGGTGGGAGCCGGATTCCTTGTCCTCGAATTTCTTTTCGCCCAATAAAGAATAAAGACGGATGGCAGGCAGAGTGTCTCAAGGTATCGACCTGAGGGAATTTGTCGTGGCCGGGACGGAAGCCGGCCAGCGCCTGGATGTTTTTCTTACCCGCAAGATGCCCGAATGGAGCAGGAGCCAGTTGCAGGGGGTGATCCGGCGGGGCCTGGTCAACGTTGGTCGGAGGACTGCCTCTAAGGCCGGAGAAAAAGTGGAGGCGGGCGATGCGGTCACGATTCGCGCCCAGCATGAGGCTCTCCGAGCCGTTCCGGAGGATCTGCCGCTAACGGTTGTCTATGAAGACGAAGATTTTGTGGTGGTGGATAAGCCGGCGGGGATGGTGGTCCATGTTGGGGCGGGCGTAAAGTCCGGCACGCTGGTCAATGCGCTTCTCCACCATCTTGGCGGCGGTCTGTCGGGCGTTGGAGGTGAATCGCGCCCCGGGATCGTCCACCGCCTGGACAAGATGACCTCCGGTCTGATTTTGGTTGCTAAGAATGACCCGGCGCACCGCGCCTTAGCGAGCCAATTCAAATCCCGAAGCATTCGCAAGCATTATCAAACGCTGGTTCACGGTCTGCTGGCAAAGGACCGGGGGGAAATTCGAGCCTCGGTGGGACGCGATCCTGTCCGGCGGGTGCGGATGAAAGCCGGTGGCATTCGGGCCCGAGAGGCCTTGACGGCTTACCGGGTTGTGAAACGCTTTCGTTATTTTACTCTGATCGATGCGGAGCCTCATACCGGGCGGACTCACCAGATCCGGGTCCACTTTGCTTCAATCAGGCACCCGGTGGTGGGGGATAAACTTTATGGCGCACCCGGGAAATTCCGCTATGAAGGGAAGGAATATCCAACCCTGACCAGGAACTTCCTCCACGCTGCAAAAATTGAGCTTGCGCACCCGCGGACGGGCGCTCCGCTGGTTTTTACTTCGCAACTGCCCCGGGAGTTGGCGGATTTTCTGCTGTTTCTCGATCGGGAAGACCGGCTGTTATAGCCGGTGTTGCGGTGATTTTGCGGGGTCATGGATTTTTGGGGCCGTGTTCGAACTCACGATAGTTTTCACGCGCCGGTAAAAGCGGGATAGGATAAGGGCTTCGGGGTGGTTGCCAAACGCTATTGAGGAGGAAATGATGAAACGGTTACAGACTATGTCTTTGGGACTGGGTGTGTTGCTGGTGATGACGCTGCCTCTTCTGGCTCAAAGAGGTATGCGGGGCAAGACGGACATCACCTTGAGCGGCAAAACGGTTTCCATTAACTACGGGCGTCCTTCCCTTCACGGCAGGACCATCCAGCAAATGCTGGCCATGCCAAGCCCTACAGGAAAGTTTTGGCGGCTTGGCGCGAATGAGTCCACAACTTTTTCGACAGGCGTTCCGCTTGCTTTCGGCAAGGTGACGGTTCCTGCCGGAACCTATAGCTTGTGGGCAGAGCATGTGGGCAACAACCACTGGGAGTTGGTTTTCAATACGCAGCACGGCCAGTGGGGAACCCATCACAATCCTCAACTCGACATTGCGAAGGCGCTGCTGCACGAAGAAAAAGTTGCTGATTCGGCTGACTTAGTCACGATCAAATTGACCGGGGAGGAAAGCGGGGGCCGGCTTTCCATTCAGTGGGGGGATTTGATGCTGGCGGCGAATTTTAGGGCTCAATAGCCTTGTCCGAAAATACGCGGCGGTTGTGAAGAAGCGGTTTGTTCTCTGTATCCTTGCTGGCGCGCTGGAGCGTGCAGATCGTGAATGGATCGATCTGTCAACATCGAAGTGTGGGCTGTTCATCGGTTTTTTGATGGGGTAGATTTTCCTGGAAGATGGCCGGCTGCCAAGGCGGTCGTCGGGCCCGAGGCTACCCGGGGCGCGATGCGCCGGGGTGTCCTCGGGGGCAAAAGACACAGACAGGGTTTGCGCCGCCGTTGTCGCAGTCGGGTCGCGAACCTCCTTCCGAATTTGTTCACCGGAGGCTCGAATCCATTGCATAATGCTACAAGGATGGCGGATCAAAGTTCGTCCTCTTTCGATCGGCCGGTTTAAGAAAATGATAGCGAATATTGTGCTGATATGTGCGGTGGCAGGGCTCATCGCGTGTACCGTATATTTGGGTTTGGTCCTCATCGCTGCATATCGCTTTCGCTCCGCGAAAAAAGAAACGGCAGCCGGGGCGCGAAGTAACATTCCCTTGCCGCCGGTTACGGTCCTGAAACCCTTGCACGGGTTCGAACCGCTGTTGGACCAGAGCCTCGAAAGCTTTTTCCTGCAGGACTATCCCGTCTTTGAACTGATTTTTGGAGCCAGAAACGCCGCGGACCCCGCGCTTAGGGTCGTCAAGGTGCTTGGCAGGAAATATCCCAACGTCAGAATGGAAATCGTTTTATCCGGCGAGCCGGAGTATCCCAATGCCAAGGTCTTTCTTCTTGAAAAGATGGCGGCTGCGGCCTCGTACGACATCATCGTCATTACCGATAGCGACGTCCGGGTGACAAGCGGCTATCTTGAGGAGGTTGTAAGCCCGCTCCTTAGCCCCGAGGTGGGTTTGGTAACTTGTCTCTATCGTGGCGTTCCCACCGGGGGAATCTGGTCGCTGTTGGAAGCCCTAGGCATGTCGGTTGAGATGTCCTCCGGCGTGCTGGTTGCCAACCTGCTGGAAGGGATGAAGTTTGCTCTGGGGCCGACGATGGCGACTCGGAAAGGAATCGTGGACAGCCTGGGGGGATTCGGAGTGTTGGGAGACTACTGCGCAGATGATTTTGTCCTGGGGAGCCTTACGGCCAGCGCCGGCAAGAAGGTGGTTCTTTCTCACCATGTGATTGACCACGTGGTTCTGAACCGCTCGGCGCGCGAATCGCTTTTGCATCAGGTTCGCTGGATGAAAAGCGCCAGGTTTTCGCGGCAACTGGGGCATATCGGCACAGGTTTGACGTTTGCAATTCCCTTCGGACTGCTGGGCCTTGCGGCGGGATGGATGCGCGGCGACTGGAAACTGGGGCTGGGACTGTTGGGCTTTGCGATTGCCAATCGCGCGGCGATGGCGGTTGCCGTCGGATGGGGAGTTGTTCGGGACCGCCTGTCCGTGGCGTTCTGCTGGTTGTATCCAGTGCGGGACCTTCTGGGCTTCTTCTTTTGGTGCGCGAGCTTCCTGGGCGACGGGATTGTCTGGCGCGGAGAGCGGTACCGTCTGATGAACGGCGGCAGGATGGTTCGCAGGAACCCGCCGACACAACCGCCCTCTGCCGCAACCGAAGACGCCACCCTGTAGGATGCGGCTTCAGCGTTGGTTGCTGTAAATGATCTTGCCCGAATTTTCAGCAACGATGTAATGCGGCTTGGGCAGGACTTGAACCGCGCGTTCCCGCTGCCGAGGAGGCACAAAGAGAAAGATCCGATTTTTCCCCTTCCAGTCTCGCTCGAGATCAGCATCGTTCAAAAAAATATGGGGTGCGTCAGGAAACGTGGACCCAAACCACATGGAAGTCGTGCGTCCGTTGACCAGGTCAATGGGCTGTTTCAGGTAAAAAAGCAAAGAAGATCCGAAGGCTTGATCCCCATAGATCATGACTTTATCGCCCGGCCTTTCCTGCCTGGAGATTGCGTCAGCCAGACGATGGGAAGACAGAAAAGGTCCGAAGCGCACAAACGCCAGTTGAGCCGCCACCAGGAAGACCGCTGTAGCAACCCCTGTCGTCCAGGTTGCCGCGACGTTCCTTTTTTTGATCCGCAGGATTAGTGCCAGCAGCGGGCCTGCCAGCAGGGCTATGGCGGCAAGCCCTGCGGGAAGACGCAGTGCGGCAAAGGCTGAGGTCGTGAGATCGAAAAATTTGGACATGGAAAGCGTATCGTGGGCAACGTTGCGGTGGATCAATAATTGGCCGAGGTTGCTGGTGGCCGGCACGTTTCGAGAAGCCCACAACGCGCCGATGAGAACCAATCCCGCAACCACCCCGACGGTGGCATAAATGCCGTTGCCGAGGACCGTCCAAAGGCTTGACTTTTTTCTTTGCTCTTCGCCCGCAAGACTTCCTGCAAGCAGCAGCAAGAGCGGAAGGTAGGCGGGGAAAGTGTAGTACTCCTGGTTTGTTGAAAACGCAAAGAAGACGATGACAACGGCCGCCCAGATCCAGCAAAGGGCTCGAGTCCGAACGGCGAACGTGAGTTCCGAACGCTTCCGAATCGCCCCCAGATCGCGGCGCAAGTCGCGGAAGATTAAGGGGCAGAACAGGCTCCATGGCAACAGCCAAACCAGATGCAATCCCCAATAGGCCAAGGCGGGCAGTTTGTTGTAGTCGTGAGGGTATCGTTCTCCCAGGAATCTCAGGAATTGCTCGTTCATGAAATAGAACCAGAAAAAGCCGTGATTCCGAATGCCTGCCAGGATGTGCCACGGCGCGGCAACCAGGACAAAGAGAGCAACCCCTTTGCCCAGCCGCAGTTCCCGCCACCGCCTCCACTCTCCGCTCAGGATAAGATAGCCGATGGCCGGGAAGCCCACAAAAACCAGCGCCACCAACCCCTTGGTAAGCACCGCCAGGGCCAGCGCGGCATAAGCCGCATACCAGCGCCATTCTTTCGGCCGGCCCCGTTCGAGCGCGGAGAGAAAAAGATAAAGACACAGGGCGATGAGCAGGCTGAGGATCACATCCGGAATAAAAATCCGGGTGAATAGGAAACAACCTACGCACGTCGCCACAAAGAGTCCGGCATAAATTCCACCACGGTCGCCAAAGGCGCGGAGTCCCCATCGTGCTCCGAGTCCGATCATGAGAAGGATGGAGAGGATAATGGGCAGGCGCACGGCAAACTCAGAAACCCCGAAAGCCGTGAAGCCGAATGACACCAGCCAGTAGGGGAATGGCGGTTTTTCGAGGTAGCGGACGCCGTTGACGTGCAGGGTAACGTAATCGCCTGTTCGATACATTTCTCGCGCGGCCTCAGCGTGCGTGGAGTCGGCGTCATCAAGCAAGGGAGGGCGAAAGGCGCCCTGAAAATAGACGCACAGCCAGATCATGCCGAGCAGTATCCAGGGAAGGCTTCGCCGGACTGAAGCCCATGCCGGTGTAGCGCGAGACTCCGGATTGAAAGCGGTCTGTTCCATGTTTAGGGGAGGTATGAACTTTGCCTGATCAAACCTCGACTCCTTAGAGATCGACGGAGGAAAGCTGCGAAGCCTTCAAGGCTCCTTTCCTGAATGTCTCATGCAGCGTCATGGGCCCGTATCAACGTTGATGTCAATTACCCGATGCTGGAAACCTACAAAGTTTCCAAAGTACGGTGAAGCGATGTTGTTGTAAACGGCGAGAGGGTTAAGGTTATTGGTTGCGTTGTGGATCCCAATGCCCCATCGCAGCTTGAGCCCGCCGAGCCCAAAGGGAAGGAAGCGGGGCATGGGAATCACCTTCCAAACCTTGAAATCGAAAGAGAAAAAGAGTGGAAATCGATTGCTGTTAGGCTCGCCAACGTAATTTTGAAGGTCATTGATTTTTGACCAGGGAAAGCCCGTGTGCACGTCGAGGATCGGCGCAAACACAATCTTCGCAGGAAGGTGAAAGATCCCCCAGGAAATAAAGCGGTCCGGAACGTCGGCGCTCAAACTTGTGTAAGCGCTCGGGCGAATGATCGGTTGTTCGAAAGGGACAAAAACGCTGGCAACGGTATTCAGGTCACCTCGCGATCGGCTGCGGACATAGGAGGTGTTCAGTTGGTCCCCTCTTGCGTTGCGATAGCTTACCATGGCTTCAAATTCGTGATATCGCGCGACGCCGCGGTTGGAGAGCAGCAGCATGGACGCGGTTGGAGACGTTTCTGGGTTGATGACGAAGTCCCGGTAGGTGCTGCTGCGGAGGTAACTAAGCTTAATAGCAACGTGGTTGGTGACTTGACGGTCAAATTCGATGGTCCAGGTCAGGTTATAGGGCGTTGCATCAAGGTCAGAGCAGTCTGGAACCATGCGCAGTCCGGCGGGAATCCTTGTGGCGCACCGGTTCTGGTAGGTGATGGGCGGTCCCAGCTCATTTCCCTGAAGACCATACATTGTTACAACCTGAGTAGGATTACTTCCGAAATCACTGGCCAGCAGAGGTACGCGCGACTTGAAGATGCCGGCGCCGGCTCTCAATATTGTCCGCCCACCGTGGCCGGGTGAGTAGACAACCCCCAACCTCGGCGCAAACGTGGCCACCTCGCCAACCGCCTGCCCGTAGTATCGGAATCCCAGGTCCACTGCGGCGTTGTTACGCACTGTCCAGTGATCGCCAATATAGGCTGCGCCTTCTGCGTTGCTCGTCGAAAGCGTTACAGGAGACTGGGAAGTAGAAATTCCGCCGGGTCCAAGGAAGTCAACTCGTTCGGCGATCGTGCCATCCGCTCGGGTGACCAGCACGGGGTGCGACTGGCTGGTTCCCGAGTAGGATCGGTAGATCAGATCTCCGCCAATTACAGGCTGGTGCTTTCCTAGCCATTGCCAGCCAGGGAAACGGTAATTGAGGCTTCCTTCTTCCTGATTGCTTGCTCTTCTCCAAGCATTGAAATAGTTCCCGCCGTAGCCGTTCGGCGTGACCAGCATGGGTTTGGGGCCTTGTCCATGGGCGTTGGCGTCAAATTTGGTGTATTTGAAGAGGCTGGTCAGAAGTCCCCCTGAGGAGAACTGGTAATTATCATTGCCTTGCAGAGAGAAACCACGCTGCGAATAATTCGATGAGGCCGGCTGCTGAACCAGGGCGCTGATGTTCGCATATTCCTGTTTTCGCGGGAATAGATGAAAACCAAAAGAGACAATGTGACGCGGCGAAATGACGAACTGGAGCGCCGTGAACGAATTGTAGCCTTCCTTTTTCGTTTCGTTGTGCGGCCAGGCAAGCCCGCGAACCGGGGCCTTAATGATATTGTAGATGAAAGATTCGGAGAAATTGAGATGGTTTTTCCAGATCGGTCCCGTGAAATCGACCCGGGGCTCCCAGTCGTTGATACCGACAAGATGTCCGCCTCTGCCGCGAAAACCCGGGAAGAAGTCGTTGAGGTCCCATCCCCAGTTGGAGGCAGGCGACTTGGTGTCAATGGTGGTCAAGCCACCTGAAAAGCCGCCGTATTGGGCGTCCAGAGGCGCTTTGTACACACGAAGAGATTGAATGGCATCAATCGAGAGGTCGATGTCATAACTGCCGGTAATAGGATCGACGGCCTGCGCCCCATCGACCAGGAGCATGCCCACATTTTCTACATTTCCTTTAATGTGGATCTTCCCCGTAGGGGTTCGGATTACGCCAGGCACAAGGGGAAGCGCGGCCTTAAAGTTTTGTTCAGCGATCGGGAGAGTAGCCAGTTCCTGGGTACCCAGCTTGCTCGGCGGCGCAGCGTGCTGCTCGGTAACGGCACCGCCCTCAGCGTGAACCTCCACCTTTTGCACTAATATCTTCTGTGCCGGCATTTCGACATGCACGAGCGGGGCCTGGCCTTCGACTATTTTGATTCCTGTTTTGGCAACCGGCCGGTATCCCAGGGCCGTACAGGTGATATTGTAGGTGCCCGGCAGCACGCCACGGATGCCAAATTCGCCCTTCTGGCTGGTCGTGACCGTCAGGCCCGCGCTGGGCAGCATGCCTCCCGTCATGGTGCAGACTACTCCCCCAATGGGGGCTCCTTTTTCATCGACGACTTGTCCCCTAAGCTCCTGCGTGGGCTGGGGAACGGCAGCTCGAGAAACCGTCGCAGAAAGAAAGGCAAACGCCAGAAATGCAGCATAAATACAAAGCTTGGCTCTCGCCATCATCCCGCCATCTTGTTGGTCGTCTTGAAAAGTCCTTTTCCAAACCGCCTGCATGAAATGCCTCAAATTGCTTAGAAGGTGTTTTGCTGCCCAGAGATACAATTTTCCGCATACCCAATTCCGTATGCCAGCGTAGCGCCGCTCCTGCCACGGATGCAAAACTCTAAGTATAATCCCTTGCTGTGAGTTGCGTATACTCCCCAGCCATCAATTGCAAACCCGCCTTTTGATATCAATAAGAGGATTTGTGAGCCACAATTATCCAAAATGCTTATAAGTTCCTGTATGTTCAATGGCTTATAGGCTTTTTGGAAAGGAAGTCGTTGAGGGAATTGCTTCTAAGTGTGACATACGTCACTGAATTGATCCCTGTCTGTGGGTAGATTTCTGTAGTCTGGCAAAGTTAAGCCTGCCGTGACTTCGATTGGAGCAAGATCGATATGAGCGCTTGGATAGTGGTGGCTTGTGTTTTTATGGGTGGCTTTGTATTGGGGGGTACCTTGTCGAGCCTTTGGTTTAGGGCGAGGCTTGATCTCTATAGGCGGTTCGTCGAGGATCGGCTTAACTCGATCAACCTGCCGCGTCCTTCGTCGGCCCCCTAGTTGACAGCGCGCCCCTGAGAATTGGCTCAGCCTATCCGGCGAAGCCGTCAGCCTTGGAGGTGTATCCCCGCAAAGCGCCACGAACCAACTGGCAATACCTTGGAATCGGATGGGTATCTGGTCCACGCCGAAGTTGAAGGCGCCACGCAGCAACCAGGAAACCGTTTAACTCTCCTTAATAAGCCAAACTTCCGAGAGGCGTGATTTATTTCGCCAATTAAGTTTTTCTTCATTCTTTGGCCGATCCCAAGTGAGCACTAATTTCCGGTTCTTGACGTATTGAGAGGCTACAGGAAATTCTCTCAACCCTTCCATCTGTTTGTTCAGCACGCTTGATTCGACGCGCTCGCCATTGATTCGCAACAGAGCTTGGCCGGAACCTGTTGAGCGCACCACATAGGTTCCATTCGGGTCAACCCCTTCATAAACAATGGCGATGGGCCACGCGCTCACCTGCCAACTAAGGCGAGCGCGGCTTTTCCCGTTATCTTGCCACCAGAAGGTCGGCTGCGGATGTTTTTTCAATTCGGGTCCGTTATCAGGGTAGCAATAGACGACATGCGCTGACTTGGCGATGTTTCCCATGTCATCGTAGAAACTGCCGGGACCGGGATGCTCCCAGGTTGCGAGCTGGCGCAGGCGCCGGTTCTTTTCGCCTTCCGATCCGAGTGCGTGGATTGCCTTGAATTGGTCTTCAAGCCACCAACGATTGTTGAGCGGGTAATTCACAAAATCGAGAACCGCGCCTCGCTCTTCGCCAGCGGCGTCGTATTTCTTCACGCTTGTCTGCATGCCGATGGAATGGAAGAGCTTGTCGCACAGTTCCGAGATGCGCCGGGGCAGTTCAATGCTGATGGGTCGCGTGACTGCCAGATTCAGCACATGGCTTGCCTCGGCCATGGCCTTGTCTGCGCCCAGTTTCTCAGCGTTTGCCATCATAACGTTTGCCTTGGACTCGAGCCTTGCTTCGTACCCCTGTCGCCTTTGGATGTAGGCGTCGTAATTGGCCCGCAACTGGCACATTTGCCAGCGCCAGTTAGCGTCAAGATCGGGAGCCGCCTTTTTCAGTTGCTGCCATTCGAGGAGGGTGCCTTCCACGGCGCCATTATCGACCAAAGGACCATGCCAATTTTTTTCCAGGGCCAGGATCGCAGTGGCCGCGCGCTCGGCTACTTCAGGCTTAAAGTAGACGCGAGCGTATTCGACAAGGATCTCTCTTGGAGTCCGGCTGGGGTCCCACCCTAAAGCGCTCCAGAGGGTTTTGTTGACGTCGTCGTTGACTCCTTCCGAGTAAGAAATAAATCCGTTCGTATAGCCGGCAGTGTTGCTGAAAATACCCGCGTATTCAGCAGGGCGCGGACTGACGGATTCCCGCCCTTCCGTCAAGGCGTAAGCCTGGTCCCAATCCTGCACCGGATATTGACAACGGACTTGATGCGTAATGTCGGGGTAATCACGAAACCCGTATCGCTCCGGGAGCCGGTTGCGGACCCCTTCCATCGGAGGGCTTCCGGGGCCGGCCACAAGGCCTCCCAGCCAGGTTGGCATATGCCGGTTAATGTAGTTGAAAGTGTAATCGACGCCCGGAGGGTCGAAGTGTTGGAGGCTGAGCCAGACTCGGGCCTGCGGATGAATCCGGCCCAGCAGTTTGGCGACATCTTCAAGGAACGGCAGAAC